>ERZ506979.749-NODE-749-length-17697-cov-3.841401_pt1 | contig 17697 bp, 17 predicted proteins | sample MGYA00512887_ERZ506979 | MGnify/ENA metagenome assembly ERZ506979 | reverse complement strand
GGAAGCGTCTAACCGATTGAGCCACTCAATGTGCGAAAAATTCTGGACGTTACCATGCCTTCTGGAATGCCCCGCGCGGACCGAAGGATTCCGCCTTGGCGGATTTTGAGCGGGTTCTTAAGGCCCGAGCCTTGGTCAATGGAAATTTTTATACCCACGAGGGCATCAGCACGGCCATTGTCAGCGTGTTGCAACGGCTGGACAGCGCTTCAAAGGTTGAATTGTAATTCGATGTTAAAGCTCTTGAAAAATCGATAAAATTTAAATATTTGATTTTTATTCCACTAGTTAGTCATTGCAAGTTATCAAATAAATTTTCAAACTCCATTGACAAATTTCCCCAAAAATATAAAAATTATTTATAAATCACGCTTAATATTTATACTAAGCTCTCTAAGATGAAAAATTATCCCGTGCTGAGAAAAATTTTGTTCTCTCAGTTTTTTCATCTCTATATCGTTCAAATACTGGCAGTTTAAAAAGTCAGATCAGGCAGCTTAGGAACTCACAGGTTTACTTCTCCAAGATAATCTGCAGATTCTTGGTAAATGTCCGGCTCTGGTACTCATCCATTCAGCATTCCGCTCATATTTCTTGGTCTGCCGGAGATTTTTCGCCTCGACCTTAAGCATAAAAATGATTTCCGATACATGTTTTTGAGTTCTCCCTCGTTGACTGTGTAACTCCAAATTTTTTTCGAACACCTTGTTACTTTCCACTAAAGCCTTCTTTATTGGGACGGAGTCGTGTAGTATTAAAACTCTAATCAAATTAGAAGGTTTCTTCCATTTTCAGAAAGTGCGAAAACTTCCTTACACTCAGGCACTGGTTTCAAGTAATGAGAGAGAAAAATAAATTTTTATCAGAAGGTACAGAAAAATCTTGTGTATTGTATTGCTCCATAGGAAGATAGCAAACTTGTATTTGTGGGTTATCTAGACATACGGATCCTGCAGCAACAGTAGAAATTTTTGTGTTAAGAGGTGCAATTACTGTATTGAATTTACCATCTAACTTTAAGTTTTTCAAAATTCCACTCTTTGACTTTTCATAGTCAACTACATCAATATCCGCTTCTCTTGTATCTATTGAATAGCAATTTTTTATATAATCTTTAAATTTAACATTTATCTTATGCATCTCTTCAGTAACAGAGCCATCTTTGCTTCCCGTTGCAATGGTAAGAAAAGCTGGTTCTATAGAATCAATTATAGCAACAGCTCGTTCAACTTCGTGTCCTAGGATCAAAAATAAATGTGTTTTTTTACTTGAGAAAAAGCTCCCTGAATACCCAAGGACAGTTCTCATCTCCAAAGGGCCACGGGATAGCCAAGTTGGAGACATAGATTTAGCATAATTATAGGCGCAGGTTAGTTTACACTGAGAAAATTTAGGGATTCGAAAAATGGCGAGAAGCATCAATAGCCACTCTCTAGTGAATGTTGTGATATCAATAACGATGTTAAACAGCCCTGAATTTACATCCATTTCTAATGTTTCAATAAATCTATCTGCAGAATGAATCGGATCAGAATACTTAAGTGGAATGAGGTTAACATTTTGAGACGAATCAGATTGAAATGCATGGCTGCCAGCTGACTCACTTTCACTATTAAAAAATATATGAGTCCTGTCTCCCGATATCCCTTGAGATTGCATATACTGAAAAATTTGCGCAGACCTCTGCTCAAAACCAGCGCAGCCCCAAAAGGAAAAATTGCTAGGAAGTTGTTTTATTAACATAAAAACCTCAGTCCCCAAAAAGACTTAATTGTTCATGTCCGATTTCGGAAGAAGGTAACAGTAACTTCTTAAATCGCTCATCTGCAAAAGTTTTTGGTGACCGGAGGGCCAGTTGAAGCATTTCTGGCGTGACAGATAAATTTCCTGCAAATCCACTCACATCAAGCTTATAATATGGACCAAGGCGGCGACTCAGGCTAAATCGCATATTACGGCCATATCCCTCTTTGCTGCCAACCGTGGATCGTTGGAAATAACTATACTGTACGCCCAGATCGAGAACTTTTGATAATTCGTAACTTGGTGGAGCGGTCAACATAATTGTAAAAATCCTACGCTCGGAAAGACTTTCCTCCGTCAGTATGCGTTGAAAGAGCATTCCTACACCATCAATCAGATTTCTTAATTTTGATAGCTGATCAAGTTCGTTGGGGCCTCGCTTTGCACTTGTTTCTAGCTTTTGAAGCTCCACATCCAAAAAATCCTTGGACCATTTTTTTATAACCGCATCCTGTATGCCATGTGGAATATTTGTAATTGGTGATGACATTACTACACTTTGGCAATCACTGTACATTAATGCTGCAGGTTCCAAAAACCAACGTATAATTCCAGAAGATAAATCAACTATACTCTTAAAACCCGCATAACTATAGCTATGTGCCGAGCGTCCTAGTCTTCGGATATATTCTGGCCGCAAGTAGCGAGTTACATCATCAGAAGGGCGTTGAGCGCGTCCTTCTCCCTCTTCATTTTTTTTACGGATTTCGTCAGCCAGTTCCTTGAGTCTCAATTCTTGCGCTTCGTCTGGCGGAAAAAAATCTTCAGGAGTAATAATATTATCGTGGGAATGAATATTAATCCTTTTTAACGCAATCTCTCTGGCTCGCTCGTAAAATTTGGTAGTTTTTGAGCTATATACCTTTGTTATATCAATATCTGTATAGTCATGAGGAGATTCAATAAAAGCACCTGAAACAGTTTGGTATGTTTTATAACGCAATTGAGTAGACACTTTTAAGCAAACATTTTCAATTACACGAGTTGAAACCCATGTATTTATTATTTTTTGCATATTCTCTTCAAGATTATCCGCATCATCAAGCATCAAAAAAAAGGGTTTATTTGGTATGAAGCTAAGGCTTTGTAAATCTTTAATAAAGGGGACAAGAAAGTCCAACCATCCAAAAAGATTACCTTCATAAGGTAAAATATCTTCTTTTATAAAAGCATGTTTTGAAATATATGTCTGAGCTTCATTGTATATTGATTCAGCAATAGAAATCATTTCGCGGAAGTAATTCTGACAAGAGGTCGGAATACTTTGTTTAAGTCGTAATCTATTCAAAAAAGATTTTTCAAAAAATACTTGCAACTCATCAGATTTGCATGATTCATTGCAAACCTTTGCTAATGTCTCTGAAATCTTAACAAGGCAATGCATGACAAGCATATGTTCAGCAAGAATCAAGTATGGAGCTACTTCAAAACGTGAAAATTCTATACGAGAAAGATTAGATGTTTTTATTGGGACATGTATTGCAAAAAAATCAAGCCCAGTGGGAGATGTGCATTTATTAGCCTTCATTTGAACTGTAGGTTCAAGATAGCGTAGCATCATACTTTTTCCCGTGCCTCGGGAGCCATGAATAAAAGTATGACTAGCCATTTTGATTTTTGGGAAATCAGAATATACATCAACAAAAAGCTGAACCATCAAATCATCAGAGAGGTTTTCAGGACTTGTTACAGAAAATGGATTATGGCTATTGCTCACTTGCAAAAACCTCCTGCTTCAATAGTTCACCATCATAATTATTCTCAATATGAATATTACTTTCTGTTATTTTATCCAAGGAGAAGTTGTCTTTGCCTTTTATACTAATATTTTTTATATCATATAACTCCTCATCAAAAACTTGAATTTTTGCCGTAACATGTTCAAGTTGCAAAAATCCCCACATATACGAAGCGCAGTATTGCCTTTCATTATTTATTTTTGCAAATCTCTTACATATCCAGTCAAATAAATAAATTTCTTCCTTAACTCCATTATGCATAAGGATATATTTATTTTCTAAATCTTTCTTATTAAGGCAGTATATAATTTCAATGCCTTTGGATATGTAACTAACAGAACGAATTGATGATGCATATGCATGGTGAATTATAGATTCTTCTGGTAGCTGCTGATGCTCTAGGAGATACCCTGCAGCCCTGGTATGATCTTCCGATATTTCATCGAATAATCTAATTAATGATGCGATGAGAGCGGGTCTAAATTTAATATTATTTAACGTTTCAACTTCCCCTAATGCGCCTATCGTATCTTTGGAACCAAAAATGGTGCGTCCGTGGTGGGCACCTGCAATCTTATAAATAGAAGTTCTTTCAAAAGCATTTGCAGGAAGGAGGTTTGGCATATCTTCGCCGATTTTTCGACAATTTGCACCATGATCCTCTCTGCCATATATCATCCCTGCATCATGAACTAATATAGAAATAAGCAATAAATATGTCTCATACGGAGACAAGCTATTATTATTGACAGAGTCTAGGCATAGATTAGCAATTTTTATGATGGCATCACAATGATCAATTGAATGATCAGTATAAAACCCCTCTCCATCGCACGCTACTTTTATGCCAGTCTTATTTAGAATTTTTTGAGCCAGCCAGTTTTTAGCATTAATATAGAGTTGATAGTAGTTCTCTTGAGAAGGAAATGTATTATACTGTCTGGCACTTTGAAATTCTTGAAGATTTTTTTCAAGATCTGGCATATTCTCACCCGCATAGAATTGCGCTAAATACGGCTTGAGCGAGAAAGGGAGGAACTGAGTTACTCACTTGCTGTTGTTGAAAACCGATACTGCCACAAAATTCAAAATTATCTGGAAAAGATTGAAGCCTTGCCGCCTCCCTAACAGAAAGACCACGATGTTCTGAAGGATGTATCAACATATTTTTGCGAAAATTTCCCAAAACAACGGAAGGTTTACTCCAGCATAATCTATGATAAATACCAGTGTGGCAACGAGTTCTATCATGATAATTAGACATCATATCCTCTGGAATATTTTCCCAGTTACCACCTTGAGGAACGTATTTATATCGTTCAATTATATGCGGAGCACTTCTAGTTACAATATTATTGGGGCTTTTTTGCATTTTACCTCTTAGCAAATTGGCATACGCAGATGGATGCCTTTTGCTATAAGGTAGCCAAGAAATATCGGCTCCATTATTGATATGTGGCAAGTCCCAAATAGCATCTTTCACAGTAACCACCTTTGTAGTTTTTACTTTAGGAAAAATGAAGGATTTTCCATTTCTATTGCCAACCACAAAAAGACGGTTTCTAACTTGAGGAACTCCAAAATCTTTCGCATTTAGTGTGTTAAACTGAAAAGAATACCCTAATTTTTTTAGTTTTTCGGAAATGAGAGTGAAAAAAAAGCCTCTCTCTGTTTCCAATAGACCTTTCACATTTTCAAAAACAACCCACTCCGGGGAAGCTTCTTCGACAACACGAAAAAATTCTGAAAACATCCAATTTTTAGGATTGTCTTTGTTTCTTGTTTTTTGGTTAGACGTCGAAAACCCCTGACAAGGGGGACCACCAAATATTATACTATCTTGAGATGGCAATGCGGGAGGTGAAAAAGCACAAATGTCTGTTTCAAGTATTTCAACGTGAGGGAAATTGTGTCTAAATGTTTGGCAGGCATGCGGGTCATTCTCAACTGCTGCAAGAATTTTTATCCCTGCCTGTTCAGCACCAAGTGACATGCCGCCTGCGCCAGAGAACAAATCTAAAGCAATCATCGTTATCCCTTTGGCGTAGACATGATTGCTGATTGAAACTGTTCGTAAAGGTCGGCAAAGAGAATTGGAGCACTTGCATGCATATGGGCTAGCAAGGGGAGCATTATTTCACGCATTTGTGGATGGGCTGTTGACGTGCATCGTAGTGCAAAAATATGTCTCCATTCGCGAATATTGCACGTGACAACAATTTCTGTCTTTAAGCTATTGGGCAATACACTACGTGCTTCTTGTGCAGAAGCCCCTTTCTCGATCAGTACAAGATAGGCTTGCTCGGCTTGCTTCATGGCATCTAGCCAAGTATTATATTCAGAGGAATCTTTTTGCCAAAAACAAGGGCGGATAACGGTTATCTCCTTGCCGAACTTATCTTTTGAGTAATTTGCATAGCGAGTACTTTCCTGACTATAGGAAGCAAGCCTATGGCGTACTATCTCGTGGCTAATTCCCCTGTCGCAAATCAACCGAACTGTAGCAGACGCATGTTCAATGACGCTATGATGCCCTGAATTTAAAATGCGCTGAACAAAGGCAATGGCAGAGTCTTCTGTAATTTGATCTTCCGACTTATAACAAGTTCGCCCTGCCGCCTCGATTTTTTTTAGAATATCAGCGCCATTCTCTATAGCAATAATCTCAAACGATGGGGCGATAACCTTCATGTGGTACCTGCTTGGAGTTTGGACGGAATCGAACATTCTTTTACCAGAGCAGCTTAATAAAATCAATTCCTTATTATCCCCCCTTCAGGAGAAATTCTTCCTCTTCAGGTGATGGTTTTAGTATTTCTATTTTGATCATTTTTTGTATAGCATCTTTCCATTTCTTTATAAAATGATCTTGTATTTCTAAAATTCTTTGATCGTAACCTTCTGTACCGACTCGTTGCCTAAAATTCTGATCTAGACTGAAACTTTCGAGACAACTTGTCCGACGCATTCCAATTTCGATAAAAGAAATTTAAATCTTTAAATTTTCATTGATTTTTAGGAGATTCAATATCAGCTTACAATTAATCCACTTCCGGACAACTCTTATCAAGCCTGAAGTGGGGCTTATAAGAATAGAGATCTGCGATTCCTGCGCGAACAGAAACCGGGACTGGCGAGGCGCATTACAGCGCTCTGGCTTATCAATATTGATGCTTTACCAATGCACCCGGCTCATCGCGGTGGACCGGGACCGTCGTTACATGCGTCTAGACGCCAACAAAAGCACGGTCAGAGCGATAAGCAGTGCCACGTCAAACGTCTCATGGCTATGCTCCTTTTCCGACTTGTGCGGTGCCGAGTGCAAGCAGTCAGTGAAAAGAAACAATTGTGTGGTTCGCCTTATATTAGTTTTTTCACCGCCTGCAATGCGGGGCCGTATAGCTGATAACTGAATGACGATACCCTGTCTGTCTTTATACCGCTTTTTTGATGGGTAAAATGCCCGTTCATATAGATACCATACATGACCACGACCATGTTTGGTACCGCTCCGCCACGCATAAGATTGTTTTGCCGCCCGTCCGATATTTCTTCAACCCGGATTGCATGTTTATCTCTGAGCCCAAGATTCGCATCTGAGGCCGTCAATGCGTTCAAATTCGCGCAGGTTATGGGTAATCAAGGTGCAATTTCTCGCCAGGGCCACCGCAGCTATCAGCATGTCCATGCCCCCGATGGGCGTGCCCCGCCGTTCCAGCATAGCCCGGATACTACCGTAGATCTGAGCCGCCGCCCTATCAAAAGGTACAATCTCCAGAGGAAGCAGCAATGCCTCCAAAGCACGGGCATTTCTCTCCCGCGAAGAGCTCTTTTCCACGCCATAGTGCAGCTCGGCAACGGATATGGACGAAATGCCGATTTCACCGGGGGCATACGCGGCAAAACGCTCACGCACTTCCGGCGGATTGTTCTTGATAAGGTAGATGCAGATGTTCGTGTCCAGCAGCGCGGTTATCATAAACTGTCACGTTCCTGTATCTGCGGTTGGTGCCTGTCCTCCATAAAATCGGGAGAGAACTGCTCCAAAGCGTTGAAGAGGGTTTCCCAAGGCGCATCAGGCGGAAACAGCACCACGGCGTTGCCGACCTTTTTGATGGCCACCCTGTCGCACGCAAAACGAAATTGCCGGGGCAGCCGGACTGCCTGACTCTGGCCGTTTTGAAAAATCCTGGCGATTTCCATATCTGCCTCCTTGATATATACTAAAAATATATACCTCCTCGTCAATTGTCAACGACTTGCCGGAAGCCCAGGGCAACACACGATACAACCCCGCCGGTGCCGGACTGTTTTATTTCCCGAAATTTGCGGTAAAAGTTCATCGCAATCGGAAGACCGGACGCGCCTGCTTTTCACGCATCTCGCGGTTCATCCGCTCCCGTTCCATCTCCTCGGCCTCGCGGTTGAACTTCTGAATCTGCTCTGGGGTCGGCCGGACGGCGGCAATGTCGATGTCCCCCGCAGTGCCAAAGACATGACCGACAATCCGCCGCCCGTAGTTGATTTTTTCATTACGCCCGCGTTCGTCGCTTGGGGCGGGGGTGTGTCTGTAAATTCCGTTGGCGACATCCGCCTTGCTATATCCGGCGTAGCGCAGATACAGGGCCGTCATGTAGTCCAGGCGCGACCGTGCCAATTTCACATCCGCGAAGCGCCGTTTCACCATTTCCTGATAGGCCGCGAAGGGAGTATCCAATGTGCCTGTCCGGGGAAACTCGAACTGCCGGATGTTCATGTTCGGCGTAATCCGCCGCCTGAATCGCCACAAATTGCCCAGGCGCGGACTTCGCTTGCCGAGCCAGTGCTTGAAGCGTCTGACAGGCGGAACCTCACGCGGGGGCAAGTTCTGTCGTGCCTGCGCTGTTTCTTCTTCCTCCTGCTTTTTCAGGCAGTGCCGGGCGATGTTCAGGACGGAAAGCCCGTGCCGGGCCAGAGCGGTAAGGGCCGAATCCCGCCGCGCGCGTTGCCGCTCCTTTCCCTGCCGCATGGTTTCAGCTTCCCGTCTGCGGACCCCCCGCCGTTTTTCGTATGCTTCTTCCCGTTCTTTTTGATACTCCCGCCATTCTTCGACGCACACATGGCTGACCGGCTCCGGTTCTATCTTCGGCTCTTCCTCCGGATATTCTCCCTCTTCATATTCCCCAAGCCGCTTGCAAAGGTTTGCGAAGCCGAATTTCCTGTCCACGGAGGACAACTTGACCTCAATCTCTCCCACGAAAACGACCGCGCCGGAACCTTTCTTCCTGAACCGCAGCCCGGCACGGGCCAGTCCTTCATGCAGCTCCTTCCATGTGCGGGCGTTTGCAATGATGGCGTGTCCCCTTTCCTGAGCGCTGCGCTGCGCCGACTTCTCACCCGTGGCGTTTTCAAAGTCCTCCGCTCTGGAGCCGGGCTTGACCTGCTTCGGCTGGCGGTTGCGGACAATCGCGCCTTTTTCGTTGACTCGGTAACGGGCATGGTCTTGGCTGGCCCATCCCTCCTTGTGCTCGATTTCCGCCACAATCCTGTGTGCCGCCTCGATGTCGAATCCCCGGTGCGGCTGAATCACTTTTTCCGTGTAGGGATGCGTCCGGTTCACGACAATGTGGATGTGGAAATTTCCCGTATTGCCGTGCGCAACGACAATAGTCTGATGACCTTTCAGGCCCATGCGCTCCAGAAAAATATTCACCGCTTCCTGCACCTGTTCATGGCTGGGGATTTCATTTTCCTGCCATGACATTGCCCAGTGACTGACGGGCATCCGACTTTTGACGGTTTCCTCGGACAAGGCAATCATTTCCTGTTTCCACGCCGCCGTGGTCGTGGTCAGGAAATTCATGCCATAGGCATAGAGCCGTTTCTGTTTGCCCTCTTCGTCCTTTTGAGCCAGCACATAGTCCACCAGTCCACCGATCATGGCGGCTTTGGTTTTGCTGAGATTGGTGCGCTTCAACTTTTTCAGAATCATGCCGCTTTGCTCAAGGCCTCAATAGCAAGCCGTATCGCCAGAAGCGCCCGGTTCATTGCTTCAAGGTCTTCCGCCCTTCCCACCGCCCTGACGTTTTCAAAATGATGTTTGAGCAAGCCCCCAAGCCGCCGCAGTTCCCGGATGGTTTGGCCGTCCGTTTTTGCGACAATGGGCCTGCCGCCGAAGAACAGCCGCCGCATATACTCGGAAACAGAGATTCCGGCTGTTGCGGCCTGTCGGCTCAATCTGTCGTCTTCTTCGACGGTAAGCCGGAGCGTCCGCCGCTGCTGAAATCGTGTTTTCCTGCCACTGTTTTTCTTCATTGTCTTTTTGCCTTTTGCGAAGTGTGAGAAGCGAAGCGCCGAGCACTCGCCGGAGTCCAGAGGCAGAGCCTTTGGCAGGTTTGTGGCTGGCGTCAGACAGCTACCAACCTGTAAAGATGAACCGCCATCGCACTATTAAACTGCCTCCACGCTTTCCCGTGAGCAAAGCCAACGCGTTTATCCCTGCTTTTGCGGCAAGTATAACTGAAAAAATCCGGGAATTGCCAGCAAAAAAAAGTAAAAAGACAGTATTGCATTTCTATGAATAATCAGCACCGTGGATATGGTGATTCTTGATAAATAAATTTCACGTCCTGATATGTGTCATACTGTTTTCAATCATTCAGTGAAGTCCATGATAGTCCAGTATGTAGTGTTGAACATAATGTCATAATTATGCTATAGATCAGAAGACAGCCGTTATTCAACACCTCTTCAAAAAGGAGCAATCAACTATGGCAAAAGCGAAACGCTATATGATGGAACAAATAGAGGGTGCCCGGAAAAAACTTCGTTGTCTGTCGGCCAAGAAAGTGGGTAAAACGCGTACAGAAGCGGCCGGGCTGCTGGCCGGGGATATTCGCAAAGCTGTTCAACAGGGCTACAGCCTGCAAGAAATCAAAGACGTGCTGGTGCAATCAGGGATTCCGGTTTCTCTCGCCCGGATGCGGGCTTTGCTGGAATGCCCTGATGAAAGCGGGGAGCAGATCGAAAAGGAGACAGAAGGAGATACAGCCCTGTCCATAGAAATGGGCGACGGGGTTGCGGGAAATGGCGGTTCCCCGGTACATGACGAGAAAAATGAAGAGGTGCAATGATGAAAGACAGAATGTCGCCGCCCGTGGATTTTTTCCCTTTACCGGAGGAAAGAGGGCGTGCTTTCAGCTACAGTCAGGCAGTGGAAAATGAACTTGAGCCGAGGGAGTACGAGTCACTTGTGGACGCCGAGCCGATGTCTATCGAAGCGCTTCTCGATTTTAAGATATGGGGGAAAACTCCCTGCTTGAGCTGTTATTTTCGGGATATTCGCACAGGCCGGAAATTTCGGCTGACAGCTTTCAATAATGCCCGTGACCGGCGCTATACGCCGCGAGACGGCAATATTGATTTCAGCGAACCGGGCATCGAAGGCGGCCTGTACCTTGTGGTAACGGTAAAAACACGCAACGGAAAAACGGCATGGCAAAGCGCGCAACGGCTTCTGCCTCCTGAGCAAAAGGAAGAAATTGCGGCACGTATCGTGGAGGTGTATTGTGCTCGCTCTTCATAAAATGTCTTTTGTTTCTCTATCTCGTGCCTCTATGCGAATAGGACTGTTCTGTGTTTTTGCCAGCGAGATATGATCTACAACGTCATCTTTTTCCCCATAGCCAACTTGACATGTGGCACCTTCTGCGGCACCATGTTCCTAACAAGCGGGATATGGTAGTAGTAATTTCAATAGCTTGACACTCATGATTGGTGGCCCCCGCCTCCACCAGCAAATCATCCGGTAGAATCCCGAAAGTCAAGCTATTCAGCGGACTTTCGGGATTTCTCTTTTTCAACACCACGCAGTATTGGATGGATAACCCACGAGTTTTTGGTATCATTTTTCCGAAGGTGCGCCATATGAAAAATAAGCAACAGCGGATACCAAGTTATGCCTTCTTCATCGCCTGATAAACAAAGCAATCCTTTATATGGTCATTCACCATACCCGTCGCTTGCATGAATGCATAGATAACCGTTGGGCCAACAAATTTAAATCCCATTTTTTTCAAATCCTTGCTGATTTGATCCGAGAGCGCTGTCGTGGCCGGTATATCTGCCATCTTCTCGCGACGATTCTCAATCGGCGTATAATCCACATATGCCCAGATGAACTTATCAAAGCTTCCGTGCTTTTTCTGTACTTCCAGAAATGCTTTGGCATTCGTTACGGCGGCATTCATTTTGAGGCGGTTTCTGATGATCCCTTCGTTTGCCAGCAGCTCCTGTATTTTTGCTTCGCCGTAACGAGCCACCTTGTCCGGATCAAATCCATCAAATGCCTTCCGGAACGCCTCTCTTTTTTTGAGTACCGTAATCCAGCTAAGCCCAGCCTGCATCCCCTCTAAAATCAGCATTTCAAAGAGCTTGTTGTCGTCATGTACAGGCCGCCCCCATTCATTGTCATGATAATCAATGTAGATGGGCAAGTCCCCCGCCCATGCGCATCTGATTTTTTCACACATAGCGTATATCCTTTTATGTAACTCAGTAGGCAACGCTTTTCACAAAAATCCATCTTGCACAAGGGAATACCAGCGGCAAATTCAGAATATTTCTTTCAGAAAAAATAACGCGAAATTTGACAATTTAAAATAAATTATTTCAGCATACTAATTCTTCTGTTGCATGGCTATCGCCTCTATCATCTCCTGTTTCAGTAAGTCTCACGGTGCTTCCTGAAAACCCGTAAGCTTTTTTGCGAACGCTCTTTCTGATCCGGCTCATGAAATCCTCACCTCCGCGCACGAATCATCACCGCAATGCGATGGTCTGCTTTGCCGTTGAAGAAGTCCGGGGCTTATGAAATACTGGCGTGGAGACAATACCGCCGGACCTGCGGCGGGCGGTCTTTCACGCCCGCGTGGTTTGGCCAGGAGAAAACAATGCGTATCTTTACACAAAAAATAACTGTCGGCGCTCAGGATATCGACATCCAGAACCGCGTGAGCAATCTGTGCTATGTGAACTGGATGCAGGATCTGGCCATACAGCACTCCACAGCCGTGGGCTGGGGTATGGAGCGCTACGAGGCTGTGGGTCAGAGCTGGGTGGTCAGGCAGCATACCATCACCTACAAGCGCCCGGCATTTCTGGGCGAGGTCATCACGGCGGCCACCTGGGTGGCCTCGTTCGCGCCCCGGCAGAGTCTGCGCCGCTATCTGTTCTGGCGCGGCGCGGATCAGGTTGTGCTGGCCGAGGCGGAAACCAACTGGGTCTATATTGATCTCGCAAGCGGCCGTCCCATCAGGCTGCCCGACGAAATGCGCGCCGCCTTCGAGATGGTGGAAGACGCCGGTGAAGTTCTACGGCTGTTGGGCGCATAGGACTTTCCTTGCTGCCGCCGCCCTTGCGTGGCTTTTCCACCGCGCTATCTCCCGCGCATGTTTGGCGGTCATGCTCTCTGGCAGGGATTGCCGCCTGTAGCCGGAAGAAATCCAGCAGTGCCGAGAAGCCCGGCGTGATTTCCGGGCTTCTTACGCGGAGGACAGACGCCAATGGGCGGCAAGCGCTTCTTTGAGCAGGGCCACGCCCTTGTCCAAATCCTCTTCGCTCAGATGCGAATAACCCAGAACAAGTTCATGGGCATGCGCGCCGTCGCGGCACAGGGAATAGTCTTCCACCGGCACGGCCCGGACGCCGCGCGCCCGAAGCGCGGCCAGAAGTTCCTCCGTAAAAACAACATCGGGAAAAGCCGCCACCAGGTGTAATCCGGCCGCCTGCCCCCTGACCTCAAAGCGGCTGCCAAAGTGCCGCGCCAAACTTTGCAGCAGGTGCGCCCTTTTCCGCTGATAGAGCTTTTTCATTTTCCGGATGTGCCTCTCCAAGCCGCCGCTGCTGATGAAAGCGGCCAGCGTGTACTGCGACAGGGCGTCCGTGTGCACATCCGTATACATTTTTTCCGGCTCCCAGGCTGCGCGCAGGGCGTCCGGCACAATGGCGAAGCCCAGGCGCAAGGCCGGGGCCATGATTTTGCTGAACGATCCCAGATAGATCACCGTTTCAGGCGCGAGCTCATACAGTGAGCTGACAGGAGCCCCTTCATAGCGAAATTCGCTGTCATAATCGTCCTCCACAATATGGCATCCGGCATCACGGGCAAAGCCGATCAAAGCCTGGCGCCGCTGCACCGGCAGGATACCGCCCAGAGGATACTGATGCGACGGTGTCACATAGGCAAAAGCCACACGTCCGGCCCGCTCCCGGCTTAATGTCCGCAACGCGGAGGTATCCAGCCCGCGTTCGTCGGCCCGCAGGCCTTCCACCGTGTATCCGGCTCTGACGACGACTTCCAGCAGGCCCCTATGGGCGGGATCTTCCACCAGCACAGCGCTGCTGTTGCGCCGCAAGAGCCGGGCCACAATCCGTAGCCCCTGGGTCGAGCCGGAGGTTATCATCACCCGTTCCGGCGGCACCCGAATGCCGCGCATACGGAAAAGATAGGCCGTAATGGCCTCACGCAACTCCCATATGCCGCCGGGACCGCAGTAGCGGAACGCGGCGGCGGGCAGGCTTCGGCAGACGTGCCGGTAAAGCCTGCCCCACTCCTCTTGCGGGAACTTGTCCAGGGCTGGAATGCCGGAACGGAAATTGACTTCATCCGGTCTGGAAACGTCGGCCCGCTGCCATTTTTGCCCCATAAAGCCGGCGGGGGTTCCAGACAGTGATGCGGTGGGGGCTATGCCCTGGGCGACCCTGGTCCCAGAGCCGGGCCGGGCTGCAAGATAGCCCTCGGCCAGAAGCTGCTCATACGCATCCAGCACGGTCTGCCGCGCTATGCCCAAATCTTTCGCCAGCCCCCTGCTGGAGGGCAGCTTTTCTTCCGCCTTCAGATCGCCGTGCAAGATGAGCGTTTTTATCCGCTCATATATCTGTCTGCGCAGGGGGATGCCCGTGTCGGCATCAAGTTCAAGCCACATATGCGTTCGCCAAAGTGGTATGTTAAAAATAAATAAAAAGTGGATCTTTTCCATCCAGTTCCGTCACCTTACCTTGGCGACACGGGGGAGGCAAGACCGCCATGACAAAAATACGCGCCGCCTTGTCCCGGTTTTCATCACACCTCTGCCGCGGACGAAACAATGAGAAACGTACAAACGCGCGCTTACGGCTTTCTCGCCCTGGCCATGATCATCGCGGGAAGCGCCGTGGTAGCCGGAAAGTGCATGGTCGCTGCCATGCCGGTCTTTCTCGCCGCCGAACTGGGCATATCCGTCAGCCTGCTGATTCTGCTGCCCCTGTCATTTCTGAGGCGGCACGGGCAGCCGAAACTGGACGGCAAAACGCATGTTGCGCTTTTTTTGCAGGCACTGTGCGGCATTGTTCTGTACCGGGCATTTATCTTCTGGGGCCTGCGGCACACCAGCGCGGCGGCCGGAGGACTTATCAGCAGCGCGGCCCCCGCGCTCATCGCGCTTTTGGCCTTTTTGCTGCTGCGCGAAAGGATGTCCGGCAAACGTGTCGCCAGCGTGCTCAGTGTTTCCATCGGCATTCTGGCCGTCAACCTGCATCCTTTTCTGAGCGGCGCCGTACAGGCGTCAGGCGCTATAAAAGGCAATTGCCTGATCCTGATGGCCGTTCTTTGCGAAGCCTGTTTCTCGGTCATGAGCAGAGCCGGTTGCGGCCGGGTGTCGGCATTGCGCGGGACAGCCCTGATGTCGTCCTATGCTTTCATCTGCCTGCTGCCGTGCGCCCTATATGAGGCCAGAGGATACGATTTTGCGGCCATGCGCCTTTCCACGGTGCTCTGCATCGGGTATTACGGAATTTTTGTATCCTTTCTGTCCTATGTTTTCTGGTTCAAAGGCATTGCCGTTGTTCCGGCGGGAGTCGCCGCCGCGTTTACGGGCTTTGTCCCGCTCAGCGGCGTGCTGCTTTCCGGCATGTTTTTACGCGAAGAAATCAGCGGAGCCCACTGGCTGGGCCTGCTGTTCGTTCTGCTTGGCGTCGGTCTGGCCTGCCTGCCGGAAGCCGCGCCGGCTTCCCGGAAGGCTGCGGCAACACAGTCAAAAATATGAACGCCAAAGGCGGGCGAACGTCGCTTTTCACCCGCCTTTACTCTTACCCGTTAAACACGCCTCACTTCTGTGGCACGGTATGCTCCCCAAAGACATCACGCGCGGCGAACAGACCGTTCAGGGCAGCCGGAAATCCCGCGTAAACGGCCATCTGCATAATGACCTCCACAATTTCCTCTCGCGTGCAGCCCACATGCAGGGCGGCCGCGATATGCACCCTGAGCTGCGGTCCCGCATTGCCCAGTGCGGTCAACGCCGCCACCGTCGCTATTTCCCGATTTTTCAGATCAAGTCCGGGCCGGGCGTAAATGTCTCCAAAGGGAAACTCCACAAGATAACGGGAAAAGTCAGGCGCGATGTTCCGCAGACTTTCCACCACAGCTTCACCACCCTTTCCGTCCACCTGACGCAGCACTTCAAGGCCTGTCTCATAACGCCGAGAATCCATATTTCCCCCTTTACTGTTCTCCAAAGCAAAGCACGGTCCGCCCAAAAGACAGAAACAAAGGACGCCGATCACCAGCAACAGATACGTATGCATGCAACCTCCTTTTTTCCTTTATAGGGAGGCCTGACGGCTTTTCATCATACTTTGTATGCGATACCTTCCAGGTATGACGAACGCCCTGCTCAACGCTTCCGACACGCACTTGCTGCACTGCTTTGCCGTGGTAGCCGAAGAAAAAAATCTGCATCGGGCGGCGGAACGCCTGCTGATGTCACAGCCGCCCCTGAGCCGCCAGATCAAAAAACTGGAAGAGCGTCTGGGGCTGACGCTTTTCATCCGGCATACCAGAGGATTGATTTTGACCGAAGACGGGGCGCGGGCTTTGGAGATCATCCGCCCGTTGCTGCGATTGCAGGAGAAAACCTTCACGCGGTTGGCGGCCCTGGCGAATCCCGGAGCAAAAGTCGTTGCCCTCGGCCTGACAACGGCTTTTGAGCAGGGTGTTTTTTCCGGTCTGGAAGCGCGTCTGCGCGGCCTGTACGCCTCACAACTGCGCCTGACGCGGGGAACCTCGCCCCGGCTGGCGCGTGACGTGCGCAAAGGCAGGCTGGACGCCGCTCTGGTGGCCCTGCCACTGGAAGCGCCCGGCCTTGTTCTTCGCCCCTTGCCGTATGACGAGCCGCTGCTGGCGGCCCTGCCGGAGCGTTGGCCCGAAGCCCGTTGCGGCGCACTGTCACTCCGGACCTTGAACGGCAAGCCTTTGTTCTGGTTCCGACGGGAGAGCAATCCGGCATTCTTTGATCGCATGCGGGGCGTTTTTGCCCATGCGGGTTTTGCGCCCGCCTTTCTGGAGGAACCGGCGGAGCACGACGTCCTGCTGGCCCGTATCGCTTCCGGCGAGGGTATGAGCCTGTTGCCCGCCTCATTCGCGGCCATCCGGAGGAAAGGCGTCGTTTTCACGCCACTGGCGGAAACCGCGCCGCTACAAATTCAACTTGGCCTGGCGACGCTTGCGGGCAGGGATGACGTTGCGGACACGCTTGTACGGGAGCTGGCAACGGCATTTCCGGCACACCGAAAGTCCGGCCTTAACGGACTTGGCGCGAAGACTTGAACCCCCACATCAGACGTTTCACATCAGGGATCAATGCGGTTCAGATGCCGCAGGCCCGAATGCATGATCAGTCGGCGCAGGAGGGGACGGTAAAGCACCTGCCGCTTGAGACACTTGCCCCAGAGCTCAAGGCGCAACGGCCGCATCAGACGGGCCTGCCAGCGGCAAGCCGCCTTGAAGTAGGCGTCGGATGCCGTTCTTTCGCCAGCCAGCTTCAGACTCTGCTAAACCAGCATGGCTGTACGAAAGGCATAGCTGAAGCCTTCGGCGGAGCTGGGACTGATATAGCCGCCGGCCTCACCCAGCAGGCAAGCGGCGCCGTCCGCCAGAACACCGGAGCCGGGCGGGCCGCCGGGACGGAGAATCAGCGTGGTTTCACGACTGCGGGCCTCCTGAAGATCATAGCCAAACGGCCTGATCTTTTCCTTGAAACGCAGAAACATTTCCCCCGCGCCCGCTACCGCCGGGATGGCCGCGCCGAGAAGATATTCCCCTCCCTTGGGCAGGCCCCAAGCGTAATAATCCGTGATT
>ERZ506979.739-NODE-739-length-17925-cov-4.234303_pt1 | contig 17925 bp, 15 predicted proteins | sample MGYA00512887_ERZ506979 | MGnify/ENA metagenome assembly ERZ506979 | reverse complement strand
AAGTCGGCCCCGGCGTTCACGCCCCTGTAGGTGCCCGGCATGATGGACCAGTTGACCCCAAGCACGCCCGGCCCCGTGGGCTGGAACCATCCCGCCTTGGCCCATGCCGGACCGGCCTTGGCCTTGAGCGCGGCCTTGTAGATGGAAAGACCGCTGAGCGTGAAATGCCTGCTCCAGTCCGGATGCCAGGGATCCCGCCAGGGCTCGAAGCCCATTTCGTGGTCCGGCGCGCCGTAATTGAACAGATCGTGAGAGGTGAACACGCCGAAATCAAAGCCCAGGTGATCCCAGGCATAGCCGGAAACCAGATCCAGATTGGCCTGAAGAGAGCCGTGGCGCAGATTGGTGCGGTAGGTCTTGCGTTCCACGTCGTAGCGCCGGCGGTCGCGGCCGAAGAAATACAGGCCGCCGCTGACGCGGGCGTCATGCCAGAAGGGACGGAGCGGACTGTCCGCGAACAGGCCGGGCGGATCGGCGACCGCGTGGTCTGCGCTGTCCAGGGGTTTCACGGAATCCGCGAGATTCGGGGGCGTCGCGGCGACGGGGGCGGGTCCCGGCAGGCACAACAGGCCCAGAAGGCAGCACAGAACCGCCGCCAGCCACACGCCGTGCCGCTGCCTGCGAAAATCACCCGGAATGCGGCTACCGTGCCGTTGCGCCACAGGCTAAGGCTCCCTGACGGAAGTCGGCCGCGCCGCGCCGGAGGCGGCGGAAAAGCCGCCTCCATCACAAAGGGCATGATTCGCCTGAATATAGGCCAGACATTCCCGTTCGGGCAGGGACGGGCTGTAGCGCCAGCCCTGGAAGATGTCGCAACCTTCTTCGCGCAGGATGGCGACCTGTTCGTCATTTTCCACGAATTCGGCCACGCAAAGCATGCCCCGCGCCCGGCAGAGGCGGGTGATGGAAGTCACGATATCCCGGCAGATGGGGTTGGTGACCAGTTCCTTGGTGATCTCGCCGTCGATCTTCACGTAATTCACCGGGAACTGCTTGAGATACTTCAACGAGCTGTGGCCCATGCCGAAGTCGTCAATGGCGATGGAAAAACCCAGATCATGCAGGCGCGTCAGCACCCGGCTTTCCGGCGAACCGGAGTCCAGAGCCCTGGATTCGGTCACCTCCAGGCTCATCAGCGCGGGCGGCAGCCCCCAGCGCCGGGTCATCGCCATGAACTGTTCCGGCAGGGAGTCCTGCAATTGCAGCGCGGAGACATTAACCGCCATGCTCAGATCCGTCAGCCCCGCGTCCAGCCACCGCCTGCGCGTACGGCAGGCGGTTTCGAAAATCCAGAGTCCCATGGGCCGGATCAGACCGGATTCCTCGGCCAGGGTCACGCCCACAGGCGCGGGAATAGCCCCGTAAACCGGATGCCGCCAGCGCAGCAGGGATTCCACGCCCACCACCCTGCCGGTCAGGGCGTCAACCTGGGGCTGATATTCCAGGGAAAGCCCCCGGGCCTCGCGGCTCTCCTCTTCCAGATCCGCGATCAGGCTGCGGGCCAGGGTGCCCGCGTCGTCCTGCAGACGGCTGTAAGGCGCGCCGTCCCCGGCGTAAATCCTTTCGGCCAGGGTGGCGAAGGCCGCATTGGTGCGCCGGATGTTGACCTTGTTGGTCAGCACCACAAAAGGCGCGTAAATACAGATGCCCAGAGAGAGATTCAGCAATTGCAGCAGGGTGCCGCTCAGAGAGCCGGTGGTCAGATAGCCGTTGAGCAGAACGGGCGTGGTCCATTCCAGGGCCACGCTCGCGCCCGGCACCAGACCGTAGCTTGCCGCCAGATAGCTGACGCCGGCCAGTAGCAGCGGCGTGCACACAAAGGGAATCAGCATCAGGGGATTGAGCACCACGGGCAGGCCGAACAGCAGGATTTCATTGATATTGAACACGCCCGGCAAGAGGGAGAGGATGCCCAGCCCCCGGCTGGTGCGGGTCTTGCCGAACAGAATCAGCGCGCCCGCCAGGCAGATGCTTGACCCGGAACCGCCCATGAACACGAACACGTCCATGAAATTTTTGGTCATAATGTGCGGCAGGGGCAGACCAGCGGCGGCGGCCGCTTCATTGGCCAGCATGGCCGCGCCGTAAATGTCGTGGGTGATGGGGTCCAGCACGTTGGCCCCGTGGATGCCCATGAACCAGAGCACATGCAGGGACAGGATGTAGAGCAGGCTCCGCTCCAGGCCGTCATGCAGGGCGTCGAAGGGCAGACGGATGTAATGATGGGCCAGTTCGTGCACGGACGAACCCGCGCCGTGCAGCAGCGCGCCCACGCCGGCAAAGACCAGCAGGGTCAGAATACCGGGCAGAAAGGAATTGAAGGTCCGCGGCAGGGCGATGTCCGGCGCGCCGCCGCGCAAGTGCAGATGGAGTTGCTTGAAGGAAAAGAAAAACAGAAACAGCCGGGTGGAGGCCAGGCCCACCAGCAGGGCCACAAAAAGACCGGCAACGCCGAACCAGCGCAGATATTCCGGTGAGGTCGACTGCGGGAAAAGACAGAACAGGGCCGCCAGATTAACAAGCCCGGCAATGACCGGGTTGGCCCGGAAAATCCGGCTGCCGCTGTTGAACTGGTCCACCAGGTGCTGGCCGATGGAAAAAACCAGACTCAGGGACATAATGGCGAACGTGCCGCTGTAGAGCGTCTCGCCGAACAGGGTCCAGCGCGGACCGAAACAACGGACCATGAAATCCTTGTAGGCGGCAAGGGGAAAGCTGTTCAGCAGAATCGCCAGAGAGCCCAGGAACATGAAGGGCAACATGACGATGAGCGCCGAACGGACAGCGGCCAGGGTGGGAATGCCCGCCGCCTTGTCGGCCAGAAAGAGCGCCGGGCTGACCAGGCGGTTTCGGAGGATGGCGGCAGCATCCGTCAGTTTCACATTCACGGGAACCCTTGGGCGCGGCGGACATCCCGCGCTGGACGGGCGAAGCCATGGCAACAACCCTGGCGGGGCTGACTTCGGTTGGTGGACGCCCGGCGCGGCTGTCCGTAAAAATGACGCAACAAAACACCCCACAGCGGGATATCCCGTTGTTGCACCGAAAAGCTTCTCTCAACATAGCGATAGGCCGTGCTTTGTCAATGCGCAACGCGGCGTTTGCCAGGGCCGGAGCATCTCGTTTCGGCGTTTGCCGGCCTTTTATGTTTGCCGGGATGCTCCGTCGAAACCAGCCGTCCATCCGCGCTTCACTCCTGCGGGGCAAAGACGGCCCTGCCCTTTTTGTTCGCTCCCGGGCTATGGGATCACTCTACATAAAGATTTTTCAGATGCGTCTGTCCCGCGGCGTTGGGAACGCCGTCCACGGCTGAAACGCGAAACGCACGCGACAGGGTTCAAACGCCGGAGGCGCTTCTACGGACAGGGCGTCAGAAACGAGGCCCGCTCCTCGCGCACAATGCCCAGCACTTCCTCCAACTGGGCTAGGCTCGGGCGGCCGTGGTTGCCGGACAGCAGGCGCAGCAGGCTGTCCACGGTCTCCAGACGGGTCGCGGCGAAGCGCGCGTCGCCGAGCAGGCCGCGCCGCGCCAGCAATTCCACCAGCTTGCCCTGGTTGGTGCTCAACGCCGCGTGCACCTTGTGGAGCGGCTCCAGAGTGTCGCTTTCGGCGGCGGCCAGCACCATGACGGACGTGGTGTACAGGCGTTCCAGAAAAAGACCGTACAAATGCGCTCCCAGCAGGCGCAGGTTGGCTTCGCTTTGGGAGGCGGCCCGCAGCATGGCCCGCACCTGGGCCTCGCTGCGCCGCACGATGATTTCCCGCCCGGCGGCGCTGGTGGGATTTTTGGCCAGGATATTTTTTTCCTTTTGCGTCAGGGCGGGCAGATGGGTCGCTGGACTCAGCTTGCGCAAGAGACGGTTTTCGCGCGCCGCGTCCTCGGCCTTGCCGAAGAACAGGGCACAGGCCTGATCCGAAGCCGCCATGCCGCTGAGCACCGCCGCCTGATCCCAGTCGCCGGGCTGGGGGCAGATGCCGTTGGGCACGGACAGTTCCGCCTGATAAGCGAAACCCGCGGCCTTGAGCAGGCCGATATCATCCAGGCTCTGGCGCAGCGCGCGGATGTCCAGCAGGGGACGCATCTCCGCGACCACGGCGGCGGGTCCGGCCTGTTCGCCGGATCTGGCTGTGTTCACGGAAGGCAGGGCGATGCCCTCTTCCAGACCGGAACCGGGGTCGTCGGTGTCCGGCGCAAGGGCGGCCTCCCTGTCCCAGCCCGGGGCCGGATGCGCCTCGCGGTGTTGCGCGCTGACGGCCCCTCCGGCGCGTGACGCGGACTGCCCGCCCGGCGTCTCCCGCGCGGCCGACGTGGACGCGCCGAGACCGGCGGCCCGCGCGGGCGCAAGCGGCGAACTCAGACACAGGGCGAGACAAAGCATCAAGGCAAGACATGAAAAATAAAATGCGGAACGCGGCATGCTTCCTCCGGGCGAGTGCGCCGGCCCATCCACGCAGGGTCCGTGCGCCACTGGAGCAGATTACCGTTACAAAGGCACATCCTTTAAAGACGCCCACTAATGACGCGGCCCGGCTCTTTTCAGGGCCGGGCCGTCATGATTACTCTTCGGCCAGAGCCTCGGCGAAACGGGCTCGCAAGGCCTGCAATTTGGCCTTGGCGTCCAGCAGCTGCCCGGCGCGTTCGCGCTCGCGCGCCACCACTTCGGCCGGGGCGCGGCTCACGAAGCTCTCATTGCTCAGCTTCATGTTCACGCCCACCACGTCCTTTTCCAGCTTGGTCAGTTCCTTGTCCAGACGGGCTAGTTCACCGGCCAGATCCACGGCCCCGCGCAGGGGCACGATGACCTGACAGCCCTGGACCACGGCCGAGGCCGAAGCTTTGGGCGCGTGCACATCCGCCCCCAGCTCAAGGGATTCCAGACGGGCCAGCGTCGTCATCAGGCCCCGGTTTTCCTCCAGCAGGGCGGCCTGCTCCTCATCCGCGGGATGGAGCAGCAGACCCACCTTGTGGCCGGGGCTGATGCCCAGCTCGGCCTTGATGGTGCGCACGGCCACGATCACACCCTGGATCAGTTCCATGCGACCGGCCTCGGCCTCGCGCGCGCAGCCGGGCCGCAGCGGCGGGTAGGGTTCCAGGGCCAGATCCGTGGGCCGCTCCCCGGCAGGCACGGGCAGAGCGCGCCAGATCTCGGCGGTGACAAAGGGCATGATGGGGTGCAGCAGCACCAGCAGCTCGCGCAGCACCAGCCAGAGCACATACTGGGCCGCGGCCTTGCGCACGGGGTCATCGGACTGCATGTCCGGCCCCATATCCGGTTTGACCAGTTCCAGATACCAGTCGCAGAACTCGTTCCAGAGGAATTTGTAGCCGACTTGGGCCGCATCGTTGAAGCGATAGTCCGTGAGGGCCTGGTCCATGTCCAGTTTGACCATCTCCAGACGGTGCAGAATCCACTGGTGGTGCAGGCCCTGTATGTTTTCCAGGTTCACGGACGCAGGCGCCTGCTCCGGCAGATTCATCAGGGCGAAGCGAGCGGCGTTCCAGAGCTTGTTCACAAAATGGCGGTAGCCTTCGATGCGCTCTTCGGACAGGCGGATATCCCGGCCCATGGCCGCGAAGGCCGTCAGCGTGAAGCGCAGGGAGTCGCAGCCGTATTTTTCGATCATCAGCAACGGGTCAATGACGTTGCCCGTGGATTTGGACATCTTGCGGCCCGTGGCGTCGCGCACCAGGGCGTGCAGGTAGACGTCGCGGAAAGGCGGCTGCTTCATGAAGTGCTGGCCCATCATCATCATGCGGGCCACCCAGAAGAAAATAATGTCAAAGCCCGTGACCAGCACCGAGGTGGGATACCAGCGCGCCAGCTCCCTGGTCTGTTCCGGCCAGCCCATGGTGGAGAACGGCCAGAGCGCCGAGGAGAACCAGGTGTCCAGCACGTCCTCGTCCTGTTCCAGATGGTCCGAGCCGCACACCGGGCAGACGTCAGGCGCTTCCTCGGCCACGATCAGCTTGCCGCAGGCCCGGCAGGTCCAGGCCGGGATGCGGTGGCCCCACCAGATCTGGCGGCTGATGCACCAGTCGCGGATGTTGTCCAGCCAGTGGTAATAGGTCTTGAGCCAGGATTCCGGGAAAATTCTGGTCAGTTCCGGCACTGCGGCGCGCGCGGCCGGGGCCATCTTGGTGGCGGCCACGAACCACTGGGTGGAAACGTGCGGTTCCACCACCGTATGGCAGCGGTAGCAGTGGCCCACGGCGTGCTCCAGTTCGGCCACGCCCACAAGATCTCCGGCGGCCTCAATGTCCGCCACGATCCTCTCCCGGCACTCCTGCTTGGACAGGCCCGCGTAAGGCCCGGCCTCGGCCTTCATCACGCCGTTTTCGTCAATGACCTGCACGAATTCCAGATTGTGCTTTTTGCCCAGCATCCAGTCGTTGTGGTCGTGGCAGGGCGTCACCTTCAGCGCGCCGGTGCCGAATTCCCGGTCCACGTAACTGTCCGCGATGATCGGCACTTCGCGCCCGAGCACGGGCACGCGCGCGGTCTTGCCCACCAGGTGGGCGTAGCGTTCGTCCTCGGGGTGCACGCAGACGGCCGTGTCGCCGGGGATGGTTTCGGGCCGGGTGGTGGCGATGACGATGGAGCCGGAACCGTCCGTGAGGTGGTAGCGCACGCTCCAGAGCCTGCCCTTGCTCTGCTCGTGTTCCACTTCGTCGTCGGCCAGGGCCGTATGGCAGCGCGAGCACCAGTTGATGATGTAATCGCCCTTGTAGATCAGGCCCTCATCGTACAATTGCACGAAAACCTTGCGCACCGCCGCCGAAAGGCCCTCGTCCATGGTGAAACGCAGGCGCGTCCAGTCCACGGAAGCGCCCAGGGCGCGGATCTGATCCAGGATGCGGTGGCCGTAATCCTCGCGCCATTCCCAGACCCGTTCCACAAAAGCCTCGCGGCCCAGGTCCCGGCGGGATTTGCCCTCCTTGGCCAGAGCGCGTTCCACCACGTTCTGGGTGGCGATGCCCGCGTGGTCCGTGCCCGGCACCCAGAGCACGTTTTTGCCCTTCTGGCGGGCGTGACGGCAGAGCACGTCAATAAGCGTGAGATTCAGGGCATGGCCGATATGCAGCGCCCCGGTGACGTTGGGCGGCGGAATGACGATGGAATAAAGTTCGCCGGGCGCGTCCGGATCGGGCGTGAAAGTTTTCGCCTCTTCCCAGTGCTTGCGCCACCGGGCTTCCACGTCATGGGGCTCATAGCCCTTGGGGAGGGTATCCGCCATCTTGCTTTCTCCGTAAAAGGCGGCGATAGTGCCGGCTTATGCAGCCCGCGCAGCCGATCCATATCTTATGGGACGCATCCCACATCTGGGGCCTGATGGCCTGGCGCGCACTGCGCGCGCTGGGACTGTCCTGCCGCCTGGTTAAGGGCCAAGAAATAGCCGAAGGCGCGCTTTTAGGCAAGCCGGGTTCCCGCCGGGACGCCGGGCGCGCCGCTCCGCCTCCGCTGCTGGTGGTCCCCGGCGGCAACGCCCGCCTCAAGGCCCTGGCTCTGGGCGAGGCGGGGCGCGCCGCCGTGCGCGCCTATCTGGAACGGGGCGGCAGCTATCTGGGCTTCTGCGGCGGCGCGGGCCTGGCCCTCAGCCACCGCGACCCGCGCGAGGGACTGCAACTCTGCCCCTGGTCCCGCGCCGCCTATCCCCAGCGCCTGCACCATCTGATTTCCGGCCATGTGCGGGTGTGTGCCCGCTCCGGTGAAGAACTGGCCCCGCCCGGAAACGCCCGCGACAAAGACGGTGCGGTCCTTTCCCTGCCGGTCTGGTGGCCGGGACGCTTCGCGGCGGAAAATACGGAAACGGAAGGGGTGCGCGTGCTGGCGGCCTATACCGCTCCGGACGCGGACTTCTGGCTGGCGGACCTGCCCCTGCAACGCATCCCGGCGCACGTCTTCGAGGCATGGCAGGCCCTCTACGGAGTCAATCTGTCGGCGGATTTTCTGACCAACCAGCCCCTGGTGGTCAGCGGCGCGTACGGGCGGGGCCGCTACGTGCTGAGCTATTCGCATCTGGAAACCCCGCAGAGCCCGGACGCCAACGCCTGGCTGGCCCATCTGCTGCGCCGTCTGGCCGGCCTGGAACCCGGGCGGGAGCTGGTGCCGGGCTGGGAGCTGGGCGAACCCGCCCCGGCCTGGCCGGACTACAAATCCGCCGCGCCCCTGCTGGACGCCCTGCGCCGGACCCGCGCCCTGCTGGATCTGGCTGTGGAGCACCACCTTTTTTTCCGGCGCGCGCCCTGGCTCTGGGGCTGGCGCACGGGCCTGCCCGGCGCGGCCTGCAACAATCTGCACGCGGCGCTCTGCACCGCCGTGAGCAGCGCGCCCTCCGGGCGGGCGCTGGACTACTGGCGCGGCATCCGCCCCCGCTTCGCGGAACTGGCCGCGCTGTTCGCGGCCGGGGCCGAGGGCTATCTGCTGGCCTGCCGTCTGGCCGAAACGCTCTCCCCAACCCTGCCCGACGCCGTGGACAAACGCGGTCTGGACAATCAGCGCGAGGCCCTGTTCGGGCATCCCATGCACGGCGGCGGCCTCATCGAGGAACTGCTGGCCATGACGGAAGAGCTCATCTATCTGTCGCAGGACGCGCCCGGCGCATAAGCCCCCGGCGTCGGAATCAGGCGTCCCGCTTCCGGCGCATGAGCCTGTCGGTCAGCCTGTACATCCGCGCCAGATCCACGGGTTTGGCGAGATGGGCCGACATGCCCGCCTCATGACAGGAACGGACGTCTTCATTCAGGACGGCGGCGGACATGGCCACAATGGGGACGCCCCGCCCGTCGGCGCGGCCCAGGGCGCGGATGCGCCGGGTGGCTTCCAGCCCGTCCATCACCGGCATTCTGCATGTCCATGAAAATCATGTCGTAAAGGCCTTCCGGCGCGGCCGCGAAAATTTCCACGGTCTGGCGACCGTCCTCGGCCTCGTCCACAACGCCGCCGACCTCAGTCAGAAGCGCCACGGCTATCTCGCGATTCAAGGCGTTGTCATCCACCAGCAGAAAACGCCTGCCGCTGAAGTCATATGCCGCCACGACGGCCGGAAGATCCCTTTCCTGCTGATGGTGCGTTTTGGCCATGCATTCTTTCAGGATATGCAAAAGATTGGGCTTCATCAGCGGCTTGCAGATAAAACCGTTCACCCCCGCGCTCAGGGCCGCCTCTTCATACTCCGTCCAGTCATAGGCCGAAATCAGTGATGATCGTCACCTGCGGCCCCACACAGGCCCGAATCAACCGGGCGGTTTCAATGCCGTCCACATAATCGTATTCGGCGCACCGCGGCCTCCACGATCTCTGTGCGCCGGAGCTCGTTGACATTGCGGCTGAGCAGCAGGACGCGGTCCGGCTCACCGCGCGCGTCCGTCAGCAGACTAAGACAGGCCTCATGCCATTCAAAGCCGAACAGGCCGTTGCGGAAACGCATCTCAAACTTTTTTTCCCGACAGCCGGAGGCGGCCATGCCGCGTAGCGCCTCCATGGAGAGCACGGCATCCCATCCGGCCCGGTCGGAGGGATAAACACAGCTGTCCGCATAGAGCCGGAACAGTTCGCTGTACGGCCCGGGAATTGTCCACCATTTCACGCAGAGTCAGGCCAGATAGGTTCATGCAGTTCTCCCGGCATTCCGCAGAATATGGATGTGTGAAGCTGGAAAAACAGGCCGCTTTTTCAGAAGCGCGGCGCATTGTCGGCCACAGTTACCTCAAAAAAGGGGGGGTACAGTTTTTTTCAGCGCTTCAGATCATCCCCAGCCGCATGAACAGCCAGACAAAACCGGTCAGGGTGAACATGCTCAGGCCGTTAGAGAACACAGCCGTGAGCGCGGCCTCCTCGGGCACGGCGCTGTAGACTTCGGCCAGCACTGTGGCCACCAGAGCCGTGGCCGTGCCGCTCATGATCACGCCGATGGCCAGCCAAGCCCCGGAAATGCCCAGCAGCCACATAATGCCCCAACAGAGCAAGGGGTGCAGCAACAGCTTGCAGGAAATCAGCCAGACCTGGCGCAACGCCGCGTGCCCCTCGGCCCGGCGCAGGGCCAAGGCCAGTTTCTGTCGCAGGTCCAGGCCCAAGGCCAGCAACATGCAGGGGGCCGCCGTATAGCCCACCAGACTGATGGTGCGGTCGAGCGGCGCCCAGAGTCCCAGGCCGGACAGGGACAGGGCCGCGCCCGCCAGGGTGCCCAGCAGGATGGGATTGCCCAGCACGAAAAGCCGCAGCAGAGCTATGAATCCGGAACGGGAGCCGTCGCCCCAGGCCGCCGCGCCCGCCAGCATGTCCAGCCGGACCTGGCCCATGATCATCACGATATTGGGCGTCAGGGTGGCCAGACCCGCGATGAGCAGGGCCTCCTGATTGCCGGGCAGCAGATTGGTCACAATGGGCAGGCCCACAAAAGCCGTATTGCAGGCGCTGCAACTGAGCGCCGAGATCACGGCCGGGCCTGTGCCGCGACGGCAGACGAGGCGGTCGCCCCAGTAGCCCAGAGCGAAAACGATCAACTGCGAACCGATCAGGCCGAGCCAGAAGCCGCCGTGGGTCAGATCGCGAGGATGCGCTCCGGCCAGGATATGCAGAATCAGCAGCGGCAGGGCCAGTTTGAGCACATAGACGCCCAAGGCCGCGCCGGCGCTCTCGGGCAGCACGTCCCGCGCGCGCAACAGCACGCCCATGCCGATAATCAGAAAAATGGGAACAACCGCGAACAAGGCTTCCAGCATGATCGTCTCCCCCCGCCGTCTGACGGACGCATTCCCGCCGCTGCCGCAACACGCGGCAGCCGGACGACGGGAGTGATCATGGACCTGGAGGAAAAGCTTGTCCAGCAAGTATTGTTTGAACAATCAAACATACCCAGCAGAAGGTCCTCCCCATTGCAGAGCCTGTGGCGTCAGCGCACCTTGAAGCCACCCGCTCTTCAGCATAACCCCGCGCGGCGGCGTCATTTTGCTGCAACGCCGCCTCCCGCGTCCCACGCTCTTCCGTCTTTCCTCATACCCCGCGGCATTGTTTGGGCAAACAAGCAAAACTTGCCGACGAACAAAAAAAGTTTATAATGGAAACTTTCGGACAAACGGCATGGACGAGCGCGCAAGGGACGTATTCAGAAGCAACGGCAAAGCCCGCTTTTTTGGGGCTTCCCGTCTGTGGAGCAGAGTTATGCTGAACGAAATGGTGAGGAACTACGGCACACTGGGCAAAGGACTCAGCGCGCGCGACAATATTGTCATCAAGGGCATGAAGGCCCTGCATCTGCTCGCGGCCACGGCCTGGGCCGGCGGCGCGCTTTCCATGCAGGCGCTCAGCTTTCTGCGGCTCTCGTCGGCCGACCCGGAATTTGCCGCGCAAGTAGCCGTATGCCTGCATTTTGTGGACACCTGGGTGGTCATGCCGGGGCTGGCGGGCTGTTTGCTGACGGGCCTGTTCTACTCCAGCTGCACGGCCATTGGTTTCTTCAAATTCGCCTGGATCGGCTACAAATGGCTGATCAGCCTCTGCGCGGGCTTCTGGGGAACCATGTTCTGGGGGCCATGGGGCGACGACCTCATTGCGAGGCTTGCTCCGCTGGGCCTGGACGGGCCACTGCGTTTCGTGCGCGCCTGCATTCTGCCGGAAAGCATGTGGGAGGGCGCGTTGCAATTGGCCATCATTCTTTCCATGTGCCTGATTTCCGTATACCGGCCCCTTTCCTTTCATCCCCTGCACGATAACCGCCACCATGCGGCCTGACGCCGTGCGGCCCGCCGGAGCTCCATCATTATGGACATCGCATCGCTTATCCGCACCGTGCCCGATACCCCCAAGCCGGGCATCCTTTTTTACGACATCACGCCCCTGCTGAAGTCCGGGGCGGCATTTCGCCATGTGACCGACCTCATGTACGAGGCGGCGCTGCCGTGGCAGCCGACCGTCGTGGTGACGGTGGACGCGCGCGGCTTTCTTTTTGCCGCGCCGCTTGCGCAACGTCTGGGCGTGGGGCTTGTGCCCGTGCGCAAACCCGGCAAACTCCCATACAAGACCATTTCCGCGTCCTATGATCTGGAATACGGCTCCGCCACACTGAATATGCATACGGACGCCCTGACGCCGCAGGACAGAGCGCTGATCGTGGATGACGTTCTGGCCACCGGAGGAACGGCGGCGGCGACCATCAGCCTTGTCCGGCGGCTGGGAGCCTCCGTCGCGGGCTGCGCCGTGCTGCTGGAGCTTGACGCCCTGGGCGGGCGCAAGGAGCTGGAAGGCGTGCCGTTTTTCACCGTGCTGCATGTCTAGAGCGCGGCGCCGGGTTCCAGGGCAGGCAAAGAAAGGAAGATAAGCCTGCTTTGAGGGAGTGTACTCTTGCTTCAGCCGTTGCCGCGAAGCTGCTTACGGATAAGGGCAGCAAAGATCCGGCGCTCAACCGAAAAGGCACGCGAAGTCTGGCTTCAGCCGTTGCGACGCAGGAGCTTTAGCCGTAGGCGGGCAAAAAGGCGGAGTGTTAACACGCCCTGAGGCGATCCGGGCGTACTGCGGATGACACAGCGCCGCCGCCCGTGGGTTCCAGGGGCGGCGGCGCTTGTCTGACGGCGTTTTTTTCAATAAAACGCCTTATATTTTCCTGACTTCCGTATACCAGGCCGCCGCTTCGGCCAGCAGTTCATTGGTGCGCGCGGCCAGGGCCTGCGGGTCCTTGAGGTAGCCGTCCAGCAGCAGGCTGGCGTCAAAAAGGCTCCGGGTCATTTCCGCCAGGATCCGGTCCTGCCCGTCAGCCTTGAACATGCGCAGCATGTTGCGCAGCAGGGGATGATCCCGGTTGACCTCCAGCACCTTGACCGGCAGGGAGTCGTCCTTCTGCATGACCTTGAGCAGTTTTTCCATGGACGAGCTCATGCCGCCGTCGGGCGAAACCAGCACCGCCGGGCTGTCGGCCAGGCGGTGCGACACGCGCACTTCCGTCACCTTGTCGCCCAGAATTTCCTTCATCCGGGCCAGCAGCTTGTCAAAGGAAGTATTGTCCTCCTCGGAGAGCGGCGCGGCGGCCTCTTTTTCCGGCTTTTCCTTGTCCGCGAAAGAGGTCAGGGCGTCGTCGGCCGCGTTTTCAGCGGCCTTGAAATCCCATTCCTTGTATTTGCCCAGCCCTTCCATAACGAACTCGTCCACGGGTTCAAAAAGGTAAAGCACCTCAATGCCCTTCTTGCGGAAAAGCTCCATGTGCGGATTGAGCCGCGCGGCTTCGCGGTTGGGCGCGGCCACGTACCAGAAGGTCTTCTGGCCTTCGGGCGCGCGGGCCATATATTCGTCCAGGCTGGTCAGGGCGTCGGCGTCGGGCAGGGTGGAGGAATTGAAGCGCAGCAGGGCGCTGACCCGCTCCCGGTTGGGGAAGTCGTGATAGCCCAGCTTGAAGATCTTGCCGTGCAACTGCCAGAAGCGCTTGTACTTCTCCGCATCATCCTTGGCCATTTTTTCCAGATGGCTCAGGGTCTGCTTGACAATGACCTGATTGATCTTGCGCAGGAGCACGTTTTCCTGAAGCGTTTCGCGCGAGATGTTCAGGGGCAGGTCTTCGGTGTCCACCACGCCCTTGAGGAAGGCCAGGTATTCGGGGATCAGCTCCTTGTTGCGGTGCTGGATAAGCACACGCCGGGCATAGAGATCCAGGCCCCAGAAGTCACGGTCCGCGCCGAAAAAGTCCTGGCTGGAATCCGGGATGTACAGCAGGGCGTTGAACTGCACGGGCGCGTCCACGGCGATATGCTGCACGTCCAGGGGAGCCTTGGCGTCATAGCTCAGGGCCTTGTAGAAATCGTCGTACTGCTCCTTGGTCACGGAGGACTTGGGCTCACGCCAGAGCGCGGGCTGGGTGTTGACGCGCTCGCCGTCCACAAACACCGGGAAGGGCACAAAGGCCGAATGTTTGCGGATGGCCGACTCCACCCGGAATTTTTCCAGAAACTCCACGGCGTCGTCCTTGAGATGGGCCTTGACCTCGGTGCCCCGTTTGGGTTCTTCGGCGTCGGAGGGCTCCACACTGTACGAACCCAGGCCATCGCTGATCCAGACATGGGCCTGGGCGTCCTTTTCAAAAGCCGGGCGCGAGGTCACTTCCACCCTGTCGGCCACCATGAAGACCGAGTAAAAACCCACGCCGAAACGCCCGATGATGTTGGCCGCGTCGGCCGCCGCGGCTTCGCCATCCGCCGCGCCGCCGTCTTTGCCGTCGCTCTTTTCCTTGCCGGAGCGGGATTCGGCGGCCAGACCGGCCAGAAACTCCTCGGAGCCGGACTTGGCGATGGTGCCCAGATTTTCGGCCAGCTCCCCGGCGGTCATGCCCAGGCCGGTGTCGGCGATGATCAGGGTTTTGGCGTCCTTGTCGATGCTGATCCTGATTTCCAGGGGCAGATCCGGCTCGCGCGGGCTTTCGCCCCGGTTGACGCGGAAGCGCAGCTTGTCCAGGGCGTCCGAGGCGTTGGAAATAAGCTCACGCAGAAAAATTTCCCGGTTGGTGTACAGGGAATTGGTAAGAATATGCAGCACCTTGCGCACTTCGGCGCGGAATTGGCGGGTCTTTTTGCCGGCTTCGGCCATGACGAACCTCCTGAAAAAAATTATTTTTAAAATACCGGTCCGCCCCGCGTCAAGGGCAAACCGATATTGGTAACTCCTTGCCTTTTAAGCGGTATCACGCTATCTGGCTAAAAGAAGTCGTAAGGAGGGCTTATGGACGTCGTGATGCTTTCACGGCTGCAATTTGCTGTAGCCGTTTTTTTCCATTTTATTTTCGTTCCGCTCACTTTGGGGCTTTCCGTGATTCTCGCCTGGATGGAGACACGCTATGTGCGCACCGGGGATGAGATCTGGAAACGCCATGCCAAATTCTGGGGCAAACTTTTTCTCATCAACTTTACCCTGGGCGTGGTGACCGGCATCACCCTGGAATTCCAGTTCGGCACCAACTGGTCCCGCTACTCCGAGTATGTGGGCGACATTTTCGGCTCGCTGCTGGCCATTGAAGCCACGGTGGCCTTCTTCCTGGAATCCACCTTCCTGGCCGTCTGGCATTTCGGCTGGAACAAGCTGGGCAAAAAGGCCCACTGCGCCTGTATCTGGCTGGTGGCCATCGCGGGCAACCTCTCCGCGCTCTGGATTATCCTGGCCAACGGCTTCATGCAGCACCCCGTGGGCTATGTGATCAACGAGGCCGCCGGACGGGCCGAGCTTTCCAACTTCTGGGACGTGGTCTTCAACGGCTATGCCTGGGGCATGTACGCCCACACCGTGCTGGCCTCCTGGGCCGTGGGCGGCTTCTTCGTGCTGGGCGTCTCGGCCTGGCATCTGCTGCGCAAGAGCAATACCGAGTTCTTCCGCCGCTCCTTCCGGATGGTCGCGCCCTACACCCTGGCCCTCACTCTGATCCTGGCCCTGAGCGGCGACCAGCAGGGCAAGGCCGTGGCCGAGCACCAGCCCGCCAAGCTGGCGGCCATGGAATCCCACTGGGAAACCGCCCGGGACGTGCCCTTCTATCTGCTGGTCTGGCCTGATCCGGAAAACGAACGCAACAGCGTGGAAGCGCTGGGCATCCCCGGCCTGCTGAGCTGGATCGCCTACGAGCACACCGACGCGGAAGTCAAGGGCCTCAAGGACTTCCCCAAGGAAGACCGCCCGCCGGTTTCGCCCGTGTTCTGGTCCTTCCGGGGCATGGTGGCGCTGGGCATGCTCTTCATCCTGCTGGCCCTGGGGGCCACCCTCCAGCGCAAGCGCGAGATGCCCTGCTCCGGCCTGCTCAAGGCCCTGGTCTGGAACATCCCCCTGCCGTACATCGGTCTGATGCTGGGCTGGGCCGTGGCTGAAATCGGCCGCCAGCCCTGGATCGTCCACGGTCTGATGCGTACCACCGACGCTGTTTCCCCGGTGCCGACGAGCAGCGTGGCCATTTCGCTGGGGGCTTTCATCGTGGTCTACTCGGTGCTGGGCATTCTGGATATCTATCTGCTGCGCAAATACGCGCTCAAGGGCCCCGACGCCCAGGAGGCATAAGTCATGTTGGAAACCATCTGGTTCGTGCTCTGGACCCTGCTCTGGGCCGTATATTTTGTGTTGGACGGTTTTGACCTGGGGCTGGGCACCCTGCTGCCCTTCCTCGGCAAAACCGAACAGGAGCGCCGCTTCATGTACAACGCTGCCGGGCCCTTCTGGGACGGCAACGAAGTCTGGCTGATCTCGGCCGGCGGCGTGACCTTCGCGGCTTTTCCCAAGGCGTACGCGGTGATGTTCAGCGCGCTGTATGCGCCCCTGCTCATCCTGCTCTTCGCCCTGATCTTCCGCGCCGTGTCCTTTGAATTCCGCAACAAGGTGGAAAGCGACGCCTGGCGTTCCCTCTGGGACGGCGTGCACTTTGTGGCCAACCTGGCGCCCTGCATCCTGCTGGGCGTGGCCTTCGCCAACCTGTTCATGGGCATTCCGGTGGACGCCCAGGGCGTCTACCACGGCAGCCTGCTCGGGCTGCTGAACCTCTACGGCCTGGCCGGGGGCGTGTTCTTCCTCTGCATGTTCGTGCTGCACGGGGCCATCTGGCTGTCCATCAAAAGCGAGGGCGATCTGCAGACCCGCGCCCTGGCCGCGGCCACCTTCGTCTGGCCCATCATGCTGGCGCTGCTGGTGGCCTTCCTGATTCTGACCGCCTTCTACACCAAGCTGTACGACAACTATCTGGCCATGCCGGTCCTCTTCATCCTGCCCCTGCTGGCCCTGGCCGGTCTGCTGGGCGCGCGCTGCATGCTCAGCAAGGGCAAACTCTGGCTGGCCTGGGGCTGCAGCGCCCTGTTCATCATCGGCGTGACCTTCTTCGGCGTCATGGGCATGTTCCCCGGCATGATCATCTCCTCGCTGGATCCCGCCGCCACGGTGACGGCCTTCAACGGCTCTTCCAGCCAGCTGACCCTGAAGATCATGCTGGGCGTGGCCCTGGTCATGGTGCCCATTGTGCTCATTTACCAGTTCTGGATGTACCGCCTCTTCTCGCATCCGGTGACGGCCAAAGATCTGGACGACCACGCGTATTAATTGCCGGGCTGTGCCCTGTTCTTCAGCAAGCCGCGCCGGAATTCCGGCGCGGCTTTTTACACACGGAGCTCATCATGAAAAAATTCAAGATCATTATGCCGCTGATTCTGGCGCTGGGCCTGTTCGCCCTGGCGGGCTGCGCCCCACGCGACCATGCGCCGCCGACCTTTGAGGAGCAACAGGCCCAGGCGGCCAAGGCGCAGTGCAGCGAGGAAGCCACGGCCATGAACAGCGAAGGCGTGCACAACTCCAGCAATCCGTTCTGGGCCTCGTATTTCGAGATGTGCATGCACCGTCTGGGCGTGACCGATGCCGAACTGAAAAAAATGTGGTATTGAGGGCCCGCCCCGGCAGGATGGCGATCACGATGCGGCGGCCGCAACGGCGCGGGAAAACGCGGCCATGAGCCTTGCGGCTCTCTGGGGCCTGTTCCTTGCCGCCTTTGCGGCCGCCACGCTTTTGCCCGCCCAGTCCGAACTGGCTTTGGCCGGTCTGCTGGCCACCGGGCATAAACCTGTGTGGCTGCTCATTGCCGTGGCCGCGGCGGGCAATACGCTGGGCGCGGCCGTCAACTGGCTGCTGGGCCGCTGTTGCGTCCGCTTTCAGGACAGGCGCTGGTTTCCGGTCAAAAAGAAAAGCCTGGGCAAGGCCGAAACCTGGTACCGCAGATACGGGCGCTGGTCCCTTTTATTGAGTTGGGCGCCGGTCATCGGCGATCCCCTGACTCTGGCCGCCGGTCTCCTGCGCGAGCCGTTCGGCTCCTTCATCCTGATTGTGGGGCTGGCCAAGCTGGGCCGTTATCTTGTGGTGGCGGGCGCGGCCCTGCGGTGGCTCGCATAGCGGGAGCCATTCTCCCCAACGACAAACGCCCCTTTTCCGTGAG
>ERZ506979.738-NODE-738-length-17933-cov-13.503636_pt1 | contig 17933 bp, 10 predicted proteins | sample MGYA00512887_ERZ506979 | MGnify/ENA metagenome assembly ERZ506979 | reverse complement strand
GCCACGGCGTCCACGGGCCTTGTGAAAACAGCATATTCGAGACCAGCATGGTCATCGCGCCGACCAAGAATCCGGTCTCGCCGCCGAAGGCCACGCCCGCCAGAATCGTCATGGCGACGACGGGCTTGAACTCCGGCAGCATGAAGAACGCGGCGCGCCCCGCCACATTCAGCGCAACGAGCACGGCGATGAGCACCAGCTCCCGCGCCTGCGGCTTGCGCCCCTCGAAAATCAGGAAGAAGGGCAGCATACATTCCAGCAAAATGAGCAGCGAAATGAAGTAATATTTCCGTCCCTCAAAGTAGTAGTTGCCAATAAACAGCGTGAACGGAATGAGCAGGAGGATCAGGAGCGTTGCAAGAATCGTCCGCTTCTTCAGCTTGCGCTTTTCCACGGGTGTCTGGATGAGATAATCCGGACGTTCGGCCTTTCGGCCAATAGATAGCGCGAACACAAGGAGCGCACCGAGCAGGATGGCATATTGCCTGAGCTGGTCGCCCGCCAGCGCCGTCATGCCGTTCGCGTCGATGAGCTTTGTGAGGTCTGTCACACCAATGGCCTGAATGATGCAGAACAGCAGCACCGCGCCGGACACGGCAGCGAGGACTTTGCGCCAGACGGGCAGCTTCTTCGCGGCTGCTTTTTCCGTCTTCGGTTCGGGCAGCGTGCGTTCGTATTTCGGCAATTCCGGTTCTGTGTCAGCCACGCCGCCGCAGGCTGCGATCACATTCTCCGGCGTGATGGCTTCGGGCAGGATATCGCGGGCAATGCGGTTCGCGGCGGTCGTGTAGAAGCTGTTGCCGCTGAAAAACGTGCGCGGCTCGGCTTCGGTGACGATGCTGCCGTCAAAGAACAGGGCGCAGCGGTCGGCGTATTTCGCGCAGAACTCGATGTCGTGGCTGACCATCAGAATTGCCACACCGGATGCTTGCAGCGTCCGGAGAATCTGCCCGAAAACCTGCTTGAACTCCGCATCCAGTCCCTTTGTCGGTTCGTCAAGGAGCAGAACGTCCGGGTTCAGAAGCAGGATTTTTGCCAGCGCCGCGCGCTGCTGTTCGCCGCCGGAAAGGTCATACGGATGGCGGTCGAGCAGTTCGGTCAATTTGCAGAGGGAAACGACTTGTGCAAGCCGCTCGGTTTTGCGTTCGGATTTTGGTAAAATCTCCAATAAATCTGCGCGCACCGTGGATTTCACAAACAATGCCTGCGGATTTTGGGGCAGCATTCCGACGCTGCCCGTGATGGCAAGCTCGCCGCGATAAGCTTTTTTCAGGTTTGCCAGCAGCTTGAGCGTGGTGGTCTTGCCCGTGCCGTTGCCGCCGAGCAGCGTAAGAAATTCGCCCTTGTGTAGCTCCAGCGACAAGCCTTTGACCACATCCGGCAAATCCTTTTCATATTTGAACCACAATTCTTGCGCCGCCACGATGGGTTCCGTGTCCGGTGCGTTTTTATTTTCTTCCGGAACAGATTGAAGCTCATGCGTTTTCGCATAATCGAGCAGCCAGTTTCGGCCGTCGCAGACGGAGATGGGGCACGGTGCTTTGGAATCGGTCGCCGCCCAGATGCGCATCGCGGCGGGCATGGCGAGGAACATGGCATTGCCGCTGGCTTTCAGCTCCGCGCCTACGTCCGCGGGCGTGCCGGTGCAAAGGAGTGTTCCTTTGTCCATGACGGCCACGCGCGAGGCGAAGGAGAAGGCTTCTTCCAGCCGGTGTTCGGTCAGGAGGATCGTCGTGCCAAGTTCGCGGTTGATCTTGCCGAGGGTGGCGAGGAAGTCCGACGCGGCAATGGGGTCGAGCTGGCTCGTCGGTTCGTCGAGGATGAGGACTTTCGGTTGGAGTACCATGACCGACGCGAGGTTCAGGAGCTGCTTTTGGCCGCCGGACAGCTCTGTGATGGATTTATAAAACCACGTCTGAATCCCGAAAAACGATGCCATTTCCGCAACGCGGCGGCGGATGGTCGGCGTGTCATAGCCGAGGGATTCGAGGCCGAACGCCAGCTCGTGCCAGACCTTGTCGGTGACGATCTGGTTTTCGGGGCTTTGCTGCACAAAGCCGATCTTCTCGGCCTGTTCGCGCTGGTCAAGGGAATCAAGATTTCTGCCCTCAAACAGAATTTCTCCGGAACGTCTGCCGTGCGGGGCGAGAACGGTTTTCATCTGCCGCAGAAGCGTACTTTTGCCGCATCCGGAGGGGCCGCAGAGCACCAGAAACTCTCCCGGTCGGACGGACAGCGACAGGTCGGAAATCGCGTTCTTTTCCTGTTCAGGATATGCAAAACTCAGATGGTTGATTGTAAAGACTTCCACTGCCTGTCCTCCTTTCGGTCGAGAATCACCGGTGTTAGCACCAGCGCGAGATAGATGCACATGAAGCTCACGGTCATCGGCGTCCATGCGGCGGTTTTCACGGTCGGATAGTAGCGGAAATATGTGCCGCCCGCCATCCAGCCGGAAAGGAGATACGCGCCGCAGAAGCTCAGCCATGCAAGCGCGGCCTTGTCGCGGTCGTCGAAACGATAAATCGAGAACGCCGTGCGCCCAGGCAGACCGTAGCCGCGAGCGCGCATGGAATCTGCCGTTTCAATCGCGTTCTCAAGTGACCACGTTACCATGATGGAAAAGATTTTGACGGCGTTTCCGACGCGGCGGAAGACGCTGCCGTTTTTGGTGTCGCGCCCGATGCACGCCTGCGCCTCGGAAACGACCTGCATCTGCGCCTTGAACTTCGGGATAAAGCGAAGCGACATGGAAAGAACGAGCGACAACGCCGGAATGACGCGGCCGAAGAGGTAGACGAACTTATCAGAGGTCATGACCTCATTGTAGCTCGAAAACCAGAGCACGACGCTGGCCAGCATGACAGCCGCGGCCGCGCCGTAAAGCATGGATTCGAGCGTCAGGGGGTTGCCGGAGGGCAGATAGGTCAGGATCGTCGCGCCCTCATGGTTAAAGGCCGGGTTGACGAGCGCGGCAAACACCGCCATGGGCAAAAGTCCCATGACGGCGAAGCGCGCCGCCTTCCGGCCTTTGAGGTAGATATCATATGCCAGCGCCCCGGTCAGAGAAATCGCAAGATAGACCGGGTGCATGAGGCACATGGAGAACAGGAGGACAAGCGCAAAATACAGAAAATTGATCGTCGGATGATAGCCGGAAAAGGCGTCTTTGTTTCTCATTCGCTGCCTGTTGCGTAGCCGCCGCCCACGTCGTAGCCGAGGTCGCAGGTATAGACCCATTCGATGACGTCGCCGTCCTTCAGCTGATAGCGGCTGCAGCCGTAGTTCGGGAACCAGCCGTTGACCTTGTACATCCAGCCGGAGAGGTTGCCGACGTCAAACTCATAGAGGTTATGGATGCCCTCGATGTAGGCGGAATTGTAGATCGGTGTATTGGAGAACTCCATGTGGATCTTCTGCTGCTTGCAGGTGCGCTGCAGGACATTGAAGACGCTCTCGCCCTCGTAGAAGGTGACGGTCATGGGCTGCAGGATCCAGCCGTCGGCCGGGACCAGCTCCACCTTTTCCGGGTCGCAGAGGTCCAGCTTGTCGAGGATGGTGGCGCAGGAGATGGAGAGCGTACAGGTGTATGCTGTGTCGCCGATCTCCACGTCCTCCGGCTCGACGGGGATGGGTTTGCCCTCCGGGACGGGGTCGGTCTGGTACTTGTCCTTGCCCGTGCCGGTGTCGATCATCATACCGTTGACTTCTTCGTATTCCCCGGACGCACCTGCCTGCACTTCCTCCGGCGAAACGTATTCCGGCTGTTCGGTATCAGCCTGCGCGGGTTCATCTGTCTGCGGGTCGTCAGACGGCTCTGGTGTCGTTTCAGCGGGTGTCTCTGCCGGCTCCGTCTCAACGTTATCCGGCGTGTCTGCCGCCGCTGCGTCCTGCTCCGGTGTTTCTGCCGGAGCCGCGACGGTCGGCTGCTCCGCCGGGGCTTTGGGCTGCGGCATGTTCCGGTCGCCAAAGACGAAGGCCGCGGCAAGCGCGAGGACGATCAGCGCCGGGATGATAATTTTGAGTTTATTTTTCTTCCAGAAAGTCATGTCAGATCAGCTCCGCAGCGGTCAGCATATTGTAGAGCATCTGCGCGATCTCGCAGCGCAGGATGGCCTTGGTGGGTTCGATATTGAGGTCGCTCTGGTCGAGGATCCCCGCCGAATAGCAGAACGCGAGGGGTTCTTTTGCCCAACTGGCAACGCCCCGGTAATCGCCGAACTGGGCGAGCATGTCTTTGGTCGCGGCGGCGGACATAGCGGTATCGAGGCCGCAGAGCTTCGCAGCTCTTGCCACCATCGCGGCAGCCTCCTGCCGGGTGATGGTGCCGTCCGGATTAAACTTGCCGCTGCCAACGCCGTTGACAATGCCGCTGCTGTTGGCTGTGCCGATGTAACCGGCGTACCATTTGGAGCTGGGAACGTCCGTAAAGGCTTTCGTATCCTTTGCCGCCAGACCGAGGGCGCGTGTGACGATAGCAGCAAATTCCGCGCGCGTCATCGTCTTATTCGGTGCAAACGTGCCCTTACCCATGCCGTTGATGATGCCGCGGGAGGCGAGTTCTTCAATCGCGGCTTTGTTCGCGTGGTTCTTGATGTCCGTGAACGTTGTGCCGGGGGCGGTCACGCCGGGGACCTTGACGGAGGCGTCGGCATTGCCCTTGCTGACGTTCGAGGCGGGTTTCGAGGTGTTCTTGGTCACGTCACCCATGCGGTAGAGGGTGTTTTTGCCGTTTTCGGCGCGGTCGATGGCGACGAGGGCGTAGAAGCCCTGTTCGGCGGACATCTGGTTGTTGCCGTCCGAGCCGTCGAGGACGTGGTAGAAGCCACCGTTCGACTGGCGGAAGGAGAGAAGATTTTCTGTCAGGGTGTGGCCGCTTTTCACGAAACGGCTGTCATCCGGAGAAATCCCCAGCTCGCAGAGGGCGACGACGACCTGCGCAGCGGATTCGACGTTCGTCGTGCCCCAGGAGGCGTAGCCGCCCTTGCTGTCCTGGGCTTTGGAAAGCCAGGTAAGGGCCTTGTCGGTGGCGGACTGGACGGATTTCTGGTCCTGATATTTGGCGAGGGCCTGCAGGGCCATGGCGGTCATGTCGGGGTCAGAATTGCCGGTGCCGGTGAGGTTCCAGCCGCCGTCAGCAAGCTGGTTATTCAGGATCTCGTTGACGTAGAGCTGGCGCGTGGCCTGGGTTTTGGCGGCGGGGTTTTTCGGGATGTCGTAGCTGCCGGAATCGAGGGCGATGAGCGCCCAGATGGGGCCGTTGAGGCCCTGCCAGATCGTTTTTTCGAAATCGCCCAGCGGGGTCAGGAGGTTATAGCCCGCGACGTTCGCCGGATCGCGGCCGATGGCGGTCAGGGCGAGGATGACGCGGGAATATTCGGTGTATTTCCGCTCGTGCAGCACGCCGGCGCAGTCTTTGACGTACTTCTCGACGCGCGCGTAGTAATCGTCAAAGTAATTCGCGGGGACCGGATAGCCGGAACGGGCCAGGCCGATGACGGCCCACTCGCCGCCGATGGAGCCGACCTCCGGCGCTTTGACGGCGGAGAGCATGTAGTCGGCGCTGCCCTGCAGTTCGCTCTGGACGCCGGAGGCGGCCAGGGCCGGGGCGGCCAGCGAGGCGAGGACGCAGAGCGTCAGGACGAGGGCGGCGAATTTACGGATTTTCTTCATCATGGATCCCTCCTGAGGTGCGGCGGGGCCGCGGCATAAAAAAAACGCCGGTCTGTTCGAAAACAGACCGGCGCCCTGCTCCGGATCGGTCGATAGAGTCATCGTGCTATCGGCAAAGGTCTCCCCTCCTCCGCGGGCAAAAGCGCAGACAGGCGCGCTGCGGGCGAAGACAGCGATTCTTCTGACTTGGACTATGGACTTGCGTCCGCGTTCGTCCCCTACCTTCTCACGGGCGGGCCCGCAATGGCGGCCTTTCGGCCAGGCAGCCGGGCGGCCAGCGCTGTCTGACGCTGGGGCGGCGGCTGATTCGGGGAAGAACTCATCCTCACAGCTCCGGGCGAGTAGGTTCGTTGTTCTTTCGCTGGAAGCTTTTTACGACTCCAGCTACACGTCTTCGGATGGGAAAACCGGGTATATTTGGTTCTTATTATACAGGATGCGCGAGGAAAGTCAAGAGCTGTCCACCTCATCAGTCAGCCTGCGGCTGACAGCTTCCCCTCATAGGGGAAGCTGTTTTATGGGGAAAGCCCCCGGGCGGGGGCCCGGGGGCTTTGGATTGGGTCAGCGTTCGTAGCGGGACCAGTCGGGGTCGGGGAGCATCTGGCGCCAGAGCTCGTAGTTGAAGGTTTTGCGGGTGTAGCCGTGGCTGTTGGTGGCTTCCTGGACGTCGAGGTAGTACCACTTGGAGGTATCCATGTTGTCGGTCCACTTGTTCATGTTGGTGAGCAGGTCGGCCGGGGATTCGGGCTTGCGCTCAAGGACACGGTTGATGAGGGTCATGGCTTCGGCGCGGGTGATGTTCTGGTCGGGTTTGAAGGTGCCGTCGGGGTAGCCCTTGATCCAGTCGTTGTAGTAGGCGATGCCGATCTCCTTGGCGGCCCAGTGGCCGATGACGTCGGAGAAGGTGGCGGACTTGCCGGACTGGGTCTCGTCAAAGCGGGCGGCAATGGCGGCAAACTCGGCACGGGTGATGGGCTTGTTGGGCTTGAAGGTGCCGTCGGGGTAGCCGGTGATGATGCCGAGGGCGGACATGGTGGAGATGGGGTTGTTGTACCACTTGCCGTAGGCAACGTCGGAGTAGGTGTTGGAGGTGGTGAAGGCGCCGTCGCGGACTTCGTCACGCAGGAGTCGGAAGAAGATGGTGGCGACTTCGGCACGGGTGATCTGGCCGTTGGGATGGACGGTGCCGTCCGGATAGCCGATGACGTAGGCGAAGTGGTCGGTCTTGTTCAGCATCCCGGTGTCCTTGTTGATGATGGTGGGGATGATGATGGGATAGTAGTCATCCTTGCCGGTGTCGATGGTGTTTTCGAAGTAGACCGGGGAAATGGAAGTGTCAACAATCCTCCATTCGCTATTCTCGAGTGCCAGCACTGTCTCGTAGGTATCGCCATCAACGAACTTTCTTACGCGCTGGCCAGCGAGCGAAACTTCACCTTCCGCGTTCTCCACAAATCCCAAATTAAGCCAGTATTTGCTTTCATCGTAGGTGATGTTCGTCTGGCCGTCGTTGATCTCATCGATCAGGAACAGATATCTGCCTGCCGTGACGGTAAGCGTATCGCCCGTGAAGCCCCGATAGGCTTTGCCGTCTGCATCAAAGGTGGTATTTGCCGGGAAGGTGGCTTTCAAGGTGACAGGTTGCAGATCAACAAAGTGAGTCTTGATAACACGCATGCTCATAACGTCATACTGATTTACCTTCCAGCCATCAACGGTTGCGGTAAATTCTGCGCCGTTGAACGAGCGGTCGCCGGTCTTCGTCAGTACCTTGAAAACAAGGTCGCTGAAATTGATGTCGTACGTGCCGGGATCTTTTGCTGCGTAGTAATAGTTGTGGAAGGTGATCGGCTGATTTTCAGTAGCTGCGGGTTCTTCTTCCGCACTGGTGATGACGAGCACATGTTCAAACCGATAATTGATCGTCTTCAGATCGTCAGACACGGTAACATACAGGTAATACACTGCATTGTCATAATCGATCTGCTCGTCAGAAGACAGCGTCTTAACTGTATTCGGCGTTTCTTCGACAAGGAATCTGTATTCGCCGCCGATGTGGAACGTAATCGGATTGTGGAACACGAACGAAGGAGTTGCTGCGGCAGTCGCGCCGTCCAGAGTCACAGTGCCGGTGTACTTTTCGTCGGTCAGCTCATTGGTCTCCTTATCCAGACGGGTCACTTTTACCTCGAAGGTATAGCTGCTTCTGGGAATGTCTCTGCTACCGTCTGCTTCATCGAAGACCTTGAAGATCTTATCGTTGAGGTCGAAGGTGCCGGAGCCAAGCTTGGTCCAGTGGCCGGTGAGGGTGATATTATTCTGGATGTTTGTGATCTCACCGTTTTCGTTAATAACAACTCCCTCAGTTGCGGAACTCCAGCCGCTGAAGCGGTATTTGTCGCCGTTGGTCGCAACGCTGATGTCGCCAGCCTTATAGCCGGTATCGACTATGTGCTTGCCACCCTTCGTTACTATTGCTGGCAAAGGCTGCTTCGGCTCAACGTCAGACTCGAAGGTTGCGCCGTCAAGGCCAGTCCAATTGTAGGTAACATCGAATTCCGTGGTATTGCAGACCACGTAAATCTTGAACGTGTCTGCCGACTTCGTCCACGTCTGCCGTGCAGCGTCATAGGTCAGGGTGATTTTTTCCACGTTGGCGTTTGTTGCGTCATCGGTGTGGCCCGGATTGGAAGCATTGTACGTATCAATATGGCCCTGAGTCTGGTTCAACGTGACTTTGCAGGTGTAGACGCCTTTTTCATATTGCGTTCTGCCAACCGTATAGGTGCTCCCCGTCAACTCAGTATTGCTGGCATCGTGGCCCATTACGTCATTCGTGCAGATCACGGCGACTTTCGGCAGGTCATCTGCGCCCGGCGTGGGGATTGCTTCGAACTTTGCGTAATAGATTGCGCTTGTCCAGTGGTCTCCGGTTTTCGTCGGAGTGTATTGGCTATTCGTGCTCAGAAGCGTGCTGCAAGCTTCCTCGGCATACCAACCGACGAAGCGGTAGCCGTCGGTGGCAGTTGCCTCGGAACCGCTGACAGCGTTAGCACCAGCATCAACGTACGGCGTCTCGGATGCCGGGGTGACTGTGCCGCAGCCGGTGGGGTCAACGACAACGTAGGTAATGGTCACCTTGTCCTTTTCAGTCCAGCTGCCCTTGAAAACAACATCTTTGTCGGGCATGGAGAACGTGCCGTCTGCAGCAACCTCTACATCTTCGGTCGTCCAGCCGTTGAACGTCCAGCCATCCAGCGTCGGGGCGCCCTTTCTCGTTTTCAGGGTGCCAAACGGGACGTTGAGTTCGTTGTACGAATCCAAAGACGGGGCGTTTTGGGGAGAACCCGCTGCGTACACGTAGTTAATGTTATGCTTGTTCTTCGTGTAGTACAGGGTGATGAGGTTTTCGCCTGTGCCGATCGTCAGCTTGTCGGTGGGGCTGCAGCTGTTGTAGGTGTAGCCGGTGATAGGGAGCTTATCCATCGACGCGACGTCGATTTCTGCTTCGAACTGCTGATTGCTCGTGGTTTCAGACTGTCTGATTTCTGCATTCGTGTCCATGTCGACATACTTGACAGTATAGCTCAGATCAGTGCGCTTTTTGGTTGTGACGGTGACAGTGATATCCGCTGTGACGGTCTTCGCATCGTAGGTATAGCTGTTCTTGTTAGCGTCAGAAACGGTGATGTTCGTCGGGGCATCGCTGCCAATTTTTTCAGTTATCGTGTCAATCACATAACCCGTTGCAGGAACGAAGGTCATGGCCTTGGAGGTCTTGCCGGATTCAACGGTCTCGGTGTAAGGCGAAGCCGCACTATTGACCGTACCGTTGTTATCAATGATACCCTTAACGGTGTATTCTTTCGGCGTGACTTTACCGGCGGGGATGGGGAAGGGGATCTCTACGTCCGTACCCTGGCTGTTCTTGACCGTGAGGGTCGTTTTGCCGTTGAGGGGGGCGTAGCCGTCCTCTGTCTTTACCAGATTTTCGTTATCCGGTTCGATGGTGACGGTGTAGGTTTTGGTGTAGGTGTAAGTGGTTACCTCTTTCCCATCAACAGTTTCGGTCTTTACATCCTTGTGGAACTGCTTCTGGTCATTGAGTTCGAACTGCGTCGCATTACCAAAATCCGTAGAGGTGATACCTGCGGGCAGAGAATCCTTGACCGTGCCATTGTTCAGGCCGGAGACGATGGTGTCGGTGATATCCTTGAAGACTTTGATCAAGTCCTCGGCAGACTTTGCATTATATGCATATTTTTCATTCGAACCTTTTGCGGGCTGCGTTGCAATGCGATTCTTCAGGAAGTCGCCAACCGTACCACCGCCATTATACAGTGGATCCGACTCTGCAGCGAAGCAGACAGTATATACCTTGGACTTTCCTCTCAGCGTTGCAGCGGTCTCCGCGGTCTCATCACAGATGTCTTTATTCGTAGAACCGCCGGTGCCGTAAGTCTTGGAGTACGTGGGTGCGCCGTCCGTCAGGGCGATCACGTTTTTCGATGTGAGGTTCTTCACAAGGTCAGCGTTCATCAGGTCGTTGGCTGTGGTCAGGCCTGCGTCCAAATTCGTGCCGCCACCCGCTCTTGCTTGATTAATCGTCGCAAGAACTTTGTTGTAGCCGTCTACCGTGGAAACATCGAACCAATCATATTTATAATCTTTGTGGCCACCTCTATAAGTCCGATCCTGATCATTATCAATACCTTCGCTGAATCTGATAACCGCGACATAGCGCTTGATTGACAGGTCGCTTGTCGTGTTCAAGGTTCCATCGCTATTTATAACGCTTGCGTCAAACCCACTATAGGTCTTCAGGAAGTTTTTTGCCGCGTTTTTCGCTGCAGTCATGCGCGAGGTGTCACTAGAACCTCCGGTGCGAGTATAGAACTGTGTATGTGCAGTGTCGGTATCATCCACAGAAGTCATCGGTGTGAATTTTTTGTTGGGGGTATGGTCCTTCCTGCCGCCTTCTGTGTACCACCCAGCACCACCGGTGCAAGAATTCTGATTAAACCATCCATGTTTTCCGTCACAATATTCCACGCTTACATATTCGTTGTCATTCTTTACATAATAATAGTAATCGTCATTTACCGTGTACGTCGGGTTATAGGTGACCCCGGTAGTATGGTAACAATATTCTTGTCCACATACCGCACACCACTTCATGGAGCCGGAGCAGTCAAGAACCAGCGCCGTTGCTGCGGCCACGGTTTTCGTCTCGGAAGTCTGCTTCAGGACGACTTTCAGCTCGACTTCGTACTCGTTAGGGTTCGAGGTCGGTTTCGCGGTCTTGGAGACAGTTTCGACGCCCTCAGGCTTATTAGTCTGATCTGGAGTTGCCGTCGTCCACTTGCCATCTTCACCGATACTGCCGGACTTGACGTCGGTATTCGCCGTCTCCCCTGCAGCCAGCGCTACCGTCGGGAGCAGGCCGACGGTCAGGATCAGCGCCAACAACAGGGCTATGATTCGTTTCGTCATTTTTTCTTCTCTCCTTATGTATGGTTCAATTTTTTTGTTTTCTTCTTTCGTTTTTCTATGTGCAACGGCCGGGGGCCGGGGTTTAGGGGGAAGGGTGCAATCGGGGGACGACCTCTCAGTCGCCTGCGGCGACAGCTGGGAGGGGAGCCTTTGGCCGCTGCGGCGGGGATGACCTCTCAGGCGCTGCGCGCCAGCTCCCCTTCGCAAGGGGAGCCAAGGGGGGGGGTGCGGCGGAGCCAATGCCTCCCCTTGTTAAGGGGAGGTGCCGAGCGGAGCGAGGCGGAGAGGTTCCGTAGGGTCGCTGCGGCGGGGCGACCTCTCAGGCGCTGCGCGCCAGCTCCCCTTCGCAAGGGGAGCCAAGGGGCTTACAGGAATTTCCTTCTGCAGTTCCTGCAGAAGGAAAAAAGAGGGTACCCTCTTTTGGCAGTTCATGGGGCGGATGATGTAGCAAATACTACCTGCGCGCTTATTCTAGCACAGTTGGCTGTCAAGCGCAAGAAGTTTTACTGGAATTTAACATTTTTTGATTTCTCATGGTATATGAGCCATGGTGTATGAGCCATTGTAGCACATTTGGGGGAAAAATGCAATAGGTTCACAAGATTTATGATTTTTTTCAGGAATGTCGAAAAAAATTACAGGCGGCCCGGGCGGGGCCGCCTGCTTTTAATCGCCTTCGATCATGCGGTAGCCGACGCCGGATTCGGTGAAGATGTAGGCGGGCTGGGCGGGGTTTTTTTCGATCTTGCGGCGGATGTTGGCCATGTTGACGCGGAGGATCTGGTTGTCGCTGCGGGCGCTGGGGCCCCAGAGCTCTTTGATGAGATAGTCGTAGGTCAGGACTTTGCCCGCGTGCAGACCGAGGAGGGCGACAAGCTTGTACTCGTTCTGGGTGAGGCCGGCGTCGCGGCCGGAGATGTAGACGCGGTGCTTGCCGTAGTCGATGGTGAGGTCGCCCGCGGTGAAGACGCCGGAATTGGCCACGGCGGCTGCGCCGTCGGGCGTGCGCGTGTGGCGGATGGCGGCGCGGATGCGCGCGAGGAGCTCCTCGGTGCCGAAGGGCTTGGTGAGGTAGTCGTCGGCGCCGGCGTCGAGGGCCTCGACCTTATCGCGCTCGTGGCTGCGGGCGGAGACGACAAGGATGGGGACCTTCGACCATTCGCGGACGCTGCGGAGGATGGTCATGCCGTCCATGTCGGGCAGGCCGAGGTCGAGGATGATGAGGTCGGGACAGTGCGAGGAGATCATGGTGTTGGCCATCGCGCCGGTGCCGGCCATGAGAACGTCGTAGCCGTTGGCGGTGAGGATGGCCTGCATGAAGCCGCGGATGGTGCGCTCGTCCTCAATCAGGAGTACTTTTTCTTTGATCTTCATGGCTCGTTTCCTCCAATGGTAGTGTGAATTGCAGAAGTGCGCCGCCGGTGGGGCGGTTGCTGGCGCGCATGGCGCCGCCGTGGGCCTGGACGATCGATTTGCAGACGGAAAGGCCGATGCCCATGTTGCGGCGCTTGTCGGAGATGGCCTCCTGGTCGCGGGTGAGGTAGCCGTCGAACAGGTGCGGGAGCAGGGCGGGGGCGATCCCCTGCCCGTCGTCGGAGACCTCGAAGACGGCGAGATCTTCGCTGCGCGTCAGGCGCAGGGAGATCTGCGTGGTGGTCTTGCCGTGCTGGACGGCGTTTTCCATGAGGTTGATGAGGACCTGCTCGATCAGGATGATGTCCATGGGGATCATCAGAAGGGTGTCGGGGGCGGAGATCTCGACGCGGGTGGCGGGGTAATGGCGCTGGAATTTCATGGCCGCCGCGCTGAGGACCTCTTCGCCGGCCTCGAGCTCCTTTTTGATGTTCGACGCGCCGGACATGCGCGTGACGGAAAGCAGGTTTTCGACCACGCCGATGAGCCAGTTGGATTCGTCGCGCATGTTTTCGAGCAGGCTCGTGCGGGTCTCGGGCGAGAGCTTTTCGCCGTTTTCGAGGATCGCGTCGATGCCGCCGACGATGGCGGTCAGGGGCGTGCGGATGTCGTGGGAGACGGCGCGCAGGAGATTGCCGCGCATTTTTTCCTTCTCGGCTTCGGCGCGGAGCTTTTCCTGCTGCTTGATCTGGGTGGTCAGCGCACTGACCACGACGGAGACGGCCAGCATGACGAGGAACGTCAGGGGGTAGCCGGAGATGGTGAAGTTCAGCTGCATGTAGGGGTAGGTAAAGATCCAGTTGACGCCGACGACGCCGAGGAACGAGGCCAGCAGGCCGAACAGGTAGCCGTCGGTAAAGCGCGAGACGAGGACGACTGCGCACTCAAAGATCAGAGCGACGAAGACGTCGGACGAGTCGATCATCCGCAGCAGCGCGCAGAGGATGGCCGCCAGGCCGAGAAAGCCGAGGCTCACGCCAAGATCCCGCCACGAAAACGGAAACAGCTGCCGCAGCCGCGCCCGGAGGGTCTTCGGTTCTTTTTTGGTCTGTGTATTTCCCATAAGATCTTCACCCATTTTATCATAGCATAAAGGAAAGACTTCGTCGTGTTAAGGGTCTGTTAAGAAGCGTTCGCTGGAAGCCTCCCCTTTCAGGGGAGGTGGCCCGGCGGAGCCGGGACGGAGAGGTCGTGCCGGGAAGAGACAACCTCTCAGTCGCCTTCGGCGCCAGCTCCCCTGGGAGAGGAGCCTTGGGTGCGGCGCGCCCCATTGCCTTCCCCTCATAGAGGAAGCCATTGGCCCGCTGCTGCGAGGGCACGCGAAAAACGCAGCCGGGGGCTGCGTTTTTCAGATCACGTATTCATCGCCGGCGTCGGCGGCGGTCAGGCTGGAGAGAGTGACGGCGTCGAGGGCGGCGCGGATCTGCGCGTCAAGGCGGCGGTAGACCTCGGAAACGCCGGAGGCGGTCTCCGCCGGGGTCAGCTGCACGTCCTCGCCGAGGCAGGCGAGCGTGCCCTCCGCCGCGCGCAGGATCTCGCCCGCGGTGTAGTCCGCGGGGCTGCGCAGGAGGCGGTAGCCGCCGCCCTTGCCGTGCGAGCCCTCGATCAGCCCGGCTTCGGCGAGCGTGCGCAGAATGCGCTCGAGATATTTCTGCGACAGCTCCAGCCGCTCGGCGATCTGGCGGCCGGGGACAAGACCGCCGCGGTGTCCGGCCAGGTCGATCATGACGAGCAGGGCGTAGCGGCCGCGGGAGGAGATCAGCATTCTGCCGCCTCCCTTGCGATGATGCCGCCGCCGAGGACGGTATCGCCGTCATAGAGCACGGCCGACTGGCCGGGGGTGATGGCGCGCAGCGGTTCGTCGAAGACGAGGCGGACGCCGCTCTGCCCGGCGGGGTAGACGGTACAGGGGCGCTCGGGCTGGCGGTAGCGCGTCTTGGCGCTGCAGCGGTACGGGAAGGCCGGGGCCTCGCCGGAGATCCAGTGCATGTTCGCCACGAAGCATTCGTTCGTGTAGAGGGCCGAGTCCGGGCCGACGACGACGGCGTTCTGCTCCGGCAGGATCCTGACAACATAGATCTTCCCGTCCGAGGGCATGCGCAGGCCGCGGCGCTGGCCGACGGTATAGTGGATGATGCCGCGGTGCGTGCCGACGACATTGCCGTTCAGGTCCAGAAACGGGCCGGGCTGGGGTTCCTTGCCGGTGCGCGCGGCGATGATCTTCGCGTAGTCGCCGTCGGGGACGAAGCAGATGTCCTGGCTGTCGTGCTTGCGGGCGTTGCAGAGGCCGGCTTCGGCGGCGATCTCCCGCGCGTCGGTCTTGCGGAAGGTGCCGAGGGGGAATTTGACGCGGGCGAGCTTCTCCTGCGTCAGGTCGTAGAGGACGTAGCTCTGGTCCTTGGTCTCGTCGAGGGCCTTTTTGAGGACGTACTTCTCCCCTGCCCGCTCGACGCGGGCGTAGTGGCCGGTGGCGATATAGCGGCAGCCCAGGATATCGGCGCGCTCAAAGAGCTTGTCGAATTTCAGATAGCGGTTGCAGTCGATGCAGGGGTTGGGGGTGACGCCGTGCTCGTAGGCGTCGACGAAGCGGTCGATGACGCAGGCGGCGAATTTGTCCTTGAGGTTGAAAACATAAAACGGGAAGCCCAGACGGCGGGCAACGCTCCTGGCGTCCTCCGCGTCGTCGAGCGAGCAGCAGGTATGGCCCTTGGGGATGCCCGCGTCCTCGTTGTCATAGAGCTTCATCATGCAGCCGACGCAGTCGTAGCCCGCGTCGGTCAGAAGCTTTGCCGCCACGCTGGAATCCACGCCGCCGGACATGGCGACGAGCACCTTCTCAGTTCCCATTGGCAGCCGGAGACGCCTGCATGGCGGCGATCGTCTGTTCCATGAGTTCGTCGAGCGTCCGGCCGAGCATGTCCGCGCCGCGCTCGATGACCTCGCGCGAGCAGCCGGCGGCAAATTTCTTATCCTTGAACTTTTTCTTGAGGGACTTGAGCTGCAGATCCTGCACACTCTTCGTCGGCAGCATCCGCACGACGGCGCCGATGAGGCCCGTGAGCTCGTCCGTGGCGTAGAGGACCTTCTCCATCTGGTGCTCGGGCTGCACGTCGACGGTCAGCAGATAGCCGTGACTCACGACCGCGTGGACCAGGCGCTCGTCGACGCCCTTTTCCCGCAGGATCTCCGCCTCCTTCGTGCAGTGCTGGTCGGGATACTGCTCAAAATCGAGATCGTGCAGGATGCCGACGGTCTGCCAGAAGTCCGCCTCGTCGGCATAGCCGAGCTGGACGGCAAAATACCGCATGACGTCGCCCACGATGCGCGCGTGCAGGCGGTGGAATTCGCCCTCATTATATTCACACAGCAGGTCCCACGCCTGCTCCTTGGTCGGGATCATATTGACACGCCTCCTGAAAGAAGTTTGAGATCAGTATAGCATATTTTATCGGAAAAAGAAAGCGCGGGGCGAGCGCCCCGCGCGTTTTGTGTACGGTCAGTCCGCGAACAGCGGGGTGGAGAGGTAACGGTCGCCGGTGTCCGGGAAGAGGACGACGATGGTTTTGCCCGCGTTCTCCGGGCGCTTGGCCAGTTCCACGGCGGCATGCAGGGCCGCACCGGAGGAGATGCCGACCAGCACGCCCTCTTTTCTGCCGACGAGCTTGCCGGCGGCAAAGGCATCTTCATTGGAGATGGGAAGGATCTCGTCATAGATCCTGGTGTCGAGCACATCGGGGACGAAGCCCGCGCCGATGCCCTGGATCTTATGTGCGCCCGAAACGCCCTTGGACAGGACCGGGGAGCTTTCCGGCTCGACGGCGACGACCTTGACGGACGGGTTGCGTGTCTTGAGATAGCTGCCGACGCCGGTGATGGTGCCGCCGGTGCCGACGCCGGCGACGAAGTAGTCGACCTTGCCGTCGGTATCTTCATAGATCTCGGGGCCGGTGGTCTCAAAATGGGCCTTGGGGTTCGACGGGTTGACAAACTGGCCGGGGACGAAGCTGTTCGGGATCTGCGCGGCCAGCTCGTCGGCCTTGGCGATGGCGCCCTTCATGCCCTTGGCGCCTTCGGTCAGGACGAGCTCGGCGCCGTAGGCCTTCATGAGCTGGCGGCGCTCGACGGACATGGTCTCAGGCATGACGATGATGATGCGGTAACCGCGGGCGGCGGCGACGGAGGCCAGACCGATGCCGGTATTGCCGGAGGTGGGCTCAATGATGACGGAGCCGGGCTTGAGCTTGCCGGAGGCCTCGGCGTCGTCGATCATTTTCTTTGCGATGCGGTCCTTAACGGAGCCGGCGGGGTTGAAGTATTCGAGCTTGGCGAGGATCTTCGCCTTGAGGTCCAGGTCTTTTTCGATATGCGCAAGCTCGAGCAGCGGGGTCTTGCCGATGAGCTGATCTGCGGAAGTATAAATCTTAGACATAATGATCTCCTTTTTATTTGTCAGAATGTGATGTGAAATTTGGACGGTCCAGCGGTCACATTCGACATCGGAATGCGGCGCGCGGCGGGAGATTCCGGATCATGCGCTCACCCTCTCTTCTTTGTAGAACCAACTCGGTAGGTTGGTGTTCTTCATTGGATGGCTGTATCCTAGCATATAATTCCTAGTTTGTCAATAGGCTTTAACGAATTTTTTGCCGCGTTGCATCCTGACAGGTTTTATCGTATAATGGGATAAGAAAACAGGAGGCGGCAGCTATGAACAAATTCTGGGGACATCTGAAGACCATCACGCACCACCGGCATCTGGTCATGCGCGGCTGCTTCCGGATGGGGCTGATCTGGCAGGGGCTGACGCACGACCTTTCCAAGTACTCCCCTACCGAGTTTTTCGCGGGCGTGCGGTATTTTCAGGGCAGCCGCAGCCCCAACACGGCCGAGCGCGAGGCCAACGGCTACTCTCTGGCCTGGATGCATCACAAGGGGCGCAACCGGCATCATTTTGAATACTGGACGGACCTGAGTCCCGTCACGCGGACGTATGAGCCGGTCGACATGCCGGTCCGGTATCTGTGTGAGATGGTCGCCGACCGGATCGCGGCCTGCAAGACGTATCAGGGCGCGGCCTATACCGACGCCTCCGCCCTGCAGTATCTCGACCGCGCGCAGGAATCGCGCCTCGTCCACCCGAACACGATGAAGCGCCTGCGCTTCCTGCTCACCATGCTCGCCGAGCAAGGCGAACCCGCCACCTTCCGCTTCATGCGCCAGACCGTCCTGAAAGGCAAACCGTTCGCGGAATAAAAAGCGCGCCCCAAGGCTCCCCTTGCAGGGGAGCTGTCAGCCGCAGGCTGACTGAGAGGTCGTCGCAAATTTGCGACTGTCGGATGCCTCCGGCGGCCCTA
>ERZ506979.730-NODE-730-length-18078-cov-12.920269_pt1 | contig 18078 bp, 17 predicted proteins | sample MGYA00512887_ERZ506979 | MGnify/ENA metagenome assembly ERZ506979 | reverse complement strand
CCCTATCTTTTCTCTCGCAAGAGAAAAGATAGGGGAGAAAAGAGTGCTTGGACGCGTTTGGTGCATGCTGCATCTGATTTTAGGCAAAAACCAGTGTTTCAGTCTGGCGTTCCACACGAGACTCACCCTACGGGCGTCTTACTACGCGCCGCCTGATACGGGGGCATCAGATTTGATACTAGTTGCCGTAGAACAACTGCTATAAATAGAAGGTGCAGACCAGATTTGCTGGTCTGCACCTTTTTGCGTGGAGGTTATCTTTATTTGTCCCGCCCCTACAGAATGCGCCCCAAAGGCTCCCCTTGCAGGGGAAGGCAAGCGGGCCCCAATTTATTTCTTCGTCTGCGCGATCATCAAAATGCCCTGCGTGAGGCTGATCTCGGCTTCGGGGGCGGCGAATTCGTTGCTGACGCCGAGGGGGACGCGGTTCGTGAGCACGGCGTCCTCCAGCCGGTATTTGACCCCGCGCAGGCAGACGCCGGTGCAGCGATCCGTCAGCGAAAAGACCGACAGGCCCCAGCCCTTGCGTCTTGGCAGCCGCAGCGTGCCGCCGGTCAGGAAGGTGATCTCCTCACGTTCGTCGAGAATGGTGACGTTTGCACCCTCAGCCGCGGCCGAAGCGGCGTTCTGGATGTTTGCCAGCGTGTGGTCGAGCCGCCCGCCGAGCGCGCAGACGAGGATCAGCGTCCGGTACCCCTGATCCAGCGCATGGCGGATGGCATGGCCGGTGTCGGTGTCGTCCTTCTCCGGCTGCAGCCGCTCGACCGGTACTGCGGGGTCGACCGCGCCGTCATACGAGTCAAAATCCCCGATGAACAGATCCGGCTGCAAGCCGAGCCCCGCGCAGTAGCGGTAGCCGCGGTCACAGGCGATGACAAAGTCGCCGGGCTGCGGCTGCGGCGCGGGGCCGGGGCGGCCGCCGGAGACGATGATACAGCGTTTTTCCATTTTGTTTACCTCTGTTTTTTTGCATGGGCATGCCGCACGGCGTGCAGCAGCATCTCAAACAGGCTCAGCGTCAGACTGACGCCGGCCGCGATGCCGAGCACGAAGGCCGTGACCCGGTAGCCGTGGAACTGCGCCTGTGCCCAGTCCTGCTGGACGACGGCGCTCATGGCGTAATACAGCGTCGCGCCCGGCACCAGCGGGATGAGGCCGACGATCAGATACTGCTGCGCGGGCGTCTTTTTGACGCGCGCGAGGATCTCGGACCAGACCGCGGTGACGGCGCTGGCCGCGAACGACTGCACGAAGACCGACTGCGTCCAGACCCCCGCGAGCAGATACGCGCCCCAGCAGAGCGCGCCGCCGAGCGCCGCGGGCGGCAGCAGCTGCTTGCGGACATTAAAGAGCAGGGCGAAGCCCGCCGAGCCGAGCAGGGCCGTCAGGAGCGTCATGAAATTGGACATCGCTACACCCCCAGAAGCCAGCCCGCCAGCGCAAAGCCCAGCGCCAGCGCGGCTGCCCACAAGATCGTCTCGATCAGGCGCATGACGCCCGAGATCGTGTCGCCGATAAAAATATCCTTGACCGCGTTCGTAAAGGCCAGCCCCGGGATCAGCAGCATGATATCGCCGATGATGACCTTGTCGCTGTGCAGCGCGGGCACGAGCCTGCACGCAAGACAAATGAGCCCGCCGACGGCGAACGCCGAAAGAAAGTTGAACAGCACTTTGTTCTTACATAGCGGCGGCAGCACGATCTGCAGCACGCACAGAACCAGCGCAAACAGTCCCGCGGCCAGTCCGTCGAGCGCTGTGCCGCCGAAAAACACGGCGAGCGCGCCCGCGGCCAGGCAGCTGCCCGCAAAGAGCTTCCACCGCGCAGGCTCGCAGCGCTTGGCCAGCTGCAGCCGGTCATAGAGCTCCGGCACGGGGAAGGGGTGCTCGCAGTAGCTGCGGCTGATGGCATTGATGGCCTCGAGCTTACCGAAGTCCGTCATGGCGGATTTTTCGATCCGCCGCGTCTGCGTGGCGGCCGAGCCGTCGGCAAAGCACATCGTGAGCACGATGCTCGACGTGATCACGAACACGTCCATGCGCACCGCACCGTAGGCCTTTCCCATGCGCGAGAGCGTCTGCTCGACGCGGCGCACGTCCGCGCCGTCAGCCAGCATGCTCTCGCCCAGCTCCAACAGCGTATGGAGCATCAGATCCGTATCCTGCACGCGCGTACCTCCCTGCAGATGCTTTTTGGATTATTAGTATATCATGCCCCGGCCGCCGGAGCAAGTGGGGGATACATTGACATTCATCCTGTTTTGTGGTTCAATATTCTAAATAAAAATACGGAGGCGGACCCATGTTCCTGTTCTATACCAACCCGATCCTCATTGCCGCGGCGGTGCTGCCGGCCATCTTCCTGCTCGTCCACGTCTACCGGGCCGACAAGCTGGAAAAGGAGCCTGCGCCGCTGCTCATCTCGCTGGTGCTCTACGGCATTGCCGCCACCTTTATCGCGCTCGTGCTCGAGCGCGCGGGGAGCTTTCTGCTCGGGCTGTGGTTCGAGGAGGGGAGCGTGGCGTATAACGCCATCATGTATTTCGGCATCGTTGCCTTTTCCGAGGAGGGCGCGAAGTATTTCCTGCTCCGCCGCCGGACGTGGCATTCCGCCGCGTTCAACTGCCAGTTTGACGGCGTGGTGTACGCGGTGTTCGTCGCGCTGGGCTTCGCGCTGTGGGAGAATATCAGCTACGTGCTGATGTACGGCCTGTCCACCGCGCTGGTGCGCGCCGTGACGGCCGTGCCGGGCCACGCCTGCTTCGGCGTGTTCATGGGCGTGTGGTACGGCCTTGCCAAGCGGCTGCACGGACAGGGGAGAGACGGCGCGTCCAAGCTCTGCCGTGTGCTCGCCCTGCTGCTGCCTGCCCTCCTGCACGGCTGCTACGACTTCATCGCCTCCATCGAGTCGGTCCACTACGGCTGGCTGTTCGCAGCCTTCGTGGCGATCCTGTTCGTGCTCGCCTTCATCCTTGTCAGGCGCCAGGCCAGACACGACCGCTACATCAACAATTACGACGCGGAATATCTGTAAAAAACCGCGCAAAAAACCCGCTGCCGTAAGGCAGCGGGTTTTTTATTTTATGCTCAGTGACCGGCGTTCATCTGCGCAGCGACTTCGGCAGCGAAGTCTTCCTGCTTCTTCTCGATGCCCTCGCCCTTTTCGAAGCGAACGGCGTCGACGAACGTGACCTTGCCGCCCAGAGCCTTGGCCGCGGAGGCCATGTACTGTTCAACAGACATGGAACCGTCCTTGACGAAGGCCTGCTGCAGCAGGCAGTTCTCCTCGTAGAACTTGTTCAGCTTGCCGGCAGCGATCTTTTCCTTGACCTGCTGGGGCTTGGTGGCCATCTTCGGGTCGTTGTCCATCTGGGCAACGAGGACCTTCTTCTCTTCCGCGATGACGTCCTCGGTGACGAGGCTCTTGTCCCAGAAGCGGGGGTTCAGGGCCGCGATCTGCATCGCGACGTCCTTGCCGATGGTGGTGGCGTCGATGCCGCCCTCCACAGCCAGGTTGACCAGCACGCCGATCTTGCCGCCGGCATGGACATAGGACACGGTGGTGTTCTTGTCGAAGCGGGCGAAGCGGCGGATCTGCAGGTTTTCGCCGATGGACATGACCTTCTCAGGCAGGACCTCGGAGACCTTCAGCTCGGTGCCGGGGTAGGTGCAGTCCTTGATGGCCTCGACGTCCGCGGGGTTGTTCTCGAGAACGACCTGGCAGATGTCCTTGACAAACTGGACGAACGGAGCGGACTTCGCGCAGAAGTCGGTCTCGCAGTTGACCTCGACCATGGCGCCGACGCCGCACTTCTCGCAGACAGTCGCGTAAGCCATGCCCTCAGCCGCGATGCGGCCGGCCTTCTTGGCAGCCTTGGCCAGGCCCTTTTCACGGAGCCATTCCACAGCCTTGTCCATATCGCCGTCGGTCTCGGTCAGGGCCTTCTTGCAGTCCATCATGCCGACGTTGGTCATTTCACGCAGTTTCTTGACATCAGCAGCAGTAAATGCCATTGTAATTTCCTCCTGTATGTTTCTTTTGAAAAGCGCCCGTCATGCGGCGGGCGCTATAGATATTCCGAACTTATTCAGCGGCTGCGGGAGCTTCGGCCTCGGCTGCGGGAGCCTCGGTGTTCTCTTCGCCCTGACGGCCTTCAGTCACGGCGTTGGCCATGGTGGAGGCGATCAGACGGATGGCGCGGATCGCGTCGTCGTTGCCGGGGATGACATAGTCGACTTCGTCAGGATCGCAGTTGGTATCGACGATGGCGACGATGGGGATGTGCAGTTTGCGGGCTTCTGCGATGGCGTTGCGCTCCTTGCGCGGGTCAACGATGAACAGCGCGCCGGGCAGCTTCTTCATTTCCTTGACGCCGCCGAGATACTTCTCGAGTTTGGCGATCTCGCCCTGATGCTTGATGACTTCCTTCTTGGGCAGCATCGCGAACGTGCCGTCGGCTTCCATCTTCTTGAGCTGAGCCAGACGGTCGATACGGGTGCGCATGGTGCGGAAGTTGGTCAGCATGCCGCCGAGCCAGCGGGCGTTGACGTAGTACTGGCCGACACGCTCAGCCTCTTCCTTGATGGCGTCCTGTGCCTGCTTCTTGGTGCCGACGAACAGGATGGACTGGCCGTTGGCTGCCAGATCGCGGACAAAGTTATAGGCCTCTTCGAGCTTCTTGACCGTCTTCTGCAGGTCAATGATGTAGATGCCGTTGCGCTCCGTGTAGATGTACGGGGCCATTTTCGGGTTCCAGCGGCGGGTCTGGTGGCCAAAGTGGACGCCAGCTTCGAGCAGCTGCTTCATGGATACGACTGCCATTGTGTGTTCTCCTTTTTGTTTTGACCTCCACAGAGCTAACCGCCCTCACTCCGCGCCGCGGAGCACCGGAAGACGCCATCGCCCTGTGTGTGGGTTCGTAATGTCGCTGTTTTCGCACAGCGCCTTGACATTATAGCGGAAAACCGCCCGGAATGCAAGCACTTTTTTGCGGTTTCCCCCGCATGTTCCGCACTTTTTTTGCCCTCAGAACAGCCGCCGCTTCTTCCGCGGTGTGCGCCACTCGGCAAGCGGCCCGTCGACCAGGATCAGATCGTCGCCGATGCGCTTGCAGCACAGCCACGGGATCACATAATCGTCCTCCCGGCCGAATAACCCCAGAAACCGGCACGGCCCCGGCACGATCAGCGCCGTCACGCGCCCGCAGCAGATATCGATCACCAGATCGTTCACGTACCCGAGCCTCGTGCCCTCACAGACGTGGATGACCTCCTTATCCCGCAGCTCCTGAAACCGGTTCGTCATTGCACAGCGCCCCCTTTGGAGGTAGCCTATGCGCGCCGGTCACCGGATATGCTTACGAGGGCAGGATGGCCTTGCGGATCGAGCGGATGGCGCTTTTCTCGAGCCGCGACACCTGCGCCTGCGAGATGCCGATCTGCCCGGCGACCTCCATCTGCGTGCGCCCGCCCTCAAAGCGCAGGGCGAGAATGCGCTTTTCGCGCTCCGAGAGCCCCGCCACCGCGTCGCGCAGCGTGATCGACTCGATCCACTGCTCGTCGGTGTTCTTCCGGTCGCGGACCTGGTCCATGACCGTCAGCGCGTCGCCGCCCTCGGAATAGACCGGCTCGTAGAGCGAGACCGGCGCGGTGATGGCGTCCATGGCGGCGGTGATCTGCTCCGGCGCGAGCTCCAGCGCCCGCGCGATCTCGTCGATCGTCGGCTCGCGGCCGGACTGCTCGGTCAGCTGCTGCTTGCACTGCAGCACGCGGTAGGCCGTGTCGCGCAGCGAGCGGCTGACGCGGATGGGGCTGTAGTCGCGCAGATACCGGCGCAGCTCGCCCGCGATCATCGGCACGCCGTAGGTCGAGAAGCGGACGTTTTTCGTCGTGTCGAAGTTGGCGATGGCCTTCAGAAGCCCGATGCAGCCGACCTGAAACAGATCGTCCGGGTTCTCGCCCCGGCTCAGAAACCGCTGCACCACGGACAAAACCAGCTTCAGATTGCCCTCCACCAGCCGGCTCCTGGCCTCCATATCGCCCTGCTGTGAGCGCCCGATCAGCTGCATCATCTCCGCGTTTGAAAGCGTCTGCAGCTTCGACGTGTTGACGCCGCAGATCTCTACCTTTCCCTGCATGCCTGTTTCCTCCGGTTTCTGGGGCGCGCCGCATGGCTTTGCCCGGATATATCGTCAGTATTTCCCGGCTTTCCCATTTGATACGGAAAATTTCCGGGCAGAATCCGAACTTTTTCGCGGATTTTGCCCGGATGGGGTTGACGATAATTTCTCCCGCATGTCTACGTAAAAAACATTTTCCGGTTATCTGAACCGGCTTTCCCATAAAAAAAGTTCCGGAAACACGGGTGTTGACAACTCTGTTGACAGTGTGAAAAACTTTTGTGCGCCAAGCGCTTTTCCACATTTCCACATTGTTGTCCACACCCGCCGCTTTGCCGCGATTTGTTCTGTGGAAAACATAATATAGTTTACATAACGATATTTCGCGTTTTTACGACAAAAACGTCGGGATCTCGGCAAGCGAGAGCCCGCGGTGCAGCGCCAGATCGCAGCCGTAGCCGACCAGACGTCCCATTTCCCGCACCCGCGCGTCCACATCCCGCAGCGTGACCAGCAGCCCCTGCGGCATGTCGCGCGTGAGCGCGGGCTGCAGCGCGCCCGCCGCGTCCATCACCGTCGGCACGCCCACCGCCACGACCGGCACGCCGAGCGTGCGCCGGGAAAATTCCTGCCGGCTGTTGCCGACGCCGGAGCCCGGCACGATGCCGGTGTCGGTCAGCTGTACGGTCCGGAACAGCCGCCCCGGCTCCGCCGCGGCCAGCGCGTCGATGACGATCACGACGTCCGGCTGCGCCGTCTGCATCGCGCTTTTCACGAGCGCCAGACTCTCGATGCCCGTCTGCCCCAGCACGCCCGGCTGGCAGGCCGCGACGCTCGTCAGGCCCGTCAGCGCCTCGGGCAGCTCCGAGCCCAGATGCCGCGTCACGATGAGATTGCGGACGGCCTCGGGCCCGATGGCGTCGGGCGTGATCTCCCGGTTGCCGAGGCCGACGACGAGCGCCTGCCGGCACGGCCCCAGCAGCTCGCGCAGCGCCCGGCCGATCGTCCGCGCCGCGGCGGCAAAGCTCCCGGGCTCCCGCCGCGCCAGCGCGTCGAGCTCGGCCGTGATGTAGGTGCCGCGCGGCTTGCCGAGCGCCTGTTCGCCCTCGGCGTCGAGAATGCGCACGAGCGTCATGCGCACGCCGCGGCGGTCGGTCTCGCGCGCGAGCACGCCGGACAGCCGCGTCTGCTCGCCTGCCGAGCGCTCAAAAAGTTCCTTTGCCTCCATTGCCAGATCGGTTCTTGGCAGCATTTGACTCACCTCCCGCTTAGTTTTCTGCCCGCATGCGCGCACTATGCGAAATTTTTTAAAAAATCCGAAAAAAAAGATTGATTTTATGGACCTGTGCCGCTATAATGTATTTCTGCATGAAACGGTATTAGTTTCTCATATTCACGCTATTGGAGGAGGTGTAGTTATGCCCAACATTAAGTCTGCCAAGAAGAGAGTTCTGATTGCCAAGGTCAACAGCGAACGCAATAAGGCCGACAAGTCCGCACTGAAGACCACCCTGAAGAAGTTCGAGGCTGCTGTCGCAGAAGGCAATCGCGAGCAGGCCGATAGCGCTTACCAGGCTGCAGTTCAGTCCATCGACAAGGCTGCCGGCAAGGGTATTCTTCATAAGAATGCTGCCGCCCGCAAGAAGAGCCAGATCACACTGAAGATGAACAAGCTGGCCTGATGCCGAATGCTGCGAAATAAATGCCCCTCGGAGCTGTCTTCGGGGGGATTTTTCGCGTCCATTTTTAAGAACAAGCTTGCCCCCGCAGGGGGAGATACTATATAATATACAAAACCAAGGCTCCCTTGCGGAAAGGGAGCTGGCGCCGAAGGCGACTGAGGGATTGTTGTCGCAAATTTGTGACTGCCCGATGTCTCCGACGGCCCCTTCTTTTCCGTCTTGCCGGAAAAGAAGGGGGAGAAAAGGGGCGCTTGGTTACGATTTGCTGCATTCTGCATCTGAATTTAGGTTAGACCCTGGTTTTCAGGCGTCGTTCCACTCGATACTCACCCTACGGGTATCGTACTACGCGCCGCCTGATACGGCACACCAGATTTGCAGCTAGTTGCCTCAGAACAATTGCCGTCAATAGAAGACGCGGTGGAGATCCGGATAATTTGTACCTTCTTGCGGGAAGTGTACATCCAAGGCTCACCTTGTCAAGGGGAGCTGGCGCGGAGCGCCTGAGGGGTTAGCCCGCCGCGGCGGTCAAATGGCTTCCCCTATGAGGGGAAGCTGTCAGCCGTAAGGCTGACGGATGAGGTGGACAGCGTCACGTAGGCGAAACTGCCTCCACCTCATCCGTCACGGCTTCGCCGTGCCACCTTCCCCCTCATAGGGGAAGGCTTTGGATCGAGCCCTGCGGGGCGGCATGAATTACGACAGGAAAGGAGCGCGGGATGGATCTGTTTTCTTCGGTGCGGGAGCTGCATGGCGTTGGGCCGGCGCGGGCGGCGCAGCTGGAAAAGCTGGGGATCCGCACGCTCTATGACCTGCTGGCCTTCTTCCCGCGCGACTATGAGGACCGGACGAACCCGGTCACGATCGCGCAGCTGCAGCCGGGCGTTCCGGCCTGCTTCCGGGCGATGGTCGTCTCACAGCCGATCCTGCGCCGCATCGGCGGCGGGCGGGACATCACGAAGCTGACCGTTGCCGACGAGACCGGCAAGCTGACGCTCAGCTACTTCAACCAGCCCTACGTCAAAAACCAGCTGCATTACGGCGAGAGCTATTACTTCTACGGCGCCCTGCAGCCCGAGCACGGGATGCAGATGGCGAACCCCGCGCACGACCCGGCGGACAGGCCCGGCACCGTGACGAACCGTCTGCTGCCGGTGTATTCGCTGACGGCGGGACTTTCCAACCGCCTGATGACCCAGTGCGTGCAGCAGGCGCTCACGTTCGCGGCGGAGCTGCTGCCGGAGATCCTGCCGGAACAGGTCCGGCGGGAATATGATCTTTGCGGCGTGACCGAGGCCTATACGACGGTCCACCAGCCGCCCGATTGGCCTGCGCTGCAGCGGGCACGCAAGCGGCTGGTGTTTGAGGAGTTTTTCATCTTCTCCGCGGGCCTGGCTGTCCTGCGCGCGTCCAGGACGGAGCTGTCGGCCGAGCCGTATGCGGCGGACTGCATGCAGGGCTTTTATGCCGCGCTTCCCTTCCGTCTGACCGGCGCGCAGCAGCGCGCGATCGACCAGATCCTGCAGGATCTGACCTCCGGCCATGTGATGAACCGGCTCGTGCAGGGCGATGTCGGCAGCGGCAAGACGATGGTCGCGGCCGCCGCGTGCTTCTGCGCCGTCCGGAACGGCAGGCAGGCCGCCTTCATGGCACCCACGGAAATTCTGGCCGAGCAGCATGCGCGGACGCTCACGCAGCTGCTCGGGCCGCTCGGCGTGCGCGTGCTGCTGCTGACCGGCTCCAGAACTGCCGCGCAGAAGCGCGCCGCGCGTGAACAGCTCGCCTCCGGCGAGGCGCAGCTGGTCGTCGGCACGCACGCGCTTTTGAGTGAGACCGTTGTGTTCCGCGACCTCGGCCTCGTTGTGGCCGACGAGCAGCACCGCTTCGGTGTGGCTCAGCGGACGAAGCTCACCGAGAAGGGCCGCAGCCCGCATCTGCTTGTCATGTCCGCCACGCCCATCCCGCGCACGCTGGCGCTGATCGCCTACGGCGATCTGGACGTGTCCGTCATCGGCGAGCTGCCGCCCGGCCGCCGGCCGGTCGAGACCTTCCTCGTGAGCGAGGCGCTGCGCGAGCGGCTGAACGGCTTCATCCGCAGGCAGTGCAGCGAGGGCCATCAGGTCTATGTCGTCTGCCCCGCCGTGGAGGAGAGCGAGGACGGGGTCCTCCGCTCCGCCGAGGCCTGGGCGCAGACGCTGCAGCAGTCCGTCTTCCCGGACCTGCGGGTCGGCCTGCTGCACGGAAAGATGAAAAGCACGGAAAAAGACGCCGCGCTGGCCGCCTTCTCCGCCGGCGAGACCGACATCCTCGTCGCCACCACCGTGGTGGAGGTCGGCGTGGACGTGCCGAACGCGACGCTGATGGTGATCGAAAACGCCGAGCGCTTCGGCCTCAGCCAGCTGCACCAGCTGCGCGGCCGCGTCGGCCGCGGCGGGGCGCAGAGCTACTGCGTGCTCGTGAGCGGCACGCGGCAGGAGGAGACGAAAAAACGCCTGGAGGCCCTCTGCCGGACGACTGACGGCTTTCAAATTGCAGAGCAGGACCTTGCCCTGCGCGGCCCGGGCGATTTCTTCGGCAGCCGCCAGCACGGGCTGCCGCTTTTGAAGGTCGCGAGCCTGCAGATGGACCTCGAGACCCTGCAGGCGGCCCAGCAGGCCGCGGCCACGGTCATCCGCGGCGCCGAAAGCCTCGACGCGCCGGAGCTCGCCCCCCTCAAAGCCCGTGTCCAGGCCCTGTTCACCAGCCAGGAGGTCAGCCTGAACTGAGTCTGCCGCGCCAAACAGCTAAAACGCGCCCCGGACGAGTGCTCATGTGTGATAAGGAAGCACAATCTGTGTAAATTTTTTTCTCGTTCCAGTCAGGGCGTATTTTGCTCTGGCTGGAACATTTTCTTTTGTGCCCCTATGCTGGCAAATCGAGCTTGCCGACGAAAGAGTAGTAGTATATTCAAAAAAAGTGCGGCCTTATACATTAGAGCGATTTACATTTTACAAAAATGCGGATATAATTATTATGAATTAGTATGAAGCGAAAAACTTATGATGAGGGGCGCGCCCCTCATCCCGTGGGTACCCACGGGATGATACCACTCTGTAACCTGTGGACTTTGCCCGCTGTGGTCAGGCGGGCATGAACAAAACCTGACCACCATACAAAGGAGGACATACCATGAAAAAACGCATCGGAAGTCTGCTTCTTATTCTGGCGCTGTGCTTTACGCTGCTGCCAACGGCGGCGTTTGCGGCAGATAGTACAGACGCATGGGGCGATACGGCAGACACAAGCTGGTACACCGACCATGAGGCGGACACTGAATACCGTATCACCACGGCAGAACAGCTGGCTGGCTTGGCGCAGTTAGTCAATGACAAAACTGCATCTGTATCATTTGAAGGGAAAACGATTTACTTAGATAATGACCTCGACTTATCCGGCTACCAGTGGACCCCCATTGGAAATGGCAGCAACTTTGGCAGATATTTTGCTGGTACTTTTGATGGGCAGTATCACAAAATTATGAATTTGCTTCATCACTCTACTGGTGACGAACTTATTCGAAACGGACTATTCGGAGTTGTTTCTGACGGTGGTACATTAAAGAATTTACTTGTTATAGACGCTGATATTGCCTCAAATGATGGTTCGTTACTTGCCGGCATTTTGGCAGATTGGGTCGATGGCGGCACAGTTGAAAACTGCTATACAAGCGGAAAGATAGAAAACAATGTTGGCGACAAGATGGTCGGCGGACTGATTGGCCAATGCACTGGGAGTACACAAGTAAAAGGCTGCGCCTCAGACGCCACGGTTATCAGTACAGAATCCGATGAAGATCATGTTGATACCGTTGGCGGTCTGATTGGTCAGTGGGAAAACTCTGCGGACAGCTCGTCGATTACCGATTGTTGGTTTGGCGGTTCTGTTTCCTGCAATAATATCTATTCAGCTGTAGGTGGTATTCTCGGTGCAAACTTTGAAAACTTCTCTGGGAACAAGCCTGGCGTAATAATCAAAAATTGCATGGTTGCAACAAAAAACATTACTGGCGCTGAACCTGGCAATATCACTTGGATTGCAGCCGTTGCAACACCCCATATTACAAACTGCATTTGGCCGGATACCCCTCCTGATGGTGTAACGCTTGATGAAGAAACATATCCTGATAATAAAGGCAATTACTTAGCCGTTGCTAAGCTGGTGATTGATTGGGATGCAGGTACTGCGAGTGCCGACCCGACCTTTGACCAGTCATCGTGCGGCACCCCTGTCTCCAACTTCACCTCCGCAGATGTTCTCACTGGCCTTCGGACTAATGCCGGTACAGGCATTGAATGGGTTGCCGGTATCAATCATCCGACATTCGCTTGGGACGTGTGGCATATCCCCGCTGACTACACTATGTTCATCGGAGCTATTGCTGCCTTTGTCAAGAAAGTCGAGACAAGTCCGTTCAGCGATGTGTCCACCAGCGCCTACTACTACGAGGCCGTGAAGTGGGCGCAGGAAAAGGGCATTACCGGCGGTATCGGCAACGGTCTCTTTGGGCCGAACCAGCCTTGCACCCGCGCACAGATCGTCACGTTCCTGTGGCGTGCTGCCGGTTCTCCCGTGGTGAACTACGCCATGAACATGAGCGATGTCCCCGAAGGCAGCTACTACGCCGAGGCCGTCCGCTGGGCGCTCAGCGAGGGCATCGCCACCGGTACAACGGAGAACACATTCTCTCCTGACAGCGAATGCACCCGCGCTCAAGCCGTCGCGTTTCTGTTCCGCTACGCTGCGTCCGAGGCGGTCACCTTGCAGGAGCTGGTGTCCGGCTTCTCTGACGCCGATTCCGTTCCTGGCTACGCGCTTCCCGCGATGAACTGGGCGCTTGCTGAGGAAATCGTACAGGGCAACGGCAGCAAGCTCATGCCGAACGATTCCTGCACCCGCGCGCAGATTGTCACCTTCCTCTTCCGCGCATATCAGGGCAAATAAGCAATCGCAAAAAAGCAGCGGGGCGGCATAGGTCGCCCCGCTCCGCTCGCCAGCCTGTGAAGCACAGGCTGACGAGCTTATTTTTGGCAGAAAACATTCTTATCAAATCTCGTCTCCATGCACTGTGCCAGATGGATTTTGATGCGCGTTGTCAAATTCCCGTGATTCATGAACAGCAAACTGAGCTTCTTGCTGATATTGCCCAATTTTACATTATAATATTTGTTGATTATGCCAATACAAAATGTAAAAATAACTTGCAACATCGGTTGCAGGTGGGTTTGCGGTGCTTTATACTGGTTGTAGAAAACAAAACAACGGCAGCCTAGAGAAAGCTGCATAACACAGATAAAACACGAGCCGGAAGCAGAAATTTGCTTCCGGCTCTTTCTATATTTTGATGAATTATTGGAATCGTGGGGTAGTCTGTCTTTCAATCTGTTTCTGCTTCCTTACCGACCATGAGCAAGAGTCCGGGGCGCGTTTTGTCTGAATTTACCCGATGCCGAGGATCGCGGTCGCGAAGGCGAAGTAGACGAGCAGGGACAAAAAGTCCACGATCGTCGTGATGATCGGGGAGGCCATGACGGCCGGGTCGAAGCCGAGCTTCTTGGCCAGCAGCGGCAGCGTCGAGCCGACGATCTTGGCCAGACACACCGTCACGGCCATCGTGGCGCAGACGACGAAGGCGACCAGATACGTGACGCTCTCGCTCTTCAGCAGCAGCATGTCGACCACGACGATCTTCGCGAAGCACGCCACCGCCAGGCACACGCCGCAGAGCACGGACACGCGGATCTCCTTCCACACGACCCGGCCAAGGTCGCGGAACTCGATCTCGTTCAGGCTGATGCCGCGGATGATCGAGACGCAGGCCTGCGAGCCGGAGTTACCGCCGGTGTCCATGAGCATGGGGATGAAGGCCGTGAGGCAGGGGAGGGCGGCCAGCGAGTTTTCAAACCGCGTGATGACGATGCCCGTCAGCGTGGCGGAGACCATCAGCAGCAGCAGCCACGGGATGCGGTTTTTCCAGATCTCGATCGGCGTCGACCGCATGTACGGATGCTCGGACGGGAGCATAGCGGCCATTTTTTCCATATCCTCGGTGGCCTCGTCTTCCATGACGTCCATGGCGTCATCGAACGTGACGATACCGACCAGCCGGTCTTCCGTGTCGACGACCGGCAGGGCGAGGAAGTTGTACTTGCTGAACATCTGGGCGACCTGCTCTTTATCGTCGAGCGTGCTGACCGTGATGACGTGCTCCTGCATGATCGACTCGATGGTCGCGTCGTCATCCTCGCACAAAAGCAGGTCCTTGACGCTGGTCAGGCCGATGAGCTTGTGGCCGCGGGTGACGTAGCAGGTGTAGATCGTCTCCTTGTCGATGCCCGTGCGGCGGATGCGCAGGATCGCTTCCTCGACCGTCATGTTCGGGCGCAGGGAGACATATTCGGTGGTCATGATCGAGCCGGCGGAATCCTCGGGATAGCGCAGGATCTCGTTGATCTGCTTGCGCATGTCCGGCTCGGCCTGGGATAAGATTCGCTGCACGACGTTCGCGGGCATTTCCTCCACGATATCGACGGCGTCATCGACGTAGAGCTCGTCGATGACCTCCTTCAGCTCCGAATCCGAGAAGCCGCGGATCAGCAGCTCCTGCGCCTCCGGCTCCATTTCGACGAAGGTCTCCGCGGCCAGCTCCTTCGGCAGCAGCCGAAACAGCAGCGGCAGGCAGGCCTGGTCGAGATCGTCAAAGATGGCGGCGATGTCGGCGGGATTCATGGTGCTGAGGATGTCCCGAAGAGAATGGTACTTCTTCTCGTCGAGCAGCATGGTCAGGGTCTTCTGCAGGGAAAAATTGTTTTCTGCCATGTCTTGTTCCTCCTATGGAACCTCTGAATCAAGCGTCTGCGACTGTGAGCGGATCTTTTCCGCCCACTCTTCGGTATCAAAAACGGGAAATCCATACAGGATTCCTCCGTTTTTGATACCTCGATTGGACGAAAAATCTCTCGCTCACAGTTCTTGCCGATTGAATCAGAGCTTCCTAAAGTTGATGAATAGGAAGGTAAAGACACAACGCAGGCACATCAAGCGAAGAAAGAAAAACGGGAAGCCCACATGGCGCACGAAGGCGGCTTGGGCTCGCGCTGACTTCGGCCTGCGGATGTGCCGCTACTACTTCCTGCGTCCATTGTTGCTTCCCCCTTTACAAATCGAATATTGCAGATGCCTATAAAGCACCCAACTTATATAATAAGAAGATTTTTTCGCTTTGTCAACCGAAAACCGGGCCGCACAAGGTGGAAATTTGCCGGTCCATGTGCTATACTCGAAAAAAAGATCTCCATAGGAGGAGCTGCAAATGGCAACAGAAAAGCTCTATTACCAGGACGCGCATCAGGCGCAGTTTCAGGCGACGGTCCTGTCCTGCAGGCTGGGGAAGCACGGCTACGACGTCGTGCTGGACCGGACCTGCTTTTATCCCGAGGGCGGCGGCCAGCCGGGTGACACCGGCGTCCTTTCCGGCGTCCGCGTGACGGATACACATGAGGCGGGCGGCGAGATCGTCCACTATTGCGAAGCACCGCTGGCGGAGGGGCAGACGGTCGAGGGCGAGATCGACTATGAGCGCCGGTTCGAATTCATGCAGCTGCATACCGGCGAGCATATCCTCTCCGGCGTCATCCACCGCCGCTTCGGCTATGAGAACGTGGGTTTCCACATGGGCGCGGATTTCGTGACGATCGACCTTTCCGGCATGCTGACGCCGGAGCAGGTGCAGAGCGTCGAGGCCGAGGCCAACGAGTGGATCTGGAAAAACGTCCCGGTCGAGGCCTCGTATCCGGACCCGGAAGCGCTGAAAACCATCCCCTACCGCAGCAAAAAGGAGCTGACCGGGCAGGTGCGCATCGTGACCATCCCGGGCGCGGATATCTGCGCGTGCTGCGGCACGCACGTGTCGAATACCGGCGAAATTGGCCTGCTGCGGATCTTCTCGTGCGTCAGGTTCCATGACGGCGTGCGGCTCGAGCTGCTCTGCGGCCGGCGGGCGCTGCGGTATCTGCGCGCGCTCACGGAGCAGAACCGGCAGGTCTCCGGCCTGCTCTCGGCAAAGCCGCTGGAGACGGCAGGGGCCGTGCAGCGGCTGCTGGACGCGGAGGGCGCGCTGAAGCTCCGCGCGGCGTCGCTGGAAGACGCCGTCTTCACGCAGAAGGCGCAGGCGCTGGCCGGGAACGGGAACGTGCTGCTCTTTGAGCCCGCAATGAGCCCCGACAGCGTCCGGCGGCTGACGGACCTGGTGATGAGCGCCTGCGGCGGCCGCGCAGCCGTCTTCGCGGGCAGCGACGAAGCGGGGTATAAATACGCCGTCGGCGAGCAGGGCGGCGACCTGCGCCAGCTGGTGCGGGAGCTGAACACCGCGCTGCAGGGCCGGGGCGGCGGCAAGCCGTTTTTCGCGCAGGGCAGCGTCAGCGCCTCCCGCGCGGCGATCGAAGCATTTTTCCGGGAAAGGGGCGAATGAGATGCTGCAGGATCTGTATCCGCATATCTACCACAACGAAATGGCCTGGAAGGCCCCCGCGCCGGACGATTATGCCCTTATTTTCGCGCCCAACGGCACGGTCTACTGTGATCTCACGGACGGGGCGCTGACCCTGCCGCGTATCCGGGACGTGGGGCCGGGAGAGGCACAGTACGCGTTTTCCATCGATGAGGCCGCCTATTACCTCGTGGCCGCCCACCCGGACGAGATGGGCGCCTTCCGCTACGTCCCCGCCGCGTCCCTCCGGTCCATGACCGAGCGGACGAGCCCGGCGCTCTTTGCCGCCGCCGCGGGCGGGAGTCTGCACCGCTGGTACCGGTTGCAGCAGTTCTGCGGCCGCTGCGGCGCAAAAATGGAGAAAAGCACGACGGAGCGGGCCATGGTCTGCCCGCAGTGCAAAAACACCGTCTACCCGAAGATCTGCCCGGCCGTCATCGTCGCCGTGCATGACGGCGACCGGCTGCTGCTCACGCGCTACCGCGGGCGGCCGTTCAAAAAATATGCCCTCATCGCGGGCTTCAACGAGATCGGCGAGACGATCGAGCAGACCGTCCACCGCGAGGTGCTCGAGGAGGCCGGGGTGCGGGTCAAGAACCTGCGGTTCTACAAATCGCAGCCCTGGGTGTTCACCGATACGCTGCTCATGGGCTTCGTCTGCGAGCTCGACGGCAGCGACAGGATCACCGTGCAGGAATCGGAGCTGGCCGAGGCCAGCTGGCACCTGCGCAGCGAGCTGCCGCAGGACCACTCCTACATCAGCCTGACCGGCGAGATGATCGAGCAGTTCCGGCTGGGAAAGCTGTAAAGCCAGACATTGACAGATCAGGAGAAAGCCGTTATACTGACTATGGCAGCCTTGATAGAGTGAATGCTCTGGGACTTCGTGTCCGCCTGGCTGCCTTTTCTATGGCCTGATATTTCTGCTTTCCTTTTTCCCCGGTATCGTGTATGATATACAAAACAACGGTTGGAGGCCATACGATGGACGAGCTTGAAAAGAAGCCGGAGACGCCGCAGGAGCCCGCGGCGCGCAGACCGGAGAAGAAAAACGATTTTGATAACCGGCGCAAGCTGATGTATATTCTGTGCGGCGGCTATCTGATCTACCTGGCCATCAAGATGGGCCGGGATTACCCGCAGCTTGCCGCCAGCGGCGAATGGACGGGCGAGCGGATCGCCGCGCTCTGCGGCACGATCGGCTTTGCCGTCATCGGCGCGGCGCTGCTTGCAGTCGTCGCCGTGCGGTTCGTGCGCGAATGGAAGGAAGAGGCGCAGCGCGAGCTGGAGCGGCAGGCGGAAGAAGCTGAAAAGACGGAGGAAGCCACAGATGAATGATATGACCCTGTTTCTCGACCTCATCCTGCTGGCCAGCGGCGTGTACTGCATGTACACCTGGCTGCGGCTGGCGGTGACGAAGCACCTGTTCAAAAACGGCCTGCTCGTGCCGAAGGAGAAAAAGATCTCCGACTGCGCCGACGAGGCCGAATACATCCGCTACATGACCCCGCCGCTCGCGGTGATGGCCATCCTGACGCTGGCCTACGGCGTCATCATGCTGCTCAACGACCAGCTCTCCGAGCCGTTTTTGCCCTACCCGTGGTCGCTCGTCCCGCTGGTGGTCGTGCTGGCCTCCCTCGTCTGGTACGCCGTCCGCAACGGACGCGCCAACCGGGATTATTTCGGGATGTGACCCCCCAAGGCTCCCCTCCCAGGGGCCGATTCCCCCTATCAGGGGGAAATGTCCCGAAGGG
>ERZ506979.727-NODE-727-length-18138-cov-17.969419_pt1 | contig 18138 bp, 22 predicted proteins | sample MGYA00512887_ERZ506979 | MGnify/ENA metagenome assembly ERZ506979 | reverse complement strand
CAAACATATCTCGCCTAATTTATATGATGAATTATATAATTTTAAACTCAAATTTTTGTAGGAATTAAAAAAGATATTAATTAAATCTAGAATCCTAATTCATTAAGAGTATTTTTTATTTTATTATTAAGTTCTTCAGATTCATCCATTAATTCATAAAGTTCAGTAGTGAGTTCTTTCATTTTTTCTTTGAATGGTATTCCATCATCTTCTTCTGGTTTAAATCCAACATAACGTCCAGGAGTTAATATAAAGTCATGTTTTTTAATTTCTTCTAAATCACATACTTTACAGAATCCTTTTTCATCTTCAAGAGTTCCTTCTTCAAATTTAGTGAAAGTATCTGCAATTAAATCAATATCCTCATCAGTTAACTCACGTAATTTCCTAGAAACCATTGTTCCCATTTCACGAGCATCAATAAACAAAGTTTTACCTTTCTGCTTTTTATTTTTGTTTATGAACCAAAGGCTAACAGGAATTCCTTCAGAATAAAACAATTGGGTTGGTAGTGCAATAATACATTCAATTAAATCATCTTCAATAATGGCTTGTCTTATTTTTCCTTCTTTGGATGCTGATGATAGTGAACCATTAGCTAAAACTAAACCTATTTTTCCTTGTGGTGACAAGTGGTGAATCATGTGTTGCATCCATGCAAAGTTTGCATTTCCTTTTGGTGGAATTCCATACTTCCACATATTACTATCTTGTAATTCATCAAACCCCCATTTGTCCATGTTAAATTTTGGATTTGCTAAAATATAATCTGACTTTAAGGAAGGATGTAAATCCTGTCTAAATGTATCACTAGAATAATCACCTATGTCAACATCAAGTTTGTGGATGATTGTATTTAATTTAGATAATTTCCATCGGTCATTATTTACTTCTTGACCATAAAAAGAGAAATTTTGAATAGGGATATTTTTAGATTCAATAAATTTATTAAATTGTATAAACATTCCACCAATACCACAACATGGATCATAAACTCTACCTGCTTTTGGTTTTAATATGTTAACTAATACTTTAATAATGCTTATAGGAGTATATGATTCACTTGATTTTTTACCTTCAGCTTGGAAGAATCTATAAAGACATGTCTCAAAAATATTACTCCAGAATTTTTCATTAGGAAGGTAATCTGTGGATGAAATATTATTGAATATATCAATTAGTTCACCAAGATGTTTTTTATCTATTTCAGGTTTTCCAAAGTCTTTTGAAAAAATACATTTTAAGGATCTATTAATATTTTCAATTAATCTCATTGCGTTATCAATAGTATAACCATTCTCTTCAGAATATGTTTTTTTAGAAATTAATTCCCAGCGTGCTTCAGGAGGTATATAAAATATATTTTCAGAGATATACTCATCAATATCATCTTCAAATCCCTCTCCTTCATCAAGAAGTTCTTGATATCTTTTTTCAAATTCATCAGAGAGATATTTTAAAAAAATTAAGTTTAACACAATGGTTTTATATTCATCTATGCTTAATTTTCCATGAGAGTCATTTATTGTATCAAAAATCAAATCGACAAATTCAGATTCATTCATATTTATCAATTATCATATATTAATTTGATATAGTAAATGTTTTTTCATTGATTATTTTGTATGAAAATTTTAATTAGCAAATTTAAAAAAGATATACTTTGAAGTTCTATATTCTTGGCATCTTATAATTCTACTTCCCATAAGTAAATTTTTTGTAAGTATATTGAAGTAACTTTTTTGTTTAATTCCTTGTTTACTTCTATTTTTTTATCAATATTCTTTAAAATGGTAAGAATTTTCATTTGATCTTTAGAATCGCCAGGAATCGTAACTTCAAAGGTTTCAATATCATTTTTGTTTATAGACCCAAATACTGTTCCACTTTCTTTATTTATTAAATGTAAAATATTAGCTTTGAGAAGATAATATAAAAATTCATTATCTCCTTTTTTCATTTGAAGTCCACATACCCCTCTTCCAATACAGATATCTTCCTTTGCTATGTTTAAATCACCCACTGGTGCTCTAACACTCATTAATACACTACTTTTCTCTGCAACTTTTTTAATTGAAGTAGTGTATAATTCAAATGATAGATATTTGTCTCCAAATGTTTTGTTTCCTTGTAAAAAAGGCATTCCTTCAAAATTTTCATTATAAAATTCAGATTTTGGAGATTGGCCCATAATAACATTAGCAATTGTTTTTAATTCAACTGTTTTCCATTCTAAACTCAAATTTTATTAATTTATTCATATTATGAACTTATGCAGGAAATTAAAAAAATAAATTTGAGTTTAGAAAAAATTAAAACTGTAACTCTTGCCGATGTTTCAATAAATAATAAAGGTGAATATGGAATTGGTGCCTCTGCTGTTGATTATTCTGATGAATTATACACATATTTAAGAATCACAGATATTAATGATGATGGTACTTTAAATAAAAATGATTTGAAGTCTGTGGATGATGTCGATGCGAAAAACTACTTATTAAATGAAAATGATGTGGTTTTTGCTAGAACAGGTAACAGTACTGGAAAAGCATATTATTATGATAAAATGGATGGGGAACTAGTATATGCAGGATTTTTAATTAAATTTAGTTTAGACTCGTCTAAAATTAATCCGAAGTTCATGAAGTATTATGTTTTATCTAAAGATTATAAAGGATGGGTTAATTCAATGTGTACCGGCAGTACTCGTCCAAATATCAATGCCAAAATGTATGGTAACATGGAATTAATATTGCCTCCACGGGAACAACAAGATTTTTTAGTGAATATTTTAGGTGAAATAGATAATAAAATTGAGATTAACAAAAGAATAAATAAAAATTTAGAAGAACAATTATTAAGAATATTTGATAGTTGGTTTCTTAAATTTGAGTTATCAAATGAATTCTCTGATTCTAAATTAGGTTTGATACCTAAAGGTTGGAAAATTGATTATTTAGGTAGTAAAAAATCATGTTCTATAATTAAATCAGGTATTGATGAATTTGATAATTCTAAGATATATATAGCAACCGCAGATGTGGATAATTCAATTATAACAAGTAATGATACATTGATTACAATGGATGATAAACCTAGTAGAGCTAATATGCAACCAATCAGCAATAGTATATGGTTTGCTAAAATGATTGATTCTAAGAAATTAATCATGGTTGATGAGTATTGTAATGATTTATTAAATAATTATATTTTTTCTACAGGGTTTTGTGGTTTAAAATGTGTTGATAAATATTTTTATTATTTGTGGACATTTTTATTAACAGATGTTTTTGATGTAATGAAAAATAATTTTTGTACTGGAACAACAATGCAAGCGATCAATAATAAAGATACAAAATTAATTGAGTTTGTTTTACCTGATGACAAAACTATAACTCAATTTAACTCAATTGCTAAACCAATGTTTAAAAAAATTTATTATAATAACCTAGAAATTAAAAAATTACAAAGATTAAGAGACACATTACTTCCAAAGTTAATGTCTGGAGAAATTGATGTCTCTAAGATAAATTGTGATTTAGAATTAAAATATAATTATATGAAATATTTATTTAACCAAATTCACACACCAATGTCCAAATCCGTTGTGTAAAGATAAATTAATTCATTTAAATTTATAATTCATAAAATTCTTAAAAAAATCTAAAAATACTGCATTTGAATCGGAATAGAGATTATAATTAAAGTTTAGCAAATATAAATTTAGAAAAGTTAATGTTTTAATAAGACAAATATATTTTTAAGAAGTGATTTTCATGCCAAGAAAAAAACGTGCTTTGCTAATGACAGTTGGAACAGGAACCGGGGATAAAAGATGTAGTTTGGCACATGGATTAATGTGTTCTATTGATTCAAAAGATCCTGATTTTATTTGTTTTTTTGTTTCAAAAGATTCAAAACCAACTGTAGATGCTCTTAAAAAGGTTTTTAATAATAAATTTGATGAAGATTTTGATGAATGTTATGATTATGAATTTGTTGAAAATGAAGCTGTTGATAAGTTTACTGAATATTTTAATGAATTTAAATCTAAAATATCTGAATTAGAAGATGATTACAGAATATTAATTGATTATACTTCAGGTACTAAAACAATGACTATGGCTGCTGCTTTTGCTTCAATGATATTTAGAAAAGAATTATTTTTTGTTTCTGGAAAAAGAGAAAAGGGTATTGTTGTTAAAGGTACTGAGGAATGTGTTCCACAAAATCTTTATCAGGTTTATGATGAATTAATGATAAATAAAATTAAAGATTTATTTAATAATAATCGTTTTGAAGCTGGAAAAGTACTTGTTGATGAAATTATTGATACTAATGAAGATAAAGAAGTATTTTCTAAATTATTTGATGCATATTATTATTTTGATAGTGTTAATCATGAAAAAGCACTTGAAGTATTTGATATTAAGGAATTTCAAAAAACTTGGCCAGATTTAACAAAACAGTTTCAGTTAAATATTAAAGCATTAAATATAATGAATACTTTTAATCAAAATTCAAGTAATGGTCCTGCTGAACATAATTTAAAGAAATATTATATGTTGGCATCTATTTTAAATAATGCAAGACGTAGGGAAGATGAAAATAAATTTGATGATGCTGTAGCTAGATTGTATCGTTCATTAGAATTAATTGCTCAGATTAGACTTTCTAAAGAGTATGGTATTGATAGCTCCAATATTGATATTGATGTTTTACGTCAAAATAATGTTGATGAAGATTATTTAAGTGAAATAAATATTTCTGAGGAAATTAAGTTTGGTTTGACTGCAGATTATGAGTTACTTGCAAAACTAAACGATGAATTAGGTGATTTTTACTTAGAAAATAAAAATCAAATTCGAAATATTCTTAAATTTAGGAATAATTCTATTTTAGCTCATGGATTTGATTCCTGTTCTAAAAAGGAGTATGATGAATTTAGTGGGATTGTTTTAAAAGCAGCTAATTTACTGCATAATGATATGGAAAAATTCATTGAAGAAACTAAATTTCCCATTCTTTTATAATCCTAATAAAAACAATTATATACTATTTTAAACACATCATAATATATGGCTGAAGAAAGTTAGTAAAAGCAGTTATGCTACTAACTAAAGATAAACCTCAAAAAGACTCTTAAAATTGGTAATAAGGTTTTAGCTAAAAATTCTGCATATATACAAATCTTAACAAGACTTACTGAACCTTCTTAACAGCACACTAAAATATTATCCCGATAAAAAAGAGATGACATATATATTAAAAATTAGATAACAGGTGTTTTTATGGGAAAACGAAGAAAAGCAGGCAATATTAATCCTAAAAAACAATTAAAAAAACAGGGAACTGCTTATTACAACAGAGAACAGGAAATCAATTATTTATTAAACAATTTTACAAGTGCTGTTTATAATCCCAACTTTAATTTGCAGAATATTAAGTCATACAAACAAATGAATGAAATTAGAATGAAATTAAAGAAATTATTTGACCAGCAGGGCGATATAGTTTGGAAAAAAAGTGCTAAGAGACGCAGAATATATGATGAGCAATTATCAAAATTTAAAGTTGTATATACCAGATGGAAAAGTGAAACATATCTTACTTATTTAAATGTTAATTTCGATGTTCCAGAGCATTTAAATCCTATTTTAAGTATGAAAAGGTCATAAAATGAACAGAGATCAGAGAGATAGAATAGAAGGTAACTGCTGCTGGGCATGCGGTGCATATTTAAATGACGGCAGAGACAGATACTGTCCTGTTTGCGGATGTCCCAATGACAATTATATGCCTCCGTTAAGAAATGTCAAACCTCCCAAATCCAAAGAACAGGAAGATAAGGAATGGAACAGATGCTGTATGCTGATGTTTGTTGTTTTTCTGATTTTATGTATTTTAGGTAAAGCTATGCAATAAGGAGTTTTTAAAATGAATTCAATTCAAAAAGCGTTTATGTCAAACTGTTGTGAAAGGTGTGGAAGAACTTTGGATTTCAGCAAGGATAAGTATTGTCCTTACTGCGGCCATCCCAATTTTAATTATCATCCTGCCACGGGGGTTTCACACAGCTCTTCTAAAACAACAAAACGCAAAAAACAGGATAATACTTCTACCTGCTGTATTCTGATTGCAGTTTTTTTCATAATTGCATATATCTACAGCTTTTTTGTTTCTGGTTAGGTGATACTATGAAAAGAGAAATTGATTTTGAAATACTTGCCGAAAAGATAAATGATTCAGACTTGTATGAATTTGTCGCATTCAGTAATGATATTCCCATCGAAGCAGTTAACAGGGATTTGGATTCCATTAAAGAGGCCCTAAACAGTCATGATAAAATATTTTTAGAAATCGGATTTTACGGATATGATGATGAGTATTGTGATGAACCTTATTTCATGTTTGATGCAAATGAATCCATAGATGATTTAAAAGATGATTACTATGACAAATATAAATTCATGGTTGGAGGATATGGAATTTATCTTGACAAGGATTTGAATGTGGAATACGGGTATTATACAACAGAAGCTCCTGCATGCGGTCATGGTGCAGGCTATACTGAATTTTATGATTTTAAAGATGCCAGAGATGATGATATTATTAAAGAAAAAATATATTCCCTTTTGGACAGCAGCGGTATCTGGAAGTAATATTTTTAAGCTTTAGAGAATTTCCTAATTAACCGTCCCATTTTTTTAACTAACTTTTTGTATACATTATAGCAACATTTATATATCAACTCCAACAGAATAATATTTACTTGTGTTTATCTTGATTAAAAGATATACAAACTAGGTGAAAATTATGAAGAATTTTGAATTTTTAAAAGATTTTGACAGTGACATGTATGCTCTTCTTAGTGAATTTGAAAGGGAAGCCGTAAAAAATCCAAAAATAACAGAATCATATGTTACTCCTTTTTTGGAAAAGGTGGTAAATGATATACTCCAAAGAAACAATAATGCAATTGATGATCCATATGTTGGATTTTCTAAAAGAGTCGATAAATTATATGAATTAAAAATTATTGACTATAAGTTTAAATGTATGTTGCTTGAAGCATATCAGATGAGAAATGCAATCACCCACAAGTCAATTGAAGATTTTCTGAAATCCGACAATAAAATACCCTTCCAGCTCCACAGAAGCCTTTTTGACATTGCATGGAAATACTTCCAGCTGTGCAATGAAAATTACTATTATCCTGGAAAACCCGAATACACACCGATTTACAATCTTAACTCAAAAACAATAAAATCCACACCAGAACCATCAGATAACAGAAATTTCAGCCGCTGCATAATATGCGGCAGAGCTAATGATTCCAAAAACTCCAATTTTTGCATAAGCTGCAACAATGAACTTGAATATCAAAATGAAATCATCAATCTGAAAAACAATTTAAACATCAGTCATTTTACTAAAGAAGAAGTTAACCAGATCCATTCCAGCATGTATACCAGTCAGCTGCTCATTGAACTTACAACCAAAAAGCTTCTTAAAAAAACAAACAGACACTACAGTCTAAATGAAGCAGAATATGAAAAGCTTATTGAATTTACCAATGACTGTTATGATATGGAAAAGACTTTAACTGAATTTCTAAATGGCAAACACACATCAAAACAGATTAAACAGTCAAAATATTATAAATGCGGTCAAAAAGGCATCCGCCCCTTTGTGGAGTTTTATAAAATTGTTGAAAATCAGATATTCAAGGATTTCCTAAACCAGATTGCAATGAAAATCCCTATTGATGAAATTCTTGAAAATACACAGATAAATAAATCCCAGATAAACAACTGGTATGACAAAAACAAGGACAGTTTCATAAAAGGAGAGCACAACTCAGAATTCATAACATATAATAAGCTTCTGATGGAGCAGTACTTAACCTTAAAAAGAAAACAGTACCTGAATGATGATATTAAAGCTGAACTGCAGATAAATGATGAAATTATCAGCTTCTGGACGGATTCATTTGATATGGAATCAGCACTCTTTAAAAATAGTCTTAATGAAATCAGAATGAACATCTTTTTAAACAACCTGAAGGAAGGCAAATCAAAAGAAGAAGCACTTGAAATAGCTGAAATCACTGATTTTGAAGAACTGCTTAAAGATAAGGATTTTGAAAACGAATATAAAACAGAATACTATGAAAACCGTGTAGACAAGCTTATAAAATCTCTAAAAACAATGAGTTTTGATAAGGCTCTTAAAAGATCAGGCATATCTGAAGACGACTATAACAGATGGTATGCCACAGGCAAAAAGCAGTGTCTGCTTAAAAAGGATGAGGATGAATTCTGTCTGAACTTTTACATCAATGTAACCCGTGTACTGATGAACAGGTATCTGAAACTGAGAAGTGAAGGCAAAACAAAAACTGAAGCCTGCAAAAAAATAAACACTGACTTAAATGAAGTTAAAAGATGGTGCAACTGGAATGAAAGCGGCTTATTTATAGATTTCAAAGAAAACAACAAGAAAATTACCGCTAAATTAATAATTGATGCAATTAAAGATGGGAAATCCAAAGACAAAATAGCTGAAAACACAGATATAACAGTCAATGAATTAAATAAAATCTTGATTTAGGATCACAAAACGATAGAATCTACAGGGAAGTATATGAAGAATATGAATCAGTTTATCTTTCAAAACATCTGGAAGTCTTTTTAAAGGAAATTAAAAATAAAAACTTGAAAAAAGCACTTAAAACCTCAGGAATTGAAAAATCAGAACTGGACAGTGCATATAATTCAGGAAAAAACGGAGATGAACGCTTCACTAAATTTTACAATGACTACCTGAATTTTAAAATAAGCTGTTATATCACTCAGATTATCAGGGGAAAAACCGTCAGTAAAGCTTTAAAAAATTCTAACTTAACAGATGAAGAACTTAAAGACAATTTAAAAGAAATTGAAAGCAGAATCCTTGATAAACAGATGAACAGTGTTATTGGTGAAATCGCAAAAAACAGAACTACAAAACAGGCAGCTAAAAAAGCCAGAATCAGAATTGATGAAGTTTACAGATGGTATCTTGAAGGCAAAAAAGGCAATGAGAAATTTAAAGACTTTGCAGACATCTATCATGAACTTTATGTTGAAGTGGGATGTGAAATTTTCCAGAATTTCTTAAACAAGGGAAAAACCCCAAAACAGATTCTTAAAATCATGAATGAAGACATAACCAGAGAAGATTATGAGTTCTGGATTAAAAACAATTTGATAAGTGATAAAAATGTTGAAGCTAAACTCTACACAGAAGATGAAATTAAAGAAAAAATCGAAAATGAAGGATTCAGACAAAAAGAGGAGAAATCTCTTTCAGGTTTAAGTATAATAGGTTGTTAATTATGGTTATAAAAGAATTAAACAATGCAAAAAAAGCATATCAGAGAAAAGACTTTAAAGCAGCTGATGAAATTTACTCTAAAATCTATGACAATCATCAGAAAGATTTCAGCAGATGGGATAAAAAATTTTATGCATTAACATTATACAGATGTTATGTTCAAAATCCAGTTAATCAGAATAAACTTTTAGATGCAGACAAACTGATTACCCAATTAGTTAAACAGTCAAATCACTCCAAAAAAGATGCAATGTGTCCGTATACATTAGCAGTGCTTAAAATAATGAAAACCCTTGAAGATCCTGAAGCTGTTTTGGAATGGTCATCTAAACTTAATCCTGAATTATTAAATGGAGATATTTCAGGAAATTATTCATCTAAAAAAGAAACATGGTATAAATTAACAACAAAAGCACTGCGGGATACCTGCCAGTATGATGAATGCATAAGCCTGTCAACTGAAGCACTGCTTAATTTAAGCGAATTTACATATGATAATGATGTCTGGTTTAAATGGAGAATAGCTAAATCATTTAATCAGTTAGGTGAATATGACCAGTCTGTAGACTATCTGAATGACATTAAACAGTTTAAAAATGACTGGTTTATAGATAATCTGATGGCTGAAAATTATTTCTTTAAAAATGATTGGGACAATGCCTTAAAGTATGCCTCATCTGCAGCACTTGCCAAAGGCGACACTGATAAAAAAGTCAATTTATATTCACTGATTGAAGATATTCTAAATATAAAAAATAAACAGAAGGAAGCAGATATTCATGCATACCTGGTTTATACAATCAGAAAGAGACATAACTGGAATATTGATGAAAATCTGGAATATAAAATTGAAAAGGCAGGTTTTGATTTGGACAATGAGGATTATTTTACTATTGAAAAGCATCTGCATCATCTGTGGGAAGAATATCTCTATAAAAATCAGGAATTAAAAAAAGGAGTTATTGTTTCAGTACTGCCCAATAAAAAAGCGGGCTTTATCAGATGCGATGAATATCCTGACAATCTGTATTTCAGCATGAATGAGTTTAAACATAACATCACATTAGCAAAAACAGGCCAGAATGTCACTTTTTATGAAGCTGACGGCTTTGATAAAAAGAAAAATAAGCAGGTTAAAAATGCTGTAAATATTTATCTGAATGGGGGCTGAATTATGGAATTTTGTCCGAAATGCGGTTCAGTGTTATTTCCAGACGAAAATAATGCATTAAACTGTTCCTGCAGTTATTTTACTTATTTGGATAATGACCGTGAATATAATATTAAAGAAAAAATATCTGAAAAGTCAGCCAATATAGCAGTTGATGGAAATGAATATGAAAGTATTGATTTATTATATCCTAAAGATGTTCATTTAAAATCTTATGACTGGAGACGCGAAGACTGGGGTTAAAAAGGTTCTGTTTTATATGGTTATAAAAGGGGTTTATTAAAATAGAGGTTTTGTTTTCCTCTATTTTAGTTTTTCTATTGTTTTACAGTCTAGTTTTGTTATTTTGGCAATTTCTTTAACTGGATAGTTTTCTTTGTGCATGTTTTTTGCTATTTTTAGTTTTTCTTCTTCTTTTCCCTCTAGTTTCCCTTCTATTTTTCCTTGTTCTAACCATTCTTTTTCATGTGATGTTACATAGTCGTGAAGTATTGTTATTTCCATTTTTATCACATCTATTACTTTATTTTTCAAATCCTGATTTTCAATGAATTTATCTGCAAGTACTATCAGTATGCCAAGTACAGAATCTTTTAATTCATCATCAATATCAGTTATTTTTCTAGCAAGTTCCAGAGTTTTTACTACTTGCACTCCGGCTTCGTGTTTGGTTTTCATTAACGGCAATATCCCTAATGCAAGAAACTCATTGCAGGTTAGTTTTATGTTATTTTTAACTTTATAAGTTATATTACTTAATAATTTGTCTCCGTCATAGTCTTTAAATGATATTACTTCAGGTCTAAAAAACTGCCCAGGAGAGTATTCAAGAACTACCTGATTTTTATCGATTTCAGGAGTCACTACAAGATTTATTTTTACCTTTAACTGATAATCATATCCGATTCGGGCTACATATAGAAAGATTCTTCTTAAAATGTTTGCAATATTGGATTTAGTGGATAAAAATTCATAAAGAATTATTTTATCCTTTTTCTTTATGCCGTAATCTATTCTGAGAACTTTTGGTTTCAGGTTTATTAGCTCAACATTTATTTCATCACAAAACTCTGCACCTGTAATTTTTGCAATATACTTTGTGGTGTTTTCTTTTAGAAATTTCAGTGTTAAATCCTCATGATGGTATCCGTGATATATCTTATTTTTTTTCATACTAAATTATTGGTCTTTAATATTTATATAACCGTCAGTTTTTTATTAAAACAATAATTAAGGCACAAATAAATAGTTTTAAATGAAATAAATAATTCACCATCATGAAAACTTTTTTATAAAAATGTATTAATTACTTTATTTAAATTATTAATCAGCTAAAATATGTGAGGTGTTTGGATTGGGCACTGAATATATTGAAAAAGGAATTTCATTTGTCAATCAGAAGAAATATGATAATGCACTTGAATGTTTTAATAAACATCTGGAAGCTGATTCAAAAAACAGCATTGTTTTAGGTCTTAAAGCACTGGCTTTAATGGATTTGAACAGGTTAGATGAAGCTTTGATATATATTTCCAAGTCATTGGACATTGATTCATCAAATTATGAAGCCTGGGCAACTAAAGGGGAAATCTTTAGAAGGTTAAATAAAAATAGGGAAGCTCTGCACTGCTTTGATTTGTCTTTGCAGATTAATCCGAAACAGTCAAAAACATGGACAAAAAGAGGTTTTTTATTAATTAACAGATACGGTCAGTTTATAGAAGCAATTAACTCATTTGATAAAGGACTGGAATTAGATCCCAAAGATAAAAATGCAATATATTTTAAGGCAGAAGCTTATTTCGCACTTAAAAATTATAAAAAAGCTTTAGGAGCATGTGATGATTATCTGGAAATCACTTCAGCCAATGTTTTTGATTCAAACGTTTACTCACTTAAAACAAAGATTTTAATGATTTTAAACAACTTTGAAGAAGCATTGGCTGTTATTGATGAAGGTTTGAAAATCAGTCCCGATGATGATTCCATTTATGCAACAAAAGCTATGATTTTACTGAGGGCACATAAATATGACGAAGGCATAGAATGTGTCAATAAAGCTTTAAAGTTAAATCCGAGTAATGTCATTGCATTAAAATTGAGAAATAATGTTTTAAAAGGTAATTTAAGATGAAATGTTAAAATAATCTGTAACTAACGAGAAAAATTCTTAATAGCTAAAAAAACATATTTACTATTGCAGGTGTATTTAAATGTCTGAAGATCATAATAAAAAAGAACACAAACACTGTCCTTTTTGCGGACACCATGTAGATGAAGATGATATGATTTGCCCTCACTGCGGATTATTCATCCCATAATTATTTTTTCTAAAATCAATTAAACAACTTTATTATTATCTTTATATAAATTAATCATTAATTAACAATATTTACCTGTTTTTGTAAAATTTAGGTGAGGTTAGCCAATGGTTCAATGTCGTGAATGTAATAGTGAAGTTTCAGATAATGCAAAGTTCTGCCCCAAATGCAGAACTCCCTTAAAAAGTAATGAAGATGTTCCAAAAAGTCCTAAAATAGTCAGTGATAAGAAAGGTGGATTCAATCCTATTTTGATTATTGGTATAATAGCTATTGTAGCTATTGCTGCATTAGGTGCAGGTCTGCTTTTAGGTGGTGGAAGTGATGATTCACCTGCTGCTGTAAATAATACTGCTGAGAGTGATGATGTTGATGAAGATGTAAATCCTGCTCCTGCAAGTGCCAATGTTACTTATGTCTGTTCTCAAAAGTCTGACAAGTTTCATTTGCCTGACTGTGAATGGGCTCAAAAGATAAATCCTAAAAACAAGATTACTTATAATTCCAGAGATGCTGCTGTAGCAGATGGAAGGATTCCATGTCAGGTTTGTAATCCTTAAAGTTTATTACCTAAGATAAACATAATTTAAATACAATGAGGTTTTTAAAATGAATTGTCCTAACTGTGGAGCTGAAGTATTATCAGATAATGAAAAATTTTGCAGAAAATGCGGTTTTAAATTGGTTGATTCAGAAGTTAAAAAAGCTACTGTAATTTCAGAAGATATTCCAAAAACACGGTGCCGCAGCTGCAATAATATGATAGACAGCAATTTAAGAATTTGTCCCTACTGCGGATCAAATCCAAATTCATCTTCAACATATGCATCATCAGCATCCAAAACAAACAGCAGCAGCTCAAGTGACAGTGACTGCTGGGGATGCTGTGGTTTAATTGTAGTTATTGTAATTATATTGTATATTATAGGATTGATATTTTGATTTATGACCACATAATGAATATCTGCAAATATTTATGTCATCAGAAACCTGAAAGGTCATTTTTCTACAAAGAAAAGCAGTTTCCAGTTTGCAGCAGATGTACAGGAATTGTTATAGGTGCGGCTGTAGGGTTTGTTTTAGCTAGTTTAACCCAACCTAATTTAATTTTTGTTTTAGGATTTATTCCATTAATTATTGACGGAACTACACAGTATTACGGTTTAAGAACAAGCAATAACACTTTAAGATTTGTTACAGGTTTGTTATGTGGCTTTTCAATACCTTTTGTTGTTTTTAAAACAGAATCAGTTATACTCAATTATTTCTAAATTTTCTAAGCTGTCATCCATCAGCTCTTCAATGAATTCTGAAGGGTTATTTTTATCACTTATTAAGTAAACATTATTTTTAGAGCGGGTTAAACCTACATAGAATAATCTGCGTTCTTCCGAATATTTATAATCATAATTTCTGGTATTTACATAATTCAAAACACTGTGGGTTTTTAATTTTGATGGAAAACCTAAATAGTCATCAACCATATTGATTATAATCACATTATCTGCTTCCAGACCTTTAGATGAATGCAGGGTTCTGTAGTAAACATTATTCATTGATTTGTCTGTTTTGTCTAAAATTCGTAAGAATTTGTCTTTTTTCAGATTGCCTTTTTTAACCAGATTTCTGTGTTTTATAAACTGGTTGATGTTGTTGTTTGTTCTGCCTAAGATTAATACATCATCGGATTTTTCAGAGAGATCTTTTATAAGATTATAAATCATTTCTCTTTTTTCTATAGGATTTTTTTGAGGATAAATTATTTTAACAGGTTTTTTCAGATTTTTAGGAGACTTAAGAGATTTCCTAATTTGTTTAGGGTTTTTCATAATGAAGCTACCTGCTATGTCAATCAGCTCCTGAGGGTTCCTGTATGTTTTTTCAATGAATATTCTTTGAGGATTTTCAAAATACTCTTCAAAATGTGAGAAAAATTCAATGTTTGTTCCTCTAAATCCGTATATTGACTGCCAGTCATCACCTACAACTGTCAGATGTGCATCTGTTTTATCTTGCAGGCTTTTAATCAGATTATAATTGGTATATGTGGTATCCTGATATTCATCAACCAGTATGTATCTGTAATGTTTTTTCAGCCCGTATTTTTTAATCAGCTTGCTTGATTCATTTATCATGTCATTAAAATCAATCTGCTGGTGCATATCCAAGTATTCCTGATAGTAACTGTAGAAATCTTCAGCGATTTTTAGGAAGATGTCATGGTCCTTGTCATCGTTACTGCTTCTGAAATAGCTGAAATAATCTTTTGTAAAATTGTTGCCCTTAAATAAATTTATAAAATCTGCAAGCAGGGGTTTAAATGCCACTTTTGTAAATGCTTCTTTCAATTCATTCAATAACTCTTTTCTGTCATTTCTTCTAATGATGTAGCTTTCAATGTTTAAAAAATATGAATCGCAAAATTCAAGAATATCTTTTAATGTATCAGTATTTGCATTGGCCAGATAATCATTTATTATAGCCAATATTTCATTGTTTTCAATAACTGACACTTTATGGTGCTGCTTAATGACTGATCTTCCCAGACTGTGAAATGTCCTTACCTCAACATTTTCCGGAAGCTTTCCTTTTAAATCCCTGACAGAAGTATTTGAAAATGACAGACACAAAATATCTTCAGGTCTGACATGCTTTTTAGCTATCAGATATTTTATTTTTGCAATTAAAGTAAATGTTTTTCCTGTTCCTGCTCCTGCAATAATTTGAACATTTTTGGAATCTAAAACACAGGCTATTTTTTGCTGTGTGTCTAAAGGTTTGCTGTTTACTGTTTTAAAAAACTCATCATTAGCCAGCAGCTCCTGTCTGGTTTTATCATCCAAATCATCAATACTTTTGTAGTCTTTTTTCAAGTACTTGCCGTTTTTGCTGGCTATTTTTTCAGGTTCTGTTTTAATATCTTTAGTGAATGTTTCAATAACTGGCTTTTTATTTGTTTTTTTCTTTTCTGGCCGTGGTGTTTTTTTAACTTCCTTAGTTTCAGCAGTTTTTATACAGCCGCACATCGGGCATTTGCTGCCATTTAGTATCATTGATCCGCATTCACTACAAAAATCCATAATATATATTTTTTATTAACATTTAAAAATAGCTTTCCTAAGAGTGTCTGAAAAGTATTTCTGTTTTATACATATTTTAAATACTAGTTTAATTAAAAATTATAAATGAGGTGTTTTATTGAATCAAGATGAATATATAGGAAATATTGTTAAAAATGGAGTTATAGCATTAATTATAGGATTTATTATAACTGGCATTTTATATTCTGTAATGTATTCAATAAACGGAATTGAAATGTATGCCGGTTTTATAATTTTAGGAGCACTCTACGGGTTCCTGTTTATAAAATTAGACATTTTTGAAAATGAACTGGATTTAATCATAACAAATGCTGTTTTTGCATTCTTTGGTTCATATGTAAGCATACATTTAATATTTACAAGTGCATTGAAAATAGCTATGAATTCTTCACTGCTGACTTATCAGTTTATAGGAATCTGTATTATTGCAGCTGTTGTTGTTAACTACATCCGTGACACTTATCTGGAAATTAATCCTTTAGGGTCAATTAACCTGAATTTGGGAAAATTGCCTACAGTTATCTGTCCTGAATGCGGTGTTGAAGTCAATGCCGAAAATATATTCTGTTCTGAATGCGGCCATAAGTTCAGTTTTATACATTGTCCTGAATGCGGTGCAAAATTAGATGAGGAAGGTGCATTCTGTCAGGAATGCGGTCATAAATTAGAAGATGACTCTAAAAAAGAAGAAGTTAAAGAAGATAACTCTAAAAAAGACATTTCCCTAAAAAAAGAAGTTAAAGAAGATAACTCTAAAAAAGAAGATAACCTTAAAAGCTGTTCTAATTGCGGAACTAAAGTAAGCGAAGATTCCAAATTCTGTCCTGAATGCGGAAATAAAATCAGATGAATAAACTATGAAATATTGTCCAAAATGCGGCAGCGAAATAAAAAACAATATGAAGTTTTGCCAAAAATGCGGAGCCAAACTTCCTGCTGACCACATAAATTTAAACAATGAATACTGCAAGCATTGCGGTTCAGCAATTCCCAAGGGAGCCACCAGATGCCCAAAATGCGACAGATATTTAGATGAAGCTGCAAATGACAGCCATAGTGTTGCTACTGTAATAGGATATATCTTTTCTTTTTTAGTTCCTTTAGCAGCTGTTGTTGCAGGCATTTACTTATTAACTCAGAAAAATGAAAACGTCCATAAACACGGAGCATGCATTATCATCATAGCTGTTGGAGTCATGTGTATCACATATTTATACTATATTAAATTTTTATAAAATTATTACTATTTTTTAACTTTTTTTAAATCATTATATACACAAGTTTATATACTATATTTTATAAATTAATAATTATCAGGAAAAAAAACTATTTTTAAATCAAAAGAAACATGAATTTTTTATAAATTTGTAAATAAAAAACTTGATATTATAAAAGGAATGTTTAATAAAATGAAAAAATTCAATAATAAAAGCAGGTACTTTACTGATGAATTAAATAAACTTGGAGAATGGATGAAATGGTTTTTATTAACCGTTATAACTTTAATTATCATCTCTCAAGTTTCTCACATGTTTTTAACATATGGTGGATAAAATAATGTCTAAAAAAATAATTTATGATGAGTCTCTTGATTCTGAAATACAATTTAAGAAATTTGTAGCTACACAGGCACCTGAAAATCATGAAATATCTGATGAAGATGTGGAACAGATGGAAATGGCTAACCTTATTGATTTGGAAATACAAGATCATGAAAATTTTATGAATCAAGTGAGGGATAGCTATTGTGAATATGATTCCTATGATGATTATCTAATAGAAGAACAATATATGGATAAAATTGAAGAACCTTTTGATTTAGAACAGGAATATGATAAATGGGATGATTATTCAGATTGTATTGATTCTGATTTAGAATATAAAGAGTATCAACAGGAACAGTTCAGAAAAGAAGATTCTATTGAAGGTCCTATGAGCTGTTTTGAACATGGTTATTATATGGATGAGTCCAGCAATTCTGATTATGATGAACGTTCATTTATGGAAGAATATGACTTTGAAGATAATTTAACTTTTGAAATGGAATCGGAAATTTATGGATCAGATTTTAAATCAGAAATGGATGATTATGGGGAAGAAGAATATTATCAAAAGCAAATAGCTGAACATGAAAGACAAATCAGAGAAGATGAACTTAAGCAAATGG
>ERZ506979.726-NODE-726-length-18219-cov-3.704966_pt1 | contig 18219 bp, 15 predicted proteins | sample MGYA00512887_ERZ506979 | MGnify/ENA metagenome assembly ERZ506979 | reverse complement strand
CCCCGCCGGTCTGTCCGCCAGTCCGGCCGCCAGTCTGACCGCCGGGCTGGCGCGGATCACGGCCCAGGCCGTGGTGCCGGAGCAGCTCTTGCCCTATGTGGGGGCCGTGTCCGGCCTGCGTCCCCGTCTGTTCGGGGAGTGCGTGGGGCATCTGGGCGAAGGCGAGGTGGTGCTTGTCGGCTATCCGCCGCGCGACCCGCGCGACGCGCGGGCTGTGGACGCGGCCGTGGACGAAGCTTTGGCCTTGCCCGGCCTGACCCGGATTACCGTGCTGGCCGCCGCCCGGCCCCATGCCGCGCCCTCCGACGCCCCAAGCGGTGAGGACGCCTTCTGGTCCCTGCCCCTGCCCTTGCCGCCCGCCGGACAGAAATTGCGGAACATGCTGCGCCGGGCCGCGCGGGATATTGTGATAGAGCAGGGCGGCGCGGACTCCTGGACAGCGGAGCACGCGGCTCTGGTGGAGGATTTTTGCCGCGCCCGCGCCAACGCGCTGGAGCCGGGCAGCGTCCATATTTTCCGGCACTTGGCCGCCTATCTGGCCGCCGCGCCGCAGGCCCGCCTGTTTTCCGCCCGCCGCGCTGACGGCGTTCTGGTCGGGTGCGCCATCGGCGATTACAGTTCCTTTTCCACGGCGTTCTATATGTTCGCCTTCCGCCGTCCCGACGCGCCGCCGGGTACGGCGGACGCGCTGCTGGCCGCTCTGGCCGCCGAAGGCGCGGAGCGCGGCCACGGCCTGCTCAATCTGGGGCTGGGCATTCATCCGGGCGTGGCCTTTTTCAAGAAAAAATGGGGCGCAAGCGCCTTCCTGCCCTGCGTGGAAACTTCCTGGACCCTGCAAAAGAAGGGCTGGCTGACGCGCCTGCTGGGGCGGTGAGCGGTTGGCCCGGCCTGTGGAGATTGCCGTGCCCGAAAATGATTTGTTGCAAAATCCCGCCTTCCGCGCGCCCGGCCTGGGCGAGCGCCTGCGGGAGCTGTTTCTGGGCGAGAAGCGTCCCCTGGACTGCGTGCAGGTGGAAGTGACCTCGTGTTGCGCCGGGCGCTGCGTCTACTGCCCGCATACCACCCAGACCGGAAGCTGGCGCTCGCGCCATATGCCCGATGAGGTTTTCGCGGCGCTCTGGCCTCTGTTGCGCCGCTCGGGCCGGGCGCATCTCCAGGGCTGGGGGGAACCCCTGCTGCATCCCCGTTTTTTCGACTTCGCGGCTCTGGCCCGTAAGGCGGGCTGTCGGGTGTCCAGCACGTCCTGCGGCCTGCACATGGACGCGGACCTGGCCGCACGCCTTGTGGAGAGCGGCATGGACATGCTGGCTTTTTCCCTAGTGGGCACGGACGCGGCTTCCAACGCGGCGCGGGCCGGAGTGTCCTTTGAGCGGGTTTGCGAGGCCATCCGCATGGTCCGGGCCGCCCAACGCGGCCGTTCAGGGCGCGCCGTGTCCGGAGAGAACTTCCCGGAGGTCCATCTGGCCTATCTGATGCTGGCCGACAGGATTGAGGCGGCGGCCGGTCTGCCCCGGCTCATGGAAGAACTGGATGTGCGCATGGCGGTAGTCAGCACACTGGATTACATCGCCGCGCCCTCACAGGCGGTCCTGGCCTTCGCGCCGGAAGAGACGGACAAGATCGCCCGCGCCCGCGCCGTGCTGGAGCGGGCCGCCGCCGAAGCGGCAACGGGCGGACGGGAAATTTATTATGCCCTGCCCGGTCCTCGGGCGGTGGCGGACGCGGGCGGCTGCCGTGAAAACGTGACCCGCAGCCTGTATGTGGACGCCGACGGCGCGCTTTCGCCCTGCGTCTACCTCAATGTGCCCGCCGGGGAAGACGGGCCGCGCCGCCGGGTTTTCGGCAACGCGCGTGACGGCGACCCCTGGGAACTGTGGAACGGCGAGACGTTCAGGGAATTCCGCGCCGCCCTGGCGAACAATGCGCCGGACGCCTGCTGTCTGGCCTGTCCCAAGCGCTTTGAGGCGTGATTTTTGTCGGCTGGCTCAGGAAGCGCCGGGCCGCTCCCGGCGCAGAATGATCCGCAGGGTGTCGGCCTCCGGACCGGACCGGCCTTCAAGGGCCTGTTCGACGCGGGCGCGCACCGCGGCGTGGCGCGGCGCCAGTTCATAGAGTGAGGCGGCCGCCGCCGCGCAGACCGGGAAAACCGCGTCCTGCTGGCGGCCGCGTGCGTTAAGCCGGGCGTAGCGCAGGGCGGCATTGATGATGCTGTCCAGATAGTCCGTGTCGCCCGAGGCCAGAAAGGCCGCCCAGTACATCTGCAAGACGGACTTTTCCGCATAGATGTCCCAGCGGAGCAGCGGCGTGGGGCTGTTGCGGATCTGGGTCGGCAGGGGGGCGTCTGCCGGGGTGAGCAGCCCTGCCAGCAGACTGTCTTCGTCGGGCAGTCCGGCCAGATGGACCATCCAGGCCAGGGTGAGCCTGCCGTCGCGGCTCAGCGAGTCCGGCGGCGGCAGAAGGCGTGGGCGCGCGGACGGATCGCGCCGTAGCGCCTCGGCCAGAAAGGCGGCCACCATCAGCCGCTTTTCTCCCTGCGCCAGCACGCCTTGGGCGTCAAAAGCGCGCAAAATGCCGGGCAGCACTTCCGGGCGTTTGTCCTGATAATAAAATTCCATATCCCGCGCGTAGAGCGGCAGGCTTTTGGAAACCGCCAGGGCCGTCACCGGACGCGGCGACAGCAGACAGAGCGCCGCCAGCAGGAGCGCCGCCAGTGGTGGAAGCAGGGGAAAGCCGGTTCTGTTCATGGCTGCCATGGCGGAGATACCTTATTGATCCTTGGGGGCTGCTTCCAAAAACGATTGTTGCCGGAAAATAAGCAAGGCGCGGCTTTTCCGGTCAGGGACGGAAGCCCGCGTGCCGAAGCGTTCAAAACTCAGGTCCGCGGGGCTCCTGTGAGGAGACAGAGAGTTTAACCCATATGCCGTTTGAATGCAAATAACATGCAATTTTATATAGATATATAAAATTGATTCGCCCCGGCAAAGCATTTATCAATTGATGGAAGGCGCTATCAATGTCGCGAGAATAGAAATATGGAATATTTCCCTCATTTTTTCTGTTCCGCAAGCCTATCTCAAGCCATGTTTTCCTTTTCTCGTGATGGGTAACATATTCGATGAAATCAAGCGGCCCGCATGTTTTCCTGCATGGGAAACGCGGGCCGCTTGATTGTAGGCGCCGAATTTTTTGTTACAAAGAAGTTATGCGGGGCGCAGGGCCTCCAGGCGTTGCCGGACGATGCTCACGGGGTGCAGGCAGGGCAGGCCGCTGCCGTGCAGAATCTGTACGCGGCAGGTGCCGCATTCGGAGGCGGCCACATGGGCCCCGCTTTCGCGCACGGTTTTGAACAGTGCCGCGCCGATGTCCTGGGCGATGGCGTATTTTTCTTTTTTGAAGCCGTAGCTGCCCGAGATGCCGCAGCAGCCCGCGTCGGCGTTCCGGGATGTAACGCCGGGCAGGCGACGCAACAGCTCCAGGCCGGGCAGGCCGTTGCCCTGGGCGCGCAAATGGCAGGGCGCGTGGTAGATGACGCGCAGTTCCGGCAGGCTTGCGCCGCCGTTTCCGGACTCCAGCCGCAACTCGCCGCGTTCCGCGCAGTCCAGCAGAAATTCCTGGGCGTCCTCCAGCCGGCTCAGGCCGTGCTTTTCGGCCAGATCCGGGAAAAATTCCGGCAGTTCCGTCCGGAACATGAGGGCGCAACTGGGGCAGCCGGTAATGACCGGAATGCCCCGCTCCCGCCAGCGGGCCAGCGCCGCGAGATTGCGCTCCGCATTGGCGCGGGCGTCCTGCCAGAAGCCGTTGGCGACCATGGGCAGGCCGCAGCAGGCGAATTCGTCCGGCACAATGACCTCATACCCGGCCCGGTTCAGCGCCCAGAGCATATCCAGACCTGTCCGGGGATCATACACGTCCACATAGCAGCCCGGAAAAAAGACCACTTTGCGGGTTTGGGGCGGCTGCCTGAAGCCGCGCGCCTGCTGCCGGAACGTCTGGCTGGCGAAGCGGGGCAGGGGGGCGCGCCTGTCGATGCCCAGGGCGTCCAGCAACGCGCGGGTCACGGGATTGAGCATGCCGAAATTCTTGAGCCCGGCCGGGATCAGCCGCAGCCAGCGCGCCTGAAGCTCGCCGTGGGCCAGCACCCAGTCGCGCAGGCCGGGGCGCCGCTTTTTGCACTGCTCGGCGCGGGCCAGCATGTTGATGCTGGACACGGGCACGTCGTGCGGGCAGGAAATGTCGCAGTTCTTGCAGTTGGCGCAGTAGTGCAGGGACGGGTCTTCCGCCAGTCCCAGCAGGCGGAAGCGCTCATAGGCGGGGCCGATCATGCGCGGTCCCAGGAATTTGGGCGTGGCCTCGGCCACCGGGCAATGCACCACGCAGGTGGTGCAGGCGATGCATTTGTCGGGATTGATGCGTACGCTCATAGCTGCTCTCCGGACGCCGGTTCACCGGATTTTCCGGCAGTGGCGGCGGCCATGCGGCCCGCCTGCCAGCCGGTGGCCAGGGCGACGCCGTGGCCGCTTTTCTCGGTTGCGAAGTCATAGCCGCCGACGCTGCGCCCGGCGAAAAAGACATTGTCCCAGCAGGTCTGACCGGCGTCGTCCCGCGGGCGCATTTCGCCGTCCACCCGGACGCCCAAGCGGGAAAAGACATGGCTGCCGAAAATTTCCGGTTCGGACCACCGGGTCACGTCCGGCGGTACGGGAATATCCAGTTTGAACACGCTTTCGCGGACGCTGCCCGGCGCAAGCTCGACGCCGCCGCCCAGGATGCCGCCCGTGGCCAGCACAAAGGCGCGGGCAGTGTGACGGCGTTCCTGTCCGGCGGCCAGCGCCGTCAGGGAGGCGCAACGCTTTCCGTCGGTTGCGGCGCGGACGATGCGGGCGTTTTCCACCAGTTCGAAATCATGGCGGCGCAGCTCGCGCAGCAAGGCGTCCCGCAGGCGCAGGCCGCCCACGCCCGGCGGGATGGAAAGCATCTCCACCAGCGGACAGGCCACGGCCTGATTGAGTTCATGCCAGACCGAGGCATCGGCCTTGCTGCCGCAGATGGGCGGCAACAGCACGGCGTCGCACTGCCCGGCGTGTTCCCTGAGGCTTTGGATCAGCCAGTCCCGGCCCTGCGGCTTATCCACCAGCCGGGCCAGATCCAGGGCGCTCAGGCTGCGGTGGGTCGCACCCAGAGGCGAGGGCAGCATGCGCGGGACAAAATCCTTGTCCGCCCAGGCCCGGTACCGGCGTAACTGGCTGACGATCAGCGCGGGCCGACAGTCGCGCAGGCCGTGTACGCCCGCCACCAGGATGCGCCTGGCCCCGGTCAGGGCCGCGGGGTCCAGGCCGCCGGGCAGAAGATAGCTCGGCTTGAGCGTGCCCATGATGGTGGGCAGCAGGGTATTGCACGGAGCGCCCTGGGATGTTGCGGCCGTGTGCAGGGGCCAGCCCTGGTCCGCCGCGCATTGGCGCAGCATGTCCAGAGCCGTGCGGACAAGGCTCGCGCCGAGCAGGCGGTAGGGGTGCTTCGGCGGCAGAAGATCCATGCCGCTCCAAGGGTCGTCGAGGCGTTGACCGCCGACGTACCCCAGCAGGTCCACGCAGCCGCCGCTGATAGCCAGCGAACCCATGCCGTCGGTCACCATCCGCACGCTGCGGCCCTCGCGGGCGGCGGTCAGCGCGGCCATAAGTCCGGCCAGACCGGAGCCGACCACCAGTACGTCAATTGTCCTGCTCATCCGCGGCTCCGTCCAGGTTGAGGGTTCCGGCGTACACTGCCCGTCCCAGTTCCATTTCGCGCGCCTGCGTGCCCCAGAGGGCCGGGCGCAGGCCGCGCCAGCGCTCCTGCAGGAAGCGCCGCACATTGTCCGTGGGCGAGAGTTCCAGGGGCACGCCGTGCTCCACCAGCGCGCCGATGGTCCGCAGGGAGCAGAAGGTGCCCTGGCAGGTGCCCATGCCCAGCCGCGTGCGCAGCCGGATGTCCGTCAGGGAATGGGTGGAGGGATCGCGCGCCACGCGTTCGATTTCAGCCAGACTGACCATTTCGCATTCGCAGAGCAGGGGGTTGCCGTCGCTTTCTCCGGCGCGGTCCGCCTGGGTCGCCAGTCCCGCCAGTTCCACCTGTTGCAGCACATCGGGCAGATCGTCGCCGAGGCGGTCAGCCATGAGCTGGAGCCCCTGCACGGGAAAATAGCGGGCCGCGCGGCGCAGCATGGCCTGGTCGGGATCGGGCACCAGGGCCTCGTCAGCGGTGCGGCAGGGCGCATGCACGCCAAGCCGGGCACAAACGTTGTCGCTGACGCGTTCGGCCATCAGGCGGTAGGTGGTCAGCTTGCCGCCGAAGATGGATACCATACCCTCCAGACCCTGCTCCGCGTGGTCCACCACATGAAAGTTGCGGCTGGCCTTGCGCCCGGCGGCATTGCCCGGCGTATAGAGGGGCCGCGTGCCCGCAAAGGCGCGCAGGATGCGGTATTGGCGCACCGCCGGAAACAGCGGCTCGCCCAGATCCAGCAGGCGCAGCACTTCCGCATAGGTGGGCGTGGTGTCGTCGGGGCGCTCCGTGGGCGTGGAGGTGGTGCCGAGAATGGTGATGGAACCGTGCGGCACGAAGATATCGCCGTCCGCGCCGGGGTGCAGGCGGTTGACCACGCGCGAGGTGAAGCGGTGGTTGAAGACGATCAGCGTGCCCCTGTCCGGCGACACAGCCACGTCCAGACCGGCCAGTCCGGCAATGCGGCCCGACCAGGAACCGGCGGCGTTGACCACGCATTGACAGGCGATTTCCAGGCTTTCGCCGCTGAGGCGGTTGAGGGCCGTCACGCCGCAAACCTTGCCGTTGCGCTGGTGGATGGCTGTGACCTCATGATAGGTCATTACCCGGCCGCCGTGGCGCTTGGCGGACATGGCGTTGTGCAGCACCAGACGGAAACCGTCCACGCAGGAATCGGGCACGCGGAAGACGCGGCGGATGTCCGGGGAAAGATTCGGTTCCAGGCGCAGAGCCTCGGCCACGTCCAGCTCACGCGCATCAATGCCCGCTTTGCGGCAGGCTTCGGCCCAGGGTTCCACATAGGCCGGATCGTCACCGGGCGTCAGCGCGAAAAATCCTTCGGTTTCCTCCACGCACTGCCTGCCGATGCGCCGGACGATCATGTTTTCTTCAATGCATTCGCGCGCGGATTCATTGTCGTTGACCGCATAGCGGCCCCCGCTGTGAAGCAGACCGTGAAAACGCGAGCTGGTGCCGTGGGCAAGACCGCCCTGTTCCAGCAGAATGGCGGGCACGCCGCGCATGCACAGATCGCGCAACGTGCCCATGCCGGTAGCGCCGCCGCCGATGACGACAACCGTGGTCTCCAGCATGGGGCCTCCTGATATATCGCTGAGATGTTCGCTCCGTCCGGGCCGCGTTCGCCGGTGGCGCGACGCGTTTCCGGCGAAGATTTCACTGCGGGATGCACAAATCGAAATAAAAATTTTCATTCTTTTGCCGTTGTTCGTCAAGGGGCAACTGCCCATCGGCAAGCCTTTTTCCGTCGGCATTCCCGCCCGCAGGAACGCTTCCGCCGTTCTTGCCAAGCCGGGCAAAGGCGGCTATCTGGTTGGAAAAAAGGAAACGTATGGACTGGTCGCAAAAACGCTGTGTGGTTCTGGACATGGACGGCACAGTGTATCTCGGGCACATCCCCATTGCGGGCGCTGTCCGTTTCATTCAGGATCACTGGCGGGATCTGGATTTTTTCTTTCTCAGCAACAACACCTCCAAATCGCCGCAGACCTATGTGGACAAGCTCAACGGCATGGGCATCCCGGCACGCGGGGAGCTGCTGCTCTCGCCCGTGACGCCGTTGGTGGATTTTTTGCGGGCGCGCGGCATCAGCCGGGCCTATCCCGTGGGCAACGATGATTTTCAGCGGGATCTGCACCGGCGCATGCCGGAACTGGAACAGGCGGAGGAGGGCGCGCAGGCGGTGATCCTGGCCTATGACACGGAGCTGACCTACCACAAGCTGGCGCGCTCGGCCCTGCTGCTGCAAAAGCCCGAAACGCTTTTTCTGGCCACCCATCCCGATCTGGTCTGCCCCTCGCCGGAAGGCCCCCTGCCTGACGTGGGCAGTATGATCGAGCTGTACGCCACGGCCACGGGCCGCCGTCCGCAGTATATTTTCGGCAAGCCCGACCCGGCGGTGCTGGCCCCCCTGCTGGCGCGCTACGCCAAAGAGGAAATGGTCATGGTGGGGGACCGCCTGAGCACGGACAAGAAGCTGGCCGAAAACGCGGGCATTGATTTCATTCTGGTGCTCAGCGGCGAAGCCGCGCGTGAAGACCTGCGCAAGGAGGAGCGCCAACCCGCCCTGGTGCTGGAAGATCTCGGGCAGGCGCAGAGGGATTGGCGGTAGCCCTTCTCCGAACCGGCTTTCCGGATCTTGAAAAACAGAAAGGCCGCCCCCTCCATGGGGGCGGCCTTTTCCGCGTCGGTTTCCGGCGGCTTAATTGCCGCCCATGAGCCAGTTGAGCGGGATGAGCGAGAGTTTGGGGAAGAAGAGCAGCAGGAAAAGCATGACCACTTCCACCACAATGAAGGGAACCAGGTTGCGGATCAGCTGGGTGATCTTGATGTTGCCGATGCCGCAGACCACATAGAGCACCGTGCCCACGGGCGGCGTGATGACGCCGATGCCCAGGTTCAGGACAAAGAGCAGGCCGAAGTAGTAGGGATCAATGCCGGCCTGTGTGATGAGCGGATAGAACACCGGCGCGAAGATCAGGATGTTCGGCGTGAGGTCCATGACCATGCCGATGAGGAACAGGAAGACGTTGATGCACAACAGCAGCAGAATGGGGCTGTCGATGAGCGGCGAAAAGAGAGCCGTCATCTGGTTGGGAATCTGGGCGATGGTGATGAACCAGCCCACCGCCGTGGCCGTGGCCACGATGAGCATGACCACCGAGGTGGTGCGGGCCGCCCTGGCGCTGACGCGCAGCAGTTCGCGGAAGGAAAGCTCGCGGTAGTACAGCATGCAGACGATGATGGCGTAAATGGCCGCGAACGCGCCGCCCTCCGTGGGCGTGAATATGCCGAAGCGGATGCCGCCCAGCAGGAGCACGGGCATGAGGAAGGCGGGCGTGGAGTCGATCAGGATCTTCCACTTTTCTTCGCGCGTGAACGTGATGGTTTCGTTGTAGCCGTCCTTGCGCACTACGAAGAACCAGACCACCATCAGCGCCAGACCGATGAAGATGCCCGGGAACAGGCCGATCATGAACAGCTTGGTGATGGAGAGGCCGCTGATGGTGGCGCCGAGCAGAATGAAGTTGGTGCTGGGCGGGATGATGGGGCCCAGAATCGCGCCCGAGGCGATGACGGCTCCGGCGCGGCCCGGCTTGTAGCCCACTTCCTTCATCATGGGCAGCAACAGGCCGCCCAAAGCGGCGGCTTCGCCCACGGAACTGCCCATGAGGCCCGCGAAAATAACGCTGGAAACCACGGCCGCGTAGCCGAGGCCGCCGCGCACCCGGCCGATCATCAACTGGGCCAGTTGCACCACGCGCTGGGAAAGCCCGCCCGCGGCCATGATCTCACCGGCGAAGACGAAGAAGGGGATGGCCATCAACGGGTAGTTGTTGGCTCCGTCCAGCATGCTGCCGGGAATGATCATGGCGTCCCACATGCCGGATTGCCACATGAGCACCATGGCGCAGAGCACCAGCACGAGGCAGATGGGAATGCCGAAGGCCAGGAAGAAGAACAGGGTGCCGAGAAAGATGAAAAGTTCCACGTTCCGTCCCCTATGCCTTGGTGAATGAAGATGCGGGCCGACGGACAAGGGCCACGAGGTCGCGTATCTGCATGAGCAGGGCCGCGGCGGCCATGATGGGCAGGGTGCCGTTGATCAGGGCCATGTTCACGTTGGTGGCCACGGAATAGGTGTCCAGGGTCTGGAGTACGTTGATCACGCCGCCGTACAGCAACAGCCCCATGGCGGTCATGCCCATGAGCGTGGCCGCGATGTCCACGTATTTGCGCGCCGCGCCGTGCAGCAGATCCACGAACATGTCCACGGCAATGTGCTTTTTGCGGTAAAACGCCTCAATGGCCCCGAAGAAGGTGATGTAGATGAAAAGAAAGCGCGCCCATTCCTCGCTGGGGGGATAGCTGGAGGAAAAGACGTAGCGCAGAAAAGCGTTGTAAAAGACCAGACCGATCATGCCGAGGAAGATGACGGCGCAAAAAATCTCGAAAAGCAGCTGGCCAAGGGTTTCGGGCTTCGCTTCGCCGTGATCCGCATGTGGATCACACGGCTTGCCGACGCCCGTTCCGGACGTCGGCGGCAGGTTGTGCTGTGTCTCGTCGTGCATACTGACCTCTGCGGGAACAATGCCCGGACAGAAAATGAACTGAGCGGAAAATTTTCGTGTTGCGGGGCCTTCCCGCCGAGCGTGTTGCGCAACGGGCCGGAGGCATTGCGCCCCCGGCCCGTGTTACACTGTGCTGATCTTGCTACTTCGCCTGACGGTAACTGGCGGCGCTGTCCAGAATCGCCTGGGCGTTGGGCACCGTGTCGTAAAAGAGCTTCCAGCTGCGCTTGCCCGCTTCCGCCATATAGTCGTGGAATTCCTTGCTGGGCGTGGTGATGTGCCCCTTGCCGTTGATAATGGTCTGCTTGGCCTTTTCATCGCCTTCGGCCACCATTTTCCAGACGTCGTCGGCGGAACGCCTGGCGGCTTCGTCAATCCACTTACGGTCCTGCTCGGGCAGGGACTGGTAGAATTTTTCGTTGATGTACAGGGAGTGGATCACCAGGATATGCCCGGTGAGGGTGATCTCGGGAGTGATCTCATACATCTTCAGGCTTACGATGTCGGCCAGAGGGCTGTCGCCGCCGTCGATGACGCCCTGGTCAAGCGCGCCGGGCACTTCGGCGAAGGGCATGGGCTGGCCGCTGATGCCGCATTCCTTGGCGAAATTGGTGTACAGCGGAATATTCGGCACGCGCATGCGCAGGCCCTTGAGGTCATCAATGGTTTTCACCGGCTTCTTGGTGTAGAAGTGGCGGAAACCAAGAGGAAAGGCGTTCAGGGTGCGCAGGCCGGATTTTTCGGTAAAGCCCTGGTTGATCAACTCAAAGGTCTTGCCTTCCATGGCGCGGCGGGCATGGTCCAGATCGTCGTAGAGCATGGGCGTTTCCAGCATGGCCATGGCCGGATGCAGGGCCGAGGTCTGGGTGCCGGTGGCGCACATCTGGATGATGCCCTTGCGGGTAGCGGCGATATAGGCGTCTTCCTTGCCGAGCTGGCTGTTGGGGAAGACCTGCACTTCGTATTTGCCGTTGGAAAGTTCGGTCAGGTATTTGCCGAACTGGTGCATGCCGATGGTTTCCGGCTCGCCTTCCGGCTTCATGCCCGCGATTTTGATCACGGTTTTGGCGTCGGCGGACGGGGCCATGCCCAATGCCATGCCGCAGATGAGGCCCAAGGCCACGAACAGCGCAATAATGCGTTTCATCAAAGATCCTCCTGTTGGTTTGGAAGCTTACCTGTTGTCCTGCACATATGCCGCGCCGACCGTCGGCGGCCTTGTACGCCACGCGGCGGGCGCGCGTCACTCCACAGCCCTGCGCCTCTGCCGCCGTCACGGACGGGGTCGGCACATCCGTTATGGGCGCGGCGGCGGGCATGCCCCCATGCCGCCTCTATGCCGCCCGGAATTCGCTTGGCTAAAACTTACTTGACCTGACCGATAAAATTCAATGTTTTTTTTCACAAAATTTTGCCCGGCCCGGAAATGCGCGCCCGGCGCGCTTCAAGGGGCCTGGGGCCATCCGTTCTTGCTCCGGCTTCGCCTGGCTTTTGTCATGGCGGGCGGCGGGAGGAAAGGCTCGCGTGATCGCGCGTGACGGCTTTGACCCGCCATTTGTGAACGTCCGGATAAGCGGATGAACTGAAGCCCTTGACGGAAGCCATATCCTTGGGATAAAAACCGCTCACGTCATTGTGGCGACGGAGCTTTCAGTCCCGCGCCCGATGATTGTGCGCCGGGATGGTGGAATTGGTAGACGCAGCGGACTCAAAATCCGCCGAGGGTAACCTCTTGCGAGTTCAAGTCTCGCTCCCGGTACCAGGGTATTTCAGGCGGTTACGGAAACGTAGCCGCCTTTGTCTTTTGAAGCCGCTCGGATCATCAGCACCAAGGGCGGGCATGGACAAGACGGCGCGGGTCGCACTGTTGCGCGCGCGAAGCGGCGCCCGGGAGATTTCCTAAAATCATTTGATGCCGGTCTTGATACAGCCCGCTTCCGCCCTGTTTCCCTCTCTTCACATATTTCCCCTCCACGGCAGTACCTCTTCCGCTGTGTGACAATGCCTTTTGAAGGCTGCGTACCGTCCATTCGAACAAGCATTTCCGCACATTGTTTTGCAGCGGCGGCTGAAAAAACAATCTGATGGCGTCATGATTTGGAGTGCTATCTTCGTAGAAATGGATAATCTGGCGCAATAGTATCTTACGTACTCACATTGTTTATCCGATTATCCTGCAATCTTTTGTGGAAGTGGTTGACAATCTCGATATGAACCGCTTTATTTATACTGTCACACCCTCCTTATAATAATATGCGAAGGAGATATCTCATGGAAGGTTCACGAGCTCAATCTTTTGATATCAATAATGAAAAGTTGCGGAAAATTCAGAAAGGCGCACTGCAACCGTCAGGGGCGGTTCAGGTGGATTATTTCGGGCATTCCTGTATACGGATTGTTTCTCCTTTGGGACTGTCCATTTTGATTGATCCGTGGCGCAATGACCCCGACTGGGGCTGGTGGTTTCCGGAGGATTTTCCGGAAGTTGAGGTTGACATCGCCATTTCCACGCATGCGCACTTCGATCACGATGCGTTGCATATTCCAAAAGCGCTGATCACCATGGAACGCATGGTGGGGACATATGCACTGGGGGATATCAGGATTACCGGCTTGGCGGACAAGCACATGTCCGCTTCTGTCGGCAAAACACGCTGGACGGACATTCAGAAAGATACGGGAGAAAATTTCGCGCCTCCGGGCAACAACCTTCATATGGACAATATCATCTACGTTGTGGAAACAGGCGGAGTCACATTGGCGCACTGGGGCGACAACAGGCCGGATCCGGATGAATTTGTAGATGGCTATCTACGGATGAATCCCATTGATGTGTTGTTTCTCCCTGTTGATGAAAGTGAACATATTTTGAGCTATTCCCAGGCTGATGCTATCATGCAGGCGTATAAACCCGGCCTGACCATTCCCATTCACTATCTTGCCCATGGCGTGAACACAGTGCTGAGCACGCTGCAACCCTGTGATCCGTGGATACAGACCCACAAGAACATTGTCGATATTCCATCTTCCCGGCTTACCGTAACGCCGGGAAAATTTCCTCAGAATGGAGAGGCGGTCGCTACATTCGGCAATAATTTCACGCGGGAATGATGGGGAATGTTTGCTGTTTGACGGCCGCGCCCCTGAACCGCGTGACGTAAAAAAAAGAAGGCCGGACGTCGAAACGGCGTCCGGCCCGCGTTATGGACGGCAGTCCCTCAGTCGCGGCTTTTGTCCGTGGTCAGCAGCAGGACGGCGGCAAGCACCAGGCCGCTGCCGAGCCAGCCGGCGAGGCTGAAATTTTCCTGCCAGAACAGCCAGACCCAGAGGGTGCTCAGTACGGGTTCCAGGTGGCAGGTGACCGCCGCGCGCACCAGGCTGATGCGCTTGAGTCCCTGACCGTAGCAGGCGTAGGCGAAAAAGGTGGTGGTCACGCCCAGCGCGGCGAGCCAGAACCAGACGCGCGGCTCATGGTCGAGGCTCACGGGCACGCAGAACCAGAGTGCGAGTACGCCTCCGGCCAGCATGAAGCCGTAGATGGTGGCCGTGGCGTAGTGGCTCTGCCACCAGCGGTAAAAAGGATAGTGCGAGGCATAGCAGATGCCGGTCAGCAGGCCGCAGGCAATGCCCGGCACGGAGGTCTGTCCCGGCAGGCTGCCGCCGGAAAAGCAGACCAGGGTGGTGCCGGTCAGGGCCACGCCGATGGCGCTCAGTTTGCGCGGGGAAATCCGCTCCCGGAAGAGCAGGCGAGAGAAAACAGCCACCCAGACCGGCGCGGTGTACAGCAGCACCACGGCCATGGCCGCGCCGCTGAGTTTGATGGCGTATTGGGTGGCTCCGAAAAAAACGCCCACGCCCCAGACTCCGAAAAGCAGAAAAATACCGGCGTCGCGGGCGCGGATGAACAGGCCCTTGTGTGCGGCGGCGTGGAGCAGAAACAGTATGCCGCCGAAAGCGGCGCGCCAGAATGCGGTTTCCAGCGGGCTGACCCCCGCGTTCATGCAGATTTTGGAAATCACGCCGATCAGCGACCAGAAAAAGGCCGCCAGCAAAATCCAGACATAGCCGTTCAGGCGGTCAGCGGGCCGCATGGGATTCCTCCGGCCCCGCGTGGGGGGCATCCTCCACCGCCGCGAGGCCCAGAGCCGCGAGCATCAGGCCCGCCACCTGAGTCTGGCGCGCGGGCAGGGGCAGATTTCTCCAGGCCCGGCCCATCAGCCAGAGCGGCACCCGGCGGGTCTGCTCCGTACTGTCGTAATGGACGCGGTCCGCATCCATGCCGTGGTCGCTGGTGATCAGCGCGGCATAGCCCGCGTCCAGCCAGTTCGGCAGATAGCGGGCCAGCAGGCCGTCCGCCGCGCGCGCGGCCTCGCGGTAGGCCGCGGCATCCGCCCCGGCCGTGTGCCCGGCGAAATCCACGCCCATGGAATGGACCAGCAGCAGGTCCGGCGTATGGCGCAGGCGCAGGGCCTCGGCGTCGCGGAACAGCTCGTCGTCGGGATAGGCGTCCTGGCTGTAGAACAGACCGTGGCCGACAGGCAGGGAGGGATCGTCGACCAGGCGGTCCCGTTCCGGCGCAAAGGGCGCGCGGTTGCAGAGTTCGCTGACCCAGCAATAGGCGGCGGCGGCCGTGCTCAGGCCCGCGTCCCGCGCCCGCTGGAAAACGGTCGGCGCGGGGCAGAGGCGGGCGTCGTCATTGCGCAGGATGCCGCTTTGGACCGGACTCAGGCCGCAAAGCAAGGTGGCATAAAGCGGGCGGGACAGCGGGGGCAGTTCGGCGTCCAGCTCCGTGTAGCGGGCCTGCTCCGTTTCGGTGAGGGCGCGCAGATAGCTCATGCAGCGCCGGGCCGTGGCCGCGCCCAGGCCGTCCAGAAGCACAAAAACTAGGCGGCCCATCACCAGTCCCCCCGGCCCGCCGGGCGTTGCGGGAAATCCAGATCCGGCGCTTCCGCGCGGAGCCGGGCGGCGGTGATGCCCCGGACGTTGAAGTTCCGCCTCAGCCAGCGCAGGTAATCGTAAATTTTTTGCAGCAGCGCGTCGGCGGCGGCCTGATCCGGCACATTGGGCGACGCGCCGGGCAGCATTTCCGAGGAGTGCCAGAACAGGCTGAGCACCTTGCCGCCGCGTTGCGCGTGCAGACGGCTGGCCAGACGCATGACGCGCGGACTGTGCCAGACCGGGTTGGCGCTCAGCGCGCCCCAGAAATGAAAGGAATCCAGCGGGCCGGGCCTGCCGCCGGTCAGCCCGCGCCAGAGCCGCGCCAGCGGGCGCCAGAGGGGAATCTGGGTAATGGGCGCTTCCAGCAGGCGACCCGCCCCTTCGACCCAGTAGGGATCGGCCGGGGCCAGAAAATGATCCGGGCCGTCCCTGAAGGCGCGCAACGGGCAGACGGAACTGTCCAGAGTGATGCCTTCCTCGGCCAGCAGGGGGCGCACCACGTCTTTAAGATCCCAGCGGCCCATGCGGAAGCTGGTCAGCGGCGCGGACTGAAAGTCCCGTCCGGCGTCCAGCAGGGTGCGCAGGCGTTGGCGCAGGAGTTCGCGCGGCAGGCGGTCGGTGCGCGTGGGCGGCCCGTCAGCGCCGCCTGTGCCGTCAGCGCTGGTATCCGTGAGGGGCGGGGTGCTCCAGTGGTGCAGATGCGCGCCGATCTCCGCGCCGCAGTGGTCGCGCATCCAGGCCAGAGCGGGCCGGGCCTCGGGGCTGGAAAAAACCGTATGGGCGCAGAAGAGCGTCAGGGGAAAACCCAGTTCCCGCGTCAGCGGGGCCAGGCGGGGCAGCAGTGTGACATTGCGCACCCCGCAGCCCGACGCGGCGTAGCGGCCGGAAAACAGCCCTTCCTCTTCCACATCCAGACTGACGACAACACGCAGGACGGGCGCGCCGGGCCGCGCGTCCGTTTCAGGGGCGTTAGTGCTCATCGCTCCATAGTATGCCCGCCCGCTCCGTAAGGCAATGCCGGGCGGGACTTGCAAAAGCGTGCGGAATGCATAGTATGCTGGCAAGCGCGGCCGCGAAATCCGTAGCGGAGCGCGCTTTCGCACAGGAGCCACATGACGCGACCCTTGAATGTCCTTTTTCTTATGGAAGATCTCTGCTTCGGCGGCACCCAGCGCCAGACTCTGGAACTGGCCCGCCGTCTGGACCGGAAGCGCTTCTCTCCGGCCATGCTCACACTTACCGGAGCCACTGATCTGGATGAGGCGGCCCGCGAGGCGGGCATCCGCCTGACGCATCTGGGCGCGTCACGCCGCGCGGCCCCCCTGTTTTTTCTGCGCCTGGCCGCCGCCCTGCGGCGGGCGGCCCCGGACATTCTGGTGCCCTGCACGGCCCTGCCCAACATCTGGGGCCGGATCTGGGGACGCGCGTTGCGCGTGCCCGTGATAGTGGGCACCTGCCGGGGCGGCGGCGGGCCCAAACGCCAGCATGAGCGCTGGCTCTGGCGCTTGACCCGGCACATGGTCTGCAATTCCGAGGCCTTGTTCCGCACGCTTCAAAGCATGGGCGTGCCAGAAGCGCATCTGAGCTATATCCCCAACGGGGTGGATGTGGATTTTTTCCGGCCCGGAGACACGGACCCGTCCGCGCGGGAGCCGGTGATTCTGTGCGTGGCGCGCCTGGCGCGCGACAAGGATCACCTGACCCTGCTGCGGGCCTTTGAGCTGATTCTGCAAAGCCGCCCTGAGGCGCGCCTGCGTATTGTGGGCGACGGCCCGGAGGAGGCGGCCCTGAAGCGCTGGGCGCAAGGCCGTGCGGCGGGGGCGCGCGTGGATTTCTTCCCCGGCGGCATGGACATGCGGGAGCATTACGCCGCGGCCCGGATGTTCGCGCTGGCTTCCGTGCGCGAGGGCCAGCCCAACGTCATTCTGGAGGCCATGAGCTGCGGACTGCCGGTCTGCGCCACGGCGGTGGGCGGCATCCCCCGCCTGGTGGAGGAAAAGGTCAACGGCTTTCTGTCCCAGGCCGGAGACGCCGAAGCCCTGGCCCGCAACTGTCTGCGCGTGCTGGACGATCCGCAGGCCGGAGATGCTCTGGGACGGGCCGGGCGCGGCCGGGTGGAGCGGGATTTTTCCTTCACGGCCATGGTGGAGGCGCATCAGGCCCTGTTCGAGCGGCTCTGGCGGGAAGCCGGGCGGGAACAGGCGTCAGCCGGACGGAGCGGGGAGCAGACGGCATGAGCGCGCTGTCCGCTTTTTCCCGCGCGCTGCTGGTCGCGCTCCTCACGGCGCTGTCGTCAGGGTTCATCCGGAGCGCCCCGGCGCTGGCCGATCCCCCGTCCGTAGTCGCGCCGCCCGCCGCCACTGATGCCGCGGCGGAAGAAAAAGACGTTCCGCCCCCGGCTTCCCCGCCCCCGGTGGAGGCTCCTGTGGAAGTGAGGGAGCTCTGGACAGGTTCTCTGTATACGTCCTCCTTCCGGGTGGGGATGTGCGTTTCCGCCCAGGGCGCGGTGCGGGGCGTCCTGCACCTGCGTCTTGCCAACGGCCAGGTGGATGTTTACCACTTTACCGGCACTGTAAAAGACAATGCCATCGAAGCCTCCCATTCTTCCGGGCATACTTTCAGGGGACGTCTGAGCGCGCCGGACAAGGTGGAAGGCACAATCAACCTCAAGAACGGCATGAAGATCAAGCTTGAGGGCAAGCGCATCCAGGATGTGCCGCTTGCGCCTGAAGATTGCGCTCCCCTGCCGGAATAGCGCTCAGGAGTATCCAATGCTGGCGTTCTGGTTTTGCGTGGGCCTGGCCCAGTGCGGCCTGCTGTATCTTCTGGCCCGTTGCGGGCGCGCTCTGATCCGCAAGGCGGAGGAAGAGCGGGCGGGCGGGCGTTTTGCGCCGCCGGGCGGCTGGCCCAGGGCCGCCATGAAGATCGGAAG
>ERZ506979.725-NODE-725-length-18223-cov-3.889421_pt1 | contig 18223 bp, 13 predicted proteins | sample MGYA00512887_ERZ506979 | MGnify/ENA metagenome assembly ERZ506979 | reverse complement strand
TCCAGGCAATCTTTTACAGGGAGCAGATCCAGGGCAGACGCATCTAATTTCAGTTTTGCCGGTCTGTTATTTGTCGTGATTATCCGTCAAAACCAGCCTTTTCGGCGCCGGCGGCGTCATCTGGCGCTTTTTGTTCGGTACTGAGCTGTCCAGCCAGTAAATAAAGTTTTTTAGCTGCGTCTCTCTGGGGGCAGATCGTGCGGAGGCTCAGTGCGACAACAACGGCCAAGCCGTGACGTTTTCGCGTGCGCCGGAAGACGCCGTGGCAGGCTGTTTGCCCGACTGCTCACGGCGTGCAGCAGGCCGGAAGGTACAATGCGGATAGACCCGCCCCGGTTCACGGAGAAAGTCGCCCTGCTTTAGCCGTAAGGCGCAATGCCTCAGCCGGCCGTGCCGGAAAATTGTCTGGAAATGAAGGTCGCGTAATCATCCGTCATGCCGGAAACAAAATCGAGAACGCGCAAATAGGACTGATAGAGGTCATCCTCGGGCGTGGGGGCGTTCACGCCCATGAGATGCAGCGCCCTCTCCTCCTGATAGGTCAGCAGCCGGTTCATCTTGACCTTGAAGCAGGCCGGAATGAACACGTCCAGAAGCCGCCGGTACAGGTTGTAGGCGCCCACCTCCAGGGAAATTTTCTGGCTGTCATTCAGGATTTTTTCATTAAAAATCTTCCGGGCCCGCTCCAGATAGGCGGTGACGTCGCTTTCCACATGCCGGAGCAGACTCCCTTCCAGCCGTCCTTCCAGGATGGTCGCATAGTTGTCGTCAAAGGCCTTGCCCAGCGAGGCCACAATATGAGAAATCAGCTGGGCGCGCAGAAAACCCACCCGCCGCCTGTCGGAATCCATGTCCCGCTGCTTTTCCTCATTGATCTTCAAGGCGGCCTTGAGAGGTTCCAGCACGTCGAGAATGTCTTCATAAGAAATGATTCTCAATTCTCGCGCGTCTTCCATATCAATAATGCGGTAGCAGACGTCGTCCGCGGCCTCCAGCATATAGGACAGCGGATGACGGTGAAAGCGGCCGGAACAGAGGCCCAAGGTTTCGAAGATCTCGTAGAAAAATTTTTTCTCAGCCGCATAATAGTTGAATTTTTTTGAATCGCTGCCCACAGCCTCAAAAGAGGAGTTCGGATATTTGACAAGCGCGGCGATGACCGGAAAGGTCAGCCGGAAACCGCCCCGGTCCTTGTTGTTCTCGATGCGATTAATGAGCCGGAAGCCCTGCGCGTTGCCGTCAAAGGTCTTGAAATCCGTTTTTTCGTATTCTTTTAATTCCCGCAGGTAGGTTCCGCCGTTCTGCTCATCCTTGAACCAGTCCTGGATGGCCGATTCTCCGGCATGTCCAAAGGGTGGATTGCCGATGTCGTGGGCCAGGCAGGCCGCCTGCACGATCTGCCCGAAGTGGAGCGGCGAAAAGCCCTCCGGCAGATCCCCGCGCCCGGCCGCCAGCCGCCCGACCAGAATGCCCAGCGAGCGCCCCACGCAGCCCACTTCCAGCGAATGGGTCAGCCGGTTGTGGATATGATCATTCCGGCTCAGGGGATGCACCTGCGTTTTTTTGGCCATCCTGCGGAAGGAACTGGAAAATATGATCCTGTCGTAATCCTGAAGGAAGGGATTTCGCTCATCCGCCAGATCACAGCAGAAGGTTCCGGAGCCCGCTCTCCGATACGGCGCAAGCAGTTTCCGCCATTGTTCCGCATATAAACCCATAGTGCCGTCTCCTCCGCCGCGGTCTTGAAAGACTGTGTGGCGCGGCGCGCAACCTGATCCTGTCGTCGAGGACAGTCTACACGATTTTTTCCCGCCCCGACAGTGGGCTTTCTTGCGTCTCCGCCGCGCCCGAGGTCATTGATCGCACAAACAATGAAAGGAAAATTCTTGCCAGATACCAGGCGCGAGGCTACATAGTTAGAATTATAAACGCATGGAGTGCGGTTTCCCCTGTGCGCGGACACTGTTGCGGAAGCGACGGCGTCTTTTGCGGCATTGTCGGAAGCCCGGCTCCAGATTCATAACCCGCATTCTTGCAAGGGAGTTGTGTATGTTCCGTACCCTCGTGTCCGCCGCGGCCATTCTGCTGCTCGGCGCATCTCTGGCCCTGGCCGCGCCCGTTACCCTGAAACTGGGACACATTGCCGAGCCTGAAAATCCCTACGGTCAGGGCGCCGACCATTTCGCCAAACTGGTGAAAGAGCGCAGCAACGGCGAAGTGGAAATCAAGGTGTACCCTTCCAGCCAGTTGGGCAACCAGCGCGATCTTGTGGAAGGCCTGACCTTCGGCACCGTGGACATGACCCTCACGGGCACGGCCGTGCTGGGCAACTTTGTGCCCGAAGTGTCGGTTTTTGACCTGCCCTTCATTTTCCGCGACGTGCAGCACGCCTACAAGGCCCTGGATACCGTGGGCATGGAACTGTGCAAAAAGGGCGAGGCCCGCGGCATGATCACCCTGGCCATCTGGGAAAACGGCGTGCGCCACATGACCAACAACGTCCGCCCCATCCGGAAGCCCGAAGACATGAAGGGCCTCAAGTTCCGCGTCATGGAACAGCCCGTGTACATTGAAATGATGAAGTCCCTGGGCGCGAGCCCGACCCCCATGGCCATGAGCGAACTGTACACCGCGCTGCAGAAAGGCGTCATCGACGGTCAGGAAAATCCCCTGGCCCATATTGCCACCAAGCGTTTCTATGAAGTGCAGAAGTACATCTCCCTCACGGGCCACACCTATGCCCCCGAGCCGGTGCTGATCAGCACCATCGCCTGGAAGAAGCTCAGCCCCGAGCAGCAGCAGATCGTGCGCAAGGCTGCTGAAGATACCCGAGACTGGCAGCGCCAGCTCTGCCGCGACCTGGAAGGCAAATTCATGAAGACCATTCTTGACAGCGGCAAGAGCCAGGTCAACGACGACGTGGACAAGGAAGCCTTCGCCAAGGCCACGCACGGCGTGTGGGACATCTATACCAAGCGCTTCGGCGACGCGAACATCAAGGCTATCCTGGCCGTCAAGTAAGCGCGCGGCGTTCAGGGGTTTTTCCGGCGGGGTTCCAGACGGAACCCCGCCGGTTCTTCCGCCCGGCGCAGGCTGCCGCCGGGGCGCGGGAAGAAACGCGGCGCGCGTATGAAGGTCTTGGGAAGCGAGCACGAAGCTCGCTCCGTTCCCCGTTGAGTCATCGCGTCGGCAGCCGGGGAGTTCACATGATTTCGTTGTTCAAATTTTTTGAGAATCTGCTCAAGACGCTGGTGATCGTGGCCAACGCGGCCATGCTGCTGCTGGTTTTCGGGCAGGTCATCACGCGCTACGTTTTCGGCTGGACCCCGCATTTCGGGGAAGAGCTGGCGCGTTACCTCTTCGTCTGGGTGGTCTTTCTTTCCCTGCCGCTGGTGGCCCGCTACGGCGGTCACATGTGCATTGAAACCCTGACCAGCCGCGTCAAAGGCCGCATGCTGAAGACGCTCAATATCCTTGCTGATATTTTTTCCATCGCCTTTTTGTCCATCATGGTCTGGAACGGCGCGCGCATGGTGGCGCTGGCCGACTTCCAGACCTCTCCGGCCATGATGATTCCCATGTCCTGGGTCTACGTGGTCATTCCCTTCGGCTGCGGCGTCATGCTGCTCTATGTCATCGGCAACCTCGCGCGCGTTCTCAGAACGCCCGCCGCGGAACTGAAGTAGGAGGCGGCCATGACATTGTGGGTTATTCTGACGTCCTTTGTGCTGATTCTGGCCACCGGGGCCTCCATCGGTGTGGCGCTGGGCCTGTCCTCGGCCATTGTGCTCTACGCCGTGCTGGATATGCCGCTCATTGTGGTGGTGCAGCGCATGTTCACCTCGGTGGATTCCTTTTCCTTCATGGCCGTGCCTTTCTTCATGCTGGCCGGGGCCTTCATGTCCGACGGCGGCGTGACCCGCCGTATCGTTGATTTTTCCATGGCCCTGGTGGGAGCGCTGGCAGGCGGCCTCGCTCTGGTGGTGGCTGTGGCGGGCATGTTTTTCGCCGCTCTGTCAGGCTCATCGGCGGCCACAACGGCGGCCATCGGCGCGTCCATGATCGACGAGATGGAGCGGCGCGGCTACCCGCGTTCCTTCGCGGCGGCCGTGGTGGCCAGCGGCGGCACGGTGGGCATCGTCATTCCGCCGTCCATCACCATGGTGGTCTACGGCTCCATTGCCAATACGTCCATTGCCGACCTGTTCATCGCCGGTTTCGCGCCCGGCATTCTCATGGGCGTGACCATGTGCCTGGTGAGCTGGGTCATCTCCAAGAAAAACGGCTATCAGGGCGAAGGCCGCTTCTCTGTCATGCGCGTTCTGCGTTCCTTCAAGGAATGCTTCTGGGCTCTGATGATGCCGGTGATCATCCTCGGCGGCATTTACACGGGCATTTTCACCCCCACGGAGGCCGCCGCCGTGGCCGCCGTGTATGGGGCGCTGGTGGGCTTTTTCGTCTACAGGGAGCTGACCCTGGCCCACTTGCCCAAAACCCTGCTCAGCGCGGCTTACAACACCACCATGATCATGTTCGTGGTGGGCGCGGCCAATCTGTTCGGCTGGATTCTGACCAACGCTCAGGTGCCGCACATGCTGGCCCAGAGCTTCGCCACGCTCACCGACAGTCCCATTGTCTTCCTGATGCTCGTCAACGTGCTGCTGCTCTTCATCGGCACCCTGATCAACGCCTCGGCGGCGGTGGTCATTCTCACGCCCATTCTGCTGCCCGTGGCCACGGGCATGGGCATCGACCCCATGTTCTTCGGCGTGCTCATGGTCGTGAACCTGGCTATCGGCTGCATCACGCCCCCCGTGGGCCTGGACCTCTTTGTAGTGGCCTCCATCACCGGCCTGTCCATCGACAAGGTCACGGCCAAGGTCATGCCGTACCTGATCATGCTGCTGGTGGACCTGATTTTGCTGACCTACTTCCCCTCCATAATCACTTTCCTGCCCGAGCTGCTGCGGTAGCCACCGGCGCACGGCAAAAACACAAAGGCTCCCCCGGAAAGCGGGGGGAGCCTTGCACGCAAAGCGGCGGGTTTCCCCGCCGCTTTGCTGTAGTTTCAGATTGTTCTAATCGCACACGCCGGTGTGCTCCGGCCCTTCGGGAACCTGGCAGGCGTTCTGGCGCTTGCCGCTGCCGCTGCACTCATTGCAGACGCTGCCGTCGTTATTTTTGCCGCTGCCGTTGCAGGCCGGGCAGGTAGTGTATTGGTCGTTACGTTTTTCCGTCATGATTCAGACCTCTCTTATATGCGTTCGCTGTTGATCCAGCGTTGCAGAAAGGATAGCACGCGCCATGGAAAAGGCCTAGTCCTGATTTCAGCCCGCAGCCGGGCTGCGCCGCGCATGGCCTGCGCCTTTCTTCCCGGCCTCATTCCCGTCGCTGGGGCAGAAAGAGGTTGAGCAGCACGCCGGTCACGGCGGCCAGACCGATGCCGCCCAGCTTGAAGGAACCGATGCTGAACTGCATGCCGCCCACGCCGAAAATGATGATCAGGGCCACGATGACCATGTTGCGCGCTTCCATCAGATCTTCGCGGGCCCGGACCAGAGTATTCAGGCCCACCACCATGATCGCTCCGAAGAGCAGGATCATGATCCCGCCCATGACCGGCGTGGGAATGGAACTCAGAAAAGCTCCCAGTTTGGAAAGAAAGGAGAGCAGGATGGCGCAGAGCGCGGCCCAGGTCATCACAGCGGGATTGAAGGCGCGGGTCAGGGTCACCGCTCCGGTGACTTCGGAATAGGTGGTATTGGGCGGGCCGCCCACGGCGCAGGCGGCCATGGTGGCGATGCCGTCGCCGAGCATGGTGTTTTTGATGCCCGGATCCTTGAGATAATCCTTGCCTGTGACCGAGCTGATGGCGATGACGTCGCCGAAATGCTCAATGGCCGGGGCCAGGGTGATGGGAATGATAAAGAGGATGGGTTCCAGGGAAAACTCCGGAAACGTGAAGGCGGGCACGGCCAGCCAGGGCGCGGCCAGCACCTTTTCCCAGCCGCCCACGCCCAGGGCGAGGGAGGCGGCGAAGCCCACGGCGATGCCGCAGAGAATGGGCACCAGTCGCAGAAAGCCCCGCCCCAGCAAAGAAACCAGCACCGTGGCCGCCAGGGAGGCCATGGAAATGATCATGGCCGTATTTTCCGGCACGAGCTGCTGCGCGCCGTCGCCGCTCTTGCCCAGAGCCATGTTCACGGCCACGGGCGCGAGCACCAGGCCGATGACCACAATCACCGGGCCGGTGACGATGGGCGGCAGCAGGCGCAGAATGATTCCCATGCCCCGCCAGCGGATCAACAGGCTCAGAAGAACATAGACCAGACCGGAGCAGAACAGCCCGCCCAGCGTCTGGGCCATGCCCCAGGTCTGCGCGCCGTAGATGATGGGCGCTATGAAGGCGAAGGAGGAGGCCAGAAAAATGGGTACCTTGCCGCGGGTGCAGATCTGGAAGATCAGGGTGCCCACACCGGCGGTGAACAGAGCCACATTGCTGTTCAGGCCGGTGAGCAACGGCACCAGCACCAGGGAGCCGAAGGCCACGAAAAGCATTTGCGCGCCCAGCAGACAGTCCCTGAAACGAAAGTTATAGCTGACGCCTGTGCCGCCGTGTTGCCCGCTGTCCGCATGCATGCGCCCGCCCCCGTGTACGTGGTTATGCTATTTTGTGCCGAAAATGCGGTCCCCGGCGTCGCCCAGGCCCGGAATGATGTAGCCGTTCTCGTTGAGATGGTCGTCAATGGCGGCGGTGTAGATGTCCACATCCGGGTGTTCGGCCTCGACCCTGGCGATGCCCTCGGGCGCGCAGACCAGATTGAGACTGCATATCCGGCGGCAGCCGTGCTTTTTCAGCAGTTCGATGGTTGCGGTCAACGAACCGCCGGTGGCCAGCATGGGGTCCAGGATGATGGCCAGCCGCTGCTCCAGATCCTTGGCCAGCTTCACGTAATATTCCACCGGCTCCAGCGTGGCCTCATTGCGGTACAGGCCCACCACGCTGATTTTGGCGCCGGGAATCATGTCCAGCACGCCGTCCATGAGGCCGAGGCCCGCCCGCAGAATGGGCACCACGGTCACTTTTTTGCCCGAAATGGCCTCCACTTCCACCGGTCCGGCCCAGCCCTGCACGGTGTGCTTTTCGGTACGGAAGGTCTTGGTGGCTTCATAGATCAGGAGGCGGGCCACTTCATTGGCCACGGTGCGGAATTCGCGGGTGGAAGTGGACGCCATGCGCAGGATGCCCAGTTTATGGCGCACAAGAGGATGATTTACCACATAGACGGCCATAACTCCCTCCCGGGAAAAGGATAAAGAGAATATAATAGACTGTTTTTACTACAATTCTTAATTTATTAGCCTATGCCGCCAGAGCAGGCGTGTCAAGATGGGACGGCGCGTAATCGATCTCCCCGGCGACTGTGGGAGCCCGGCCCGGTTTACAGGCGGGGACTTTTGCGGTAGGCCGATTTCGCCGGAACGGTTGACGCAGCAGTCGCTCATGGACCGACTTCTATTGTCAGGCGAGAGCATGACGCGGCGGCAACGCTGCCGTGATCGAGCAGAAGCCGCCTTTTACGGCGAAGTAATTTTCATGAATCGCCTGTGGGCAATTTTATGAAATGATCTGTGGAGAGCAAAAGGAACGCCCGTGCATATAGACCACCTGCCCACCCCCGCTCTGCTCCTGGATGAAGCGCGCCTGCGCCGTAACATCGCCCGTCTGGACGAACGCCTGCGCGCCCTGGGCGTGAACCTGCGGCCGCACTGCAAGACTTGCAAAAGCATGGACGCGGCCCGGCTCTGCATGGCCTCGCCGCAGGGGCCCATCACCGTTTCCAGTCTGGCGGAAGCCGAATATTTCGCGGAACACGGCGTCACGGATATCTGCTACGCTGTGGGCGTCGCTCCGGCCAAGCTGGCGCGGGGCATGATTCTGCGCGAGCGGGGCGTACGCCTTTCCCTGCTGCTGGACAGCACGGAGAACGCCCGCCTGCTGGCCGCCTTTGCCGGGAAACACGGGTACGTCTTTGATCTGCTGCTGGAAATCGACTGCGACGGGCACCGCTCCGGTCTGCGTCCCGATGATCCGGAACTGCTGGAGTGCGCGGCTGTCCTGACCAGGGCCGGCCAGAATTTGCTGGGCGTGCTGACCCACGCCGGTTCGGCCTATGATCTTGCCGCCCCGAGTCCGGAAGCCTTCGCCGCCCTGGCGAAACAGGAGCGCGACGCGGCCGTGAGCGCGGCGCAACGCTTGCGCGCCGCCGGGCATGGCTGTCCTGTGGTCAGCGTGGGTTCCACGCCCACGGCCTTTTTCGGCAGGGATTTCACGGGCGTCAGCGAAGTGCGGGCCGGGGTCTACATGTTTCAGGATCTGGTCATGGCCGGGCTGGGCGTCTGCCGTGTGGAAGACATTGCCCTGTCCGTGCTCTGTACTGTCATCGGTCGCCGGAAAAGCGACGGCAATCTGGTGGTGGACGCCGGCTGGACGGCTCTTTCACGCGACGCGGGACTGCCGGGCCGTTTCGCCCGCGAGGGCTACGGTCTGGTCTGCGATGTTGACGGCAAGCTTCTGCCCGGTCTGCGCGTGGCGGAAACCAATCAGGAGCACGGCATCATCGCCGCGCGCGAGGGTATGTGCCCGCCCCTGCCCGTGGGCGCGCAACTGCGCATTCTGCCGACGCACGCCTGCGCCGCCGCCGCCGCCTTTGACGCCTATCACGTCTGTCGGGAGCGGGAAGTCACGGCCCTCTGGCCTCGCTGCCGGGGCTGGTGATTCGCGCCGGAACGCGGGCGCGGCTCTTCGTCCCGCTTGCCTGGAAAATACGATCGTGCCAGAATGAAAAAACACATCCACTGGAGGAGATAGCCTATGCCTGCCACCGTTTATTACGCGGATATGCACAGCCGTTCACACGAAGACAGTAAAATCGCCAAGGTGGCTCGCCTTTGCGACGCCGTGGGTCTGAAAAAAGTCATCAAGAAGAATGACCTCACGGCCATCAAGCTCCATTTCGGTGAATACGGCAATGACACCCACCTCAATCCCACTCTCGTGCGCCAGGTGGTGGACAAGGTTCTGGACGCCGGAGGCAAGCCCTTCCTGACGGATACCACCACCCTGTATTCCGGCAGCCGCCACAATGCCGTGGATCACCTCCAGACGGCCTATCTGCACGGCTTCGCGCCCTCCGTGGTGCGCGCGCCGGTTATTGTGGCCGACGGTCTGTACGGCGAAAACGACGTGCCCGTGCGCATCAAGGCCAAGCACTTCAAGGAAGTCCACATCGCCACGGAAATCCGCCGCGCGCCCGCCATGGTGGTGCTGTCGCACTTCAAGGGGCACGAGATGGCCGGTTTCGGCGGGGCCATCAAAAACCTGGCCATGGGCGGCGCCTCGGTGCGCGGCAAAAAGGACCAGCACGCCACCCACGTGCATGTGGATGAAAAAACCTGCGTGGGCTGCGGCAAATGCGTCAAGGCCTGTCCGCAAAAGGCCCTGAGCCTGCACAAGAAGAAAAGCCAGGTGGACGTGGAACGCTGCATCGGCTGTTTCGAGTGCATTACGGTCTGTCCGGTCAAGGCCATCAGTATCGACTGGGCCACGGAAATGACCCCCTTCATCGAGCGTCTTACCGAATACGCCTACGGCGTGGTCAAAGGCCGCCAGAAGCGGATCTGCTATATTAACTTCGTGCTTAACGTCACGCCGGACTGCGACTGCGTGGCCTGGAGCGACGCCCCGCTGGTGCCTGATCTGGGCATCCTGGCTTCCACCGATCCTGTGGCCCTGGACCAGGCCTGTTTCGACCTCGTGAACAAGGCTCCCAGCCTGGCCGCCGGGTTGGACGGCGGCGCGCCCGACAAGTTCACGGCCCGCTGGCCCAATACCCGCGGCGACGTCCAGTTGAGCTACGGCGAGGAAATCGGCCTGGGCAGCCGCAAATACAAGCTGGAAAAAATATAGTCCCTCACCGGCGGCGGGCCTGATCAGGTTCGCCGCCAGTCCCTCTACGCATAGCGCCCGCGCGGGCACGCATCTGAAACGACTCCGCGCCGCCATCTGTTTCGCCCCAAGTTGGAGAGCCATTCATGTCCGGCCAGATCATTCTTCTTGTGCTCGGCGCGGCCCTGCTGCATGCCTCCTGGAACATCATCGTCAAAGGCGGGGACAACAAACTGTACGAGTCCGCCATGAATGCGCTGGGCGGCGGCCTCGGCGCGCTCTGTCTGCTGCCTTTTCTGCCCCTGCCGGACAAAAGCGCCTGGGGCTTTCTGGCTCTCTCCTGCTGTTGCCACCTTACTTATTATCTTTGCATCGCGGCGGCCTACAAGGTGGCGGACCTTTCCCTGGGCTACACCATCATGCGCGGCACCGCGCCCATGCTCACGGCCCTGGTGCTCTGCGTTCTGGGGGTGCCGCTGAGCCTCACCGGCTGGGGCGGCGTGCTGCTGCTCTGCTCGGGCATCCTGACCCTTGCTCTGGAACAGAAATTCAGCCGCAAGGCCGGTCTTAAAGGCATTTTGTACTCCCTGCGCACCTCCTTCGTCATCATGGGCTACACCCTTGCCGACGGCTACGGCGCGCGCGCCAGCGGCGACGGCGTGAGCTACACCTGCTGGATTTTCTTTCTGAACATCTTTCCTCTGCACCTTTACGTGCTGGGCCGCTACGGCAAAGACTATCTGCATTACCTGCGCAAGCGGGCCGTGGTGGGCACCAGCGGCGGCCTGGCAGGACTGGGCTCCTACGGCATCGCCATCTGGGCCATGACCGTGGCGCCCATTGCCCTGGTGGCGGCCCTGCGCGAAACCTCGGTGATTTTCGGCATGCTCATGGCCGTGGTATTTCTTGGCGAAAAACTCTCTCCGGTCCGCGTACTGGCCATTCTGCTGGTCATGGGCGGGGCCATGATTCTGCGCTTGGGCTGAGCCCGCCCGCTGGAAGCGCGCACGGCTTCAGAAGCGGCTTGCTTTTATGCCGGGGACGGATATGCTGATCTGGAATGAGAGAGGTTGTTCCGGCTTGCTTGGCTTTTTACCCCAAAGGAACTCCTGATATGATGGATTTATTCAGCATACCGCATTTACTCGTGGTGCTTCTGGTTGTCATGGTGCTGTTCGGCACGAACAAACTGCCTGAAATCGGCGCCGGGCTCGGCAAGGCCATCAAGAACTTCAAGATGGCGGCCACGGAGCCGGATGAAATCGATATTTCCTTCAGCAAAAACAAAAGCGCTCAGCACAAATCGGACAGTTGACCGCGTCCCCGGATTCGCTCGACGGAGAGCGTAAAGGCCTGATGAATCGCTTTGTCAGGCCTTTTTGCATGAGAAAGAAGCTCCGGGCTGCCGACAGTTGCGCGTTTGCGTGAGCATGTTGCTGTTGGGCATATTGAAATATTCCGGCGCTGCACTCGCAGCCGCCCGCCACAAAGGCGTAAGCGCAATGCATTTGCGCTGTTAAGCGCCGAAGTGGGCGTCCTCAAACTTTAAGAATATAAATTCGTAAAGGTAATTTGCTCTAAAGGCTCAAGCCGCCGGTCCCTCAGGTTTGGTTTTTGGCCGCCAGTTTTTTCTTGGTCAGGGCCGTGGCCGGAGCCGTAAGCGGATCTTCCGGCCAGGGATGCTTGGGGTAGCGGCCCCGCATTTCCGCACGTACGGCCTGATAGCCGTTGCGCCAGAAATGGGCCAGATCGCGGGTGACCTGCAAGGGTCGCCCGGCCGGTGAGTTGAGCCGCAGGGTCAGGGGCACCCGACCCTGGGCGATGCGCGGGCTTTCCTCACAGCCGAAAAGTTCCTGCAGTTTTGCGGCCAGCCAGGGGCCGCCTTCCTCGCCGTAGACAATGGGCCGCAGCGTGCCCGAGGGCACCTGCCAGTGGCTGGGGGCTTCCCGCTCCAGCCGCCGGGTCAGGGGGTAGGGCAGTTGCGCGCGCAGAGCTTCCAGCAGGCGGCCGGGCGTCAACTGGTGGAGTGCGGTACACTCCGCAAGCCAGGGGGCCAGCCAGTTCTCAAGGTTTTTCAGCAGGGCGTGGTCGCTGAGATCCGGCCAGGGGTCGCCGTCCAGTTCCCGCAGCAGCGCCACTCGCGCCCGCCATTGGCGGGCCTCGTCACTCCAGGGCAGCCGGGCCAGGTTCCGGCCTCCGCCCTGGCGGAGATATTCGCACAAGGCCCGGACGCAGGATCCGGCGTCCGGACGGGGCAGCGGGGCGTCCCGCAGCAGCAGGCTGCCCAGCATTTGCTGTCGGCGGGCCAGCACCGCGCCGTCGTCTGAAACGCTGATGCAATCCTGACTGCTGATTTGATGGCCGAAGAGTTCTTCCAACTGCGGGCGGCCGAACGGCGCGGCAAGGCGGATGCGTCCGCGCGGGCCGCCGCCGGAAACGGCGGCTACAGCCAGAAATTCGCGGCTGGCCAAGGGGTCGCTTTGGGGCAGTTGCGCGGCCTGGCCCGAGCGGAGCAGAAAATGGACCACAGCCTGTTCGCCGGGCTGTCCGCCCGTCCGTCCGGCCTTGGGGCGGTCGGCGTCGCCGGAAAGGCGCTGAGCCAGCCATTCCGGCCAGGCCAGGGCCAGCAGCGTTCCGGCGGCATCCTGGTCCGTCAGGGCGGCGTCAAAAACCTGTTGTCTGACGCCCAGCGAATCGGCCAGACGCCGGGCCCGGCGTCGCAAGCGCGTCTTTTCCGGCGTGTCCCGGCCACGGCAGAGCCAGTCCAGACGGCGGCCCAGATCACAATCCGCGCCGTGGGCATCCTGCCCGGAGCGCAGCAGGGGATCGCGGTCTTCCAGCAAGGCTGCCAGGCAGCAGGCCAGGGCCGCGTGCCCGCGTTCCCGGCCGTACAGCAAAAGGCGCGCCAGACGGGGGCTGGAAGGCAGCGCGGCCATCTTCCGGCCCAGACTGGTGGCGCGGCCGCGTTCGTCCAGCGCGCCCAGATCGTACAGGGTCTGCCGGGCCACGGCCAGCGCGGCGGGGGGCGGTTGATCCAGCCAGGTCAAGGAGGCCACGCCGTCCGGTCCGGCCGCGCCCCAGACAGCCAGTTGCAGCAGCAGGCCGCTCAGATCGGCATCCAGAATTTCGGGGCGGATCTGCGGGCGCAGGCCGTTTTCTTCTTCTCTGGCCCAGAGACGGCAGCAGATGCCCGGCTCCATGCGGCCCGCCCGGCCCGCGCGCTGGGCCGCGCCCGCCAGGGAGACGCGCCCGGTGACCAGGCGGCTGAGGCCGCAGGCCGGATCAAAACGCGCGCTGCGTTCCAGGCCCGCGTCCACCACCAGACGCACGCCTTCAATGGTCAGGGAGGTTTCGGCAATGGAGGTCGCCAGGACCACCTTGCGCGTGCCGGCTTCCGCCAGGGCAATGGCCGCGTCCTGTTCCCGGGCGGAGAGATTGCCGTACAACGGGCAGAGCCGGGCATCCGGCGGCAGGCGTTCTTCCAGCAGCGCCGCCACTTGGCGGATTTCGCCCGCGCCGGGCAGAAAGGCCAGCAGGCTGCCGGTTTCCTCCCGCAGCAACTGAAGGATCACCGCCGCCGTGTGCCGCCAGAATTCCGCTCCCATGCGTCGTTGCGCGCCGCGCGGCGGCAGCCAGCGGGTTTCCACCGGAAAGCTGCGTCCGGCGCAGTTCAGGCCCGGGCAGTCTCCCAGCAGATGCGCCACGGCCTGGACGTCCAGCGTAGCGGACATGACCAGCAGGCGCAGGTCGGGCCGCAAGGCCGCCCGGCTTTCCAGGCAGAGGGCCAGACCCAGATCGGCCTGGAGCGAGCGCTCGTGGAATTCGTCAAAGATTACGCAGGCCGCCTGCGGCAGTTCCGGGTCGGCCTGCAACAGGCGGGTCAGCACGCCTTCGGTAATGACTTCAATGCGGGTGGCCGGGCCGATGACGCTTTCCTCCCGCATGCGCCAGCCCACGGTTTGTCCCGGCTCCTCGCCGAGCAGGCGGGCCATGTAGCGGCCCAGAGCGCGGGCGGCGACGCGGCGCGGCTCCAGCAGCAGAATCTTGCGGTCCGCCAGCCAGGGCGCATCCAGCAGCCAGAGGGGCACGCGGCTGCTCTTGCCCGCGCCGGGCGGCGCGCCGAGCACAAGACTGTCGCCGTGCTCCAGCAAGCGGAGCAACTCGGGGCGCAGTTCGTCCATTGGACAGGGCGGGCAGGACAGCAAAACAGGCGGTTCGGCGCGTCGAAGGGAGTTGGAAGAGGGCTGGCTCATGGGCGGCAGGGGGAAAAATTGTGGCGGCGCAACAAAAACTGCTGACATCCTGTCTTTTTTACTGGCAATTCGGCACGCGTCAGTGTATTGACACCTGAAAAGCCCTGTAAGCGGGGAAGGTCCATGGAGCTAAATACAAGCGGCATTATCGGCCAAAGCACCACGCTGGCCGACGTTTTCAGAATTCTCGGCAAGGTGGCCCCCACTGACAGCACTGTGCTTGTAACCGGCGAATCCGGAACAGGCAAGGAGTTGCTGGTGCGCGCCCTGCACGCTAACAGCCGTCGCGCCGACAAACCTTTTGTACCCATCAACTGCGGGGCTATCCCCAAAGAACTGCTGGAAAGCGAACTTTTCGGTCACGAAAAGGGCGCCTTTACGCACGCCATCCGCTCCAGGCCGGGCCGTTTTGAACTGGCTGACGGCGGCACCATTTTTCTGGATGAAATCGGCGAAATGGAGTTGAGCCTCCAGGTCAAGATTTTGCGCGTGCTGCAGGAGAAGGAAATCGAACGGGTGGGCGGCAGCGGTTGCAAAAAGGTGGATGTGCGCATTGTGGCGGCCACCAACCGCGACCTGGAAGCCGAGGTGGAAGCCGGACACTTCCGCGAAGATCTGTATTACCGCCTGAACGTGATTCCCCTGCATTTGCCCCCCCTGCGCGAGCGCGGCGACGACGTGCTTTTGCTGGCCCGGCATTTCCTGGACCACTTCTGTCGTAAGAAAGCCCGTCCGCCCCTGGGCCTGACCCCGGACGCCCGTCGTGTTCTGGCTGCCTACACCTGGCCCGGCAATGTTCGCGAGCTGGAAAATTTCATGGAGCGCCTGAGCATTCTGGTGGACGGCGCTGTGGTCCAGCCATCGGACCTGCCGCGCAAAATTCTGGATCAGGTGGGCGACATTTCGGCCCTGCCCGAAGTGGAGGAGCAGGGCGCACCGGAGTCTGCCGCCCCGTCCGCGCAATCGGCGTCGGACGCGCCGACCCACACGGAAGCCCCGCGCGACGCGTCACAATCCGGCGGTTTTGTCTGGCCGGATCTGGCTGTGCTGGAGGGCCACGGCCTGAATCTCAAGGATTTTCTGGACGCCGTGGAAAGCCGTCTGATCGACGAAGCTCTGAACCGGGCCGGGGGCGTGAAAAATCAGGCCGCGGAATATCTGGGCATCAAGCGCACCACCCTCATTGAGAAGCTCAAAAAACGCAATCCCTGATGCGGAGCGCTTTCCGTCACCTTTTATGGGCATATTTTTTGCATAAAATGAGGCGGATGTCTGATCCGTCATGTGTTGTTGTCATACGTCAGTGAACAGAAGCCTGACTGCCGGCATGTTCCGGCCTCATAGCGCCGTTGTGAAGGGCGCGCCGCGCCGGTTGTTGCCATGGCTCTGTCTGCTGTTGGCCGTGCTCCTGTGTCGGCCGGAGCAGGCGCGGGCCATGCTCTGGCAGTGGACGCCCGGTACGAATGCCGGGCGGTTGATCCTGGTGCTGGACAGCCCCGGCCAGGCCCGTAGCGTGGCGCGCGTCAGCGCCACGGATCTGGAACTGATGCTGAACAGCCCGACCGCTTCTCTGCGTCAGGCCGGGGATGCGCCCGCGCCTGACGCTCTTTTGCGCGCTCTGGCTCTGGACGGCAGCGCGAACGGCGGGCGGCTGCGCATCCGTCTTTCCCCGCGCGTCGTCAATTATACGCTGACCCGTCCCGCGCCCGGCAGGGTGGTCATGGAATTCTTTGCCGCCCCCGGCGGTGACGCGGCTGCGGCGCCCGTCGTCGCCGGGCCGTTGTCGGCCCCGGTCGGCGCGCGGGCGTCCCGGAGCAGGGCGGACGAAAGCGTGCCGCCTCTTGCGGCCGGGCAACTTCCGGCTGATCTTTTGCGCCGCCGGTTGAGCGGTCTGCGGGCCGTGCCGTATTCCCGTCTGGCGGAGCTGGCCGATCCTCGGCCTAGTGTCCCCACTCCCCATGAAGAGCGCGTGGTGCCCGACTTCGCGCCGCCCGCCGCCGAAGCCGGTTTCTGGTCTTCTTCGGCTTTTGCCGCCGCTGTTCCGGAAAACGGCGGTCCCAAAGAATTGGGCGACAGGGGGGTGATGCTTTCCCGTCAGGATTTGCGCGGCAAGATTAATGCCGGTGGCCCGGAAGACTGGCCTGAAGCCGGCGGGCTGTCCACGGCTACGCTGCCGGCGACCGGCGGGGAAAGCGCCGCGCCGGGAGAAAGTCCGGCTGAAGCCCGGCCCGGGAGCGTCGGCGGCAAAACGGAATCAGCCGGAGATGTCGACGCGGCAACGTCCCGGACCGCGTCGAACGCCGCCCCGCAACAGGCTTCTCCTTCGGATGCGGCTCCCGCGTCCGAAGGAAAAACCACCGGTGAAGAGCCGGGCGCGTCCGCGCCGTCCGCCGCAGTGCAGAATGCCGCGTCGCAGGCGCGGGATACGGGGCCGAAGGCTTCCGGCACAGTGAACACAAAGCCGGTGGGCCTGCCTGTGGGCGAAAAGCAGGCCGAGAAAAAGGAAGCGCCCGCGGAAAAGCCTCGTGAAGTCATTTACGTGGACGAACAGGGCAATCCCGTATCCAAGCCGCCGGAGCCGGACAAGATGCTGGCCGAGGCAGAACGCCTGATCGGAGAAAACAAATTTGACGAAGCCCTGCCGCAACTGGAGAAAATCCGCGCTCTGACCGACATCACGCCGGAGATGCGGGAAAAGGTGCTCTATTACATCAGCGACTGCCTCTGGGTGCGCTATGCGGACAATCCTCTGGCGGGCTACGAGGCCATTGTTTCCTCCACCAACGAGGCCTTGAACGCCAATCTGCGTTCGCCCCGCGTGCCCGACGCCCTGTTGCGCCTGGGCCTTGCCAACGCCAATGTGGGCAATCTGGTGGACGCGGGCGGCTATATCGTGGCCCTGCTCCGGCGTTATCCCGATTATCCCGGCGTGGCGCAGGGCTTTACCGCGCTGGGCAAGGAACAGCTCAAGCGCGGGCTCAATGCCGAGGCGGAGCAGTCCTTTTCCATCGTGCTGGACAAATATCCCGAGTCTTCCCACCTCCAGACCGCGTCCGTGGGGCTGGCCCAAGCGCTTTTCAACCAGAAAAAGCACGACAAGGCCCAGATCATTCTGGACTTCATCAGCAAGCGCTGGCCGCGTTATTATATTGATGAGCCTTCCTTTCTGCTGTTGCAGGCGGGCAACGACGAAGCCCTGCAAAAGACGGACACGGCGCTGGATCTCTACTGGCTCTATGTCAACCTGGAGCCGGGCCGCCAGGGCAACGACGCGATTCTGCTCAAGATGGGCGATACCTATCTGCGCAGGGGCAAGAACGCCGCCGCTGATTTTATTTACCGTGAACTGGCGCGCCGCTTTGCGGATTCGCCCCTGGCGTCCACGGCCAGGCTGCGCCTTGCGGAAAAGGGCATTTACGACTCGCCCATCACCTATGAGCAAATGAATCAGGTCTTCGCCAGGGGCGGGGAGCCGCCGTTGTGGCAGACCTACAGCGAGCTGGCCGCGTCGTCCCAAACGTCTCCGGACGCTGTCCTGGCTCGTCTGAAGCAGGCCATGTGGCTGTTCTGGGACAAGCAGTACACCGAAGCCATGGGCAAGGCGGCGGATTTTATCGACGGCTACCCCGAACACCCCGACGCGCCGCAGGCCCGTGAAATTATCTGGCAGGCCTTTCAGAAAGAACTGGCGAACTCCCTGGCCGAGCAGAATTACGGCCGCATTCTGATCTTGTGGAACGGTTTCCCCCTGGTGCGTGAGCGCTACGGCGAACCGGACCCGCGCCTGCGCTATGCCCTGGCGCAGGGCTGGCTGGAGCGCGGCAACGAGAAGAAGGCTTTTGAACTGCTGGGAGAATTTTTGAAATCTCCCATGGACCCGCAGTATGGCGAAGCGGCTTTTACGGAATTTTTCAACCGCTATCTCCAGGCCGGGGCCTGGGACAAGATTCTGGATCTGGGCAAACTGGTTTCCACCTGGGACATGAAGCCCCAGTTGCGCAAGCAGCTGGATTACGCTCTG
>ERZ506979.723-NODE-723-length-18267-cov-5.818197_pt1 | contig 18267 bp, 27 predicted proteins | sample MGYA00512887_ERZ506979 | MGnify/ENA metagenome assembly ERZ506979 | reverse complement strand
AAGGCTGGCAGGGGTAACCCCCGGCAACAAGAGTTGCCCTCGGCAGTTCGGCGGGGTCGAGGGTTGTGATGTCTCGCCACCGTCGCACGTCCGGCCAGTGCCGTCGCAGAATCTTATTGCAGTAGTCATCGATTTCCACCTGCCCAACGCATGTCATGCCCGCACGGGTGAGCCCCAGCGTGAGGCCGCCGATGCCGGCGCACAGGTCCAGAAAGGTCATACAAAAGCCTCAATGGGGAACGGATATCGGCTCCACAAACACCGCTTTGTTTTCGGCAATCCAGCTCTCGGGGATCATGACATGGTGCGTGTGCCGACAGTGAGGACACGGCCACTCCACTTCCAGCACGCGTGCATCGCCCCAGGCCGAAACGTCATTGACGGATACGACATGCTTTGTCTCCTCGGCCGAGCGGCGCATGTAAATTTTTACCACATCGCCAGTCCGGACTGGCAGTTCGCGCTGTCCGGACTGGCCGCCGACAATGCGTTGTTCCGGAGGCACGGCCAGGAGGCGCAGATACTTGTAGCGGTAGTCGGCCTTGCGGGCCGGGCGTTCGACTTCTTTCCAGTTCGTGTTCTCTGTCATGGTCAACCCTCCTCCTAGCGGCCGCAGCGGCCTTCGCGATCAGGACAATATTCGCAGGTGCTTATACCGTGCGCCGTCATGCACTCGTCGAGCGTGCCCGTGCCGGAGCACGGCCTGGGCACGTCTCCCGGCTGTGCCAAGCGCCAGAGAGGGCACCTGTAGCCCAGGCATGTCTCATAGGTATACTTGGCTAAGGTCCGGCCGCCGGGCACGGCCTCGCTGACAATGTGCCTGATCCGAAAGGGGCACGGCTGCTTGTTCGCCTCAGTGCTGGTCATGGTTTTTCTCTTGCACGGCTGCGGCCCGGTAACATTTCATACACACTGGCTTCCCTTTCAGCCCCTCGCAGCCAAGCCGAACCGGCCCCACACAGAACCGATTCTCCGGGCACGGTGCACTGCTGTCAGCCAAGCGCTTGGCCAGTTCATCGGCTTCGGCCTCCAGGGCGTCCACGATGCCCAGCAAGCGCCGCATCTGGCGTCCGCCAAAGCCGATATTTCCGGAGGTTTTGGTTTCGCGCAGCATCTCCACCCACGCACGATCTTCGCTATTCATGGTCATACATCCACTCCCGACGCTGCCGGAGCCATGTTACAGATCTTCTCGCTACGGCAGGATGCGCAGGCGTCGGGCTGGGGAGCATCGCGCCAGACGCAGCACGCCATGGACGCGATGCACGCCCAAGCCGCCGGAATATCGCGCACCCACAGGGACACTGAGCCGTGCAGCATCAGGCCCGGGGCCTCGAGCGGCCCGAGGATGCCCAGCACAGGCACGCCTGCGGCCCTGGCCAGGCCGACTTCCACGCCGGCGTCCTGGCCGGACTGGCCGAAGTAGATCACCAGGTCGGCCCCGCCGCAGGCTTCTTCGCAGAAGGCGAACACCTTGCCGCCATGGTCCGTGTCCATCCACTCCCGGCGCTGCACCGCGGTCAGGTCGGCCGGCGGCGTGGCCAGCCTGGTCCAGTCGAGGATCTCGACGCCGGGCAACTCATGCTCCAGGCACTGCTGGAACAGTTGCACGGCGTGCAGATGCCTGTAGGACGCGGCGATGTAAATTTTCATTGGCGCGGCTCCCTGGCGAGATCGGCCTGATAGGCATCCATTTTTTCAATGACGTGCTTGCAGCTCCCCGCCGAGGCCTTGATGATGTCAGAGGGGCTTACCTGCCCCAGGACCAAGCCGACTGCTTGCGTGCCTTCCACGCCAAAGGTGATGACATTGATATACAGGCCGCGCGCATCCGGCATGTTCAGAGCCGTATCCAATGCCTCGTGCAGCTGGGCGCGATCCTGGGCGCCAAGGCTCAGGGGGGTGACGTCGATCTCAGACATGGCGGCGCTCCTTGCAATCTTGCGCCATCCGTTTCAGGCGGCGCTGTTCGGTAAATTCTCTCCACAGACCAAGAGTCACACCCAAAGCGGAAAAAATGACAAGAAACGTAATCATGCCCGCACCTCCCGGGTCCGGCCGGGCTGCGGCAAAAGCTCAAGCAACAATTCAAGGATGCCCCGGTGGGTGGCGCGGACGCGCATCTTGCAAGCTCCCATGTTGAGGATGTAGCAGGCGGCCTTGACAGGCCGGACCGGGGTGAAATAGTCTCTGGGCATACGAATGCTCCTTTTTGGAGTTGGCCCCCGGCGCTGGTAACGACAGCTCCGGGGGCGTTTTTTGTTCCAGCCGTTGCTATGGGCTGCCCTGGGTGTTGGCCTCCACCACGCGCAGCAGGGTCAGGATGCCGGTGGTAGCCCGGTAGCCCACCTCGGCAATGGCCCGACGCTCCTCCTGGGTGATGGTGCCGTCCTCCAGAGCCTTGGCCACAGTTTGCATCAGTTCGCCAAATTCTCTCACAGCCTCCATACACTGGCGGTGCACAGCGTGCTCCTCGCCCTCCGTTTCCGGCATTCGCACAAAAAATCCGCCGCGAGCCTCGGCCATGACGTCCAGCGGCAGGTCCGAGCCGGTCACGCCCATGATGGGCAGCAGCAGCTCCACGCCGGCCTTGTGCCCGCTGCGTTCGCCCAGCTCGGCCAGCAGCGTGCTGTAGTCGCGCTGCAGCAGTCCGGCCACGGCCTTGGCCGGCAGGCCGTTGGGGGCGGATAGCACCAGCTGGCGCAGGATGGGCGTGATACGGGGATACTCGCGCATGCTAAATTTTCCTTCCGATTGGCGTGACGCAGACATGGAAGCGCGCTATGCCAAGGGAACCTCGGCGGCACTGGTCAAAATTTTGCGGTCTTGCATTAAGGGCAGTTCCGGTATTTTGGGACGCGGGCCGGGCTTGAGGTTTTCCGGGCGTGGCAGAAGCTCCACTGGAAACCCCAGCTTAACGAAAACTTTGTGGCGATCCGTGGATATTGTGGGACGCTTCAGCATTTTGTTTACAGCTTGGTGCGATACGCCCATAAACTGCGCCACAAAAACGTCCGTGAATTTCTTATCCTTCATCCACGCTCGGAGCTGCTGCGGGCGGTTTTGAGTGTCAGTTGTCATGGCTTGGCTTCCTTGATATTAGGTTGAGTAGTTAAGTTTAAAAATCAAGTTTATAAGTTTCGTTGAGACAAATTTATTTAGATTTTGGATTTGTGTCAACTCAATTTGTAAATTAAATTCTAAAAACTAAAATTATGGAATTATTTGAACGAGTAAAACAGGTTGCCCGGCGCTATTTTCAGACCGACAAGGCTCTGGCAGAGACTTTGGGCATCCCGCAGAGCACATTCAGCGCTTGGTGCAACACCAAGCGTCAGGACAATCTTTGGCCGCATCTGGCGAAAATTGCCGAACTTTGCCCTCAGGTACGCCGCGAATGGCTTTACTATGACGAGGGCACTATGCTGGAGCCTGAACAATCGTCGCCCCCTGTACCGGCCGTGCAAAACAGCACGGACGAAGTGGCGAAGCTCAAGGAACGCGTAGCCGCCTTGGAACAGGAGTTGGCCGAAGAACGGCACTTGAACCGTCAGCTCACCACACGCTTACTTGTGGACGGGGTCGGGGACAAAGGCGCTGCGAGCAATACCGAAAAAACCGGCGAAGGAGCCGGGTAATCCGCGTTACAAAGCTGTTGAATATTGTAGGTCCTGGCAACCGAGGCTAACCTTGCTGATCTGAATATCAACAAATCCGGAGATGTTCTCTATGGAAGCGGCGCGCGTGATTGGCATACTGTTGGCGTTTGCAGCGGCCATTATGGCTGTGCTCAGTCTGATCTCTCCGAAAGCGGCTCTGCTTAATAAACACAAGACACGGCTCAAGGGGATGCTGACCTGGCTGGGGCTTGCTGTAGCGATTACCGTGGGCACAATGCTGATTTTCCCGCTGACGCCGGAAGAATTAAGCGCGCAGCAGGCCAAACGCGCGGCGCGGGATAACGGCCAAGCCGAAGAGCAGCGCCCTGCCACAGCAGTCGCGTTGCTGCCTTACACGCAGGAAAGTGTCGATGATACCTCAACTGCCCGCCGCAAACGCGGACGGGTAAAAATCTATCTTGCCGACCCCACAGCGCACGTAACGCCGGAAGCCCTGACGGCCACATGTATGGCAGCGGCCAAACACTACGCCGCCGCATACGGATTTCAGGCCCTTTCCGTTTTTCTGGCCGACATGCCCGGCGGCAACGGCTGGGAAGGAACGCGGCTGGCCCAGTGCTCCTATTCGCCGGACAAAGGAGGATGGAGCGGCAGCCAGGGCTGGCTGTGGGAACAAATCATGGCGGCTCCGCGCGGCCTGACAGATCAGGAGCGCCGGATAAAAAAACTCTGGGGCGAACTGCGAGGTAAATACCAGAAGGACGGCGGCACGGACGAAGACGCGCTAAAGTCTGCCATCGCCAAAAAAATGAATATCAAACCGGATCAGGTCACCCTGCTCTGGTTTATGCTGGACAAGGTTTCAGCCGGACAATTTGAGGACGTTGCCCCGCAAGGCCCTGCAGAGCCGAAAGCGGCGGCAACCACTAGCGTCGCGCCCACAGAGAACGAGGTGCGTGCCCAGGTGCGTGAACTGCTGGCGGAGCTGGACAGTTTTAAAAATTCCGACGTATTTCGGCAATGCGTGTATGGCTGCGGCAGCAAAGGTCCGGGGAGTGCATGGAATACCAAGCGCAAGGCTTTACAGGACCAAATGACCCCGCAACTTGACGTGCCGATTTTGCTAAAAGCCGCACCCGGTGAATTGTGGATGCTGGGCATGGCCTACGCCAAGGGCAAGGCCGACGAAGCCAGGGAATTACGCGCTGAAATTGAAAAGGCGCTGGCGCAGTAGCAAAAAGGATATGCCGCCAGAGCGACTAGATTAACTCTGGATAAGCAATGCCCCCGAAGGCAACGACTTCCGGGGGCTTCGTTTATCTGGCCTTGCGCCGCCATTGCCAGGGCGGCATCGGGTCCGGCTCCGCCCACAGGCCGCGCCGGGCGGCTTTGGCCTCGCGCTGGTGCAGCCGCCAGAGGTCGCAGACAGCCATTTTGCAGTAGCGGCCATCCACCCAGGCAAGACCGGCGCTGACCAGAGCATCCTGCAGCACAAGCAAATCGTCCAGCAGCACTATGCCGGCCACTTCACGTCTGTAGCTTTTGGCTTTATGGGCGGGAATGACCTGTATCGTCTTGTTCAGGAGTATGCGGGCCGTGAGCGCTTGAGCCTGCTCGCCACCGGGCTGCTTCAGCTCCGGGCAGTCCACGCCGTAGATGCGGACCTTTGCCGTTTCCCCAGTATCATCGCGGCGCACGGTGATGCTGTCCCCGTCATGCACGGAAGTCACCGTGCCCGACCAGGCCAAGGCTAATGACGGTATTAATAGGTATACAAATATAAAAATAGACAATTCTTTCATGAGGGCACTCTGCCTCTTTAGCGGGCAACAAGCAAGCCCTGGCATACGCTGCCATAACGAACGACTTTGTCTTAAGAATTTGCTCTTGGCAAAGCGGAAAACTCCGACAAAAAATGGAGCTTCTTATCTACGGCGTCAAGCAGATTTCTAAAATATACAATATTTGGTATAAGAACATCTCTATTTCCATTTTTTTGTCTGATTATACGATAATAGAAATTAAAAATTCCAGTCGTCATATTTTTTTCAACATTTTTAATATTACGTATATCTTCTGGCGATAATATCATGGCGTGAACAAAAAAATAAAAACTTATATAATAATCAGTATTCTCTGATGTATTAAGTGTAAATGGATACTTTCCACCGTTTGACTGGTATATCCGCTCAAGAGTATCATTTAACCTTAATAAACAATCTTCAATATCTTTTTTTGCATTTTTGAAATATCCGCCGGACAAAGAAAAGATAGCAATGTATGCCAGAAAAATTTCTTCAATCGATGACGCCGCATAAGTTCGTACAAATATTGAAAAAAGCTCTGCGCGCTGCGCCAGTGTTCTGAGAGACTTGTCCGCAAACAGCATGGTTTCCGAAGAGAGTATCCCCGCCAAGGGGAACACAATATATCCTTCCTCCCTGAACCTCTCTGTCAGAGAGCCAAGCATGGGGATTTTGTCAAGCAGAGAGCGGACAAAAATCCTCTTATCAACTTCCTCCAGGCTGTAAAAGACATCAAAAAATTTCCCCAGGTAGTCCATGCGGCAGTCGCAAACAGCAGTTCCAGCTTCTGTGACCCGTTTTAACCCGAAGGTATGCTCCACTTGCTGCAAAAGCTGGGAGGAATCCACAGCCAGGAGAAAAACCACATGGGGCACATTAAAGAGGTGCTTGATGCGCTCCAGCAGATCAATGGCATAAGATGGGCGGCAGCGGTCAAGCTCGTCAACCATGATGAAGAGCGGAAAATCGCCCGACATACTGGCTGTGTCCGCAGCCAGCTTTGTCAGTTCTTCATTGAAATGCTGCACTGTGGAGTAATACTCGGAAATTGTATCCGTGAGGCTCCTCAATCCTTCAGCTCCGGCATTGGCCGCCGCTGCCGCTGGACTGCCGCTAACGCCCAAGCCAAAGGCGGCCCCTTTCATCAATTGCACGCCAAAGCCAGCCAGCTTTAGTACGGCATCGCGCATGGTGTGCAGCACTCCCGGCCAGCTTGTTTGCTGCACCTGATGGTGGATGGCGGCCATCAGGTTGACGAGCGGATCGCCAGACGCATCCTGCTCCCAGGCATTAAAATAGATGCAGGGTTTTGCGTCAGCCAAGAGCTGCTTGCGCCATGCCTGGAGGAAAAAGGTCTTGCCGCTGCCCCAGGGAGAGGTCAGACCGATGACATACGGGCCTTGCGTGTTATGGATGAGCCTCGTCAGCCGATCCGCATACGCCTTGAGGCCAAAGAGGTCGTTCTCCCAGACCATGGCCGCGTGGTCATTGATTTGCAGTCTGGTCAAACCAAGATCGCCAGGCATATGATAAAACTCCTGCGGGATTGCGTGGATTGTGAGGACTTACGCCGCAACCTCTTGCGATTACACCTCCGGATGCGCCTCAAACGCGCTGGCGGCGGCAGCCAGAAAACCGGAACGGGTCATGCCTGCGGCCCTGGCCTTGCGGTCAATCATGTCCAGCTTGTACTGACTGAGGGAGATAGCCACCTGCTTGGTCCGCATGTCCAGATTGGGCGACGGCACCGGATGCAGCTCCGTGCCTTCGGGCAACGCGCCGAAGCCAAGCTCCGCATATTGCTCCCGCAGCTTTTCCAGCGCCTCATCTCTGGAGCTGGGCGCGGGGATGGCGTCGCCATCGTCGGCCATTGCCTCCACATGTCCGCTCACGGCTTCAATGGCCATGGCGAACGCGCCTTCCATTGTGGCCCCTTCGGTGTTGCAGCCCGGAAGATCGGGGAAAAGCACGGCATACACGCCGCCTGTCGGAATAAAACCCGCGTAATATACTGCCATGACGCTCTCCTGTGTGACTGATAACCGGAGTCAATGAGCCGGGGGTACCCCCTAGCTCATGCTCACTCCTGATTGTTTTTCAATGTTCTTGAGGGTAACGGGGTTGATGTCGCCGGGGTGGAAAGGCACCGTCACCTTTCCGGGCTTTTCGGGGTGCTTGAACTGCTTATGGCTTGTTTTACCGCCCGGCAGTTCCCTCCACCCGTCCGCCTCCAACCGTCTTTGTACTTCCCGTGGTTTCATTTTCCCTCCCGTTGGAAACGTAATATATAAATTTTATATAACAGTCAAGATGAATATATATTTTTTATATAAAAATTCCCATTAGAAAGAACAAAAATATGCACTGGCTGCCGCGTTGGCTGCGATGTCATTCTTCCAGATTCAGCGCGGGGGCCGCGTTGACCGCCTTGCGGCGCGCGCGGGGATTGGTATGCCGATAGAAACGCACAATCATCTTTTCGTTACTGTGCCCCATGACCTCGGCCACGCATGTCAGATCCGCGCCATGATCCAGCGCCCGGCTGGCGAATGCGTGGCGCAGGTCATAGGGCCGAATGCGTCGCTCTATGCCCGCCCGGCGTAGCGCATTGCGCCAGGCCCGGCTGATGCTGCGCACCGGGTGCCCCTTGTAGTGGATGACCCAGGTGCAACCCAGCGCCGCATCCTCCTTTTCCCAGCGCCGCAGCAGGCGCAGCACGTCGGGGCGCAGCGGCACCTCGCGCGCTTCCAGAGGCGCTCCCTTGGCGGCATTGGGCATACGCAGCACGGCGGCGCGCGTGTCCACGTCCGTCCAGCGCAGGCGGAAAAGCTCTGACGGCCCGATCCGCGCCCCGGTAGCCATGCTCAGGGCAATGACCCGCTGTACATGCGACGCGGCCGCCGCATAGAGCATCCGTGCCTCGCGTGCCGTGGGCGGGTCCGGCGTTTGCGGCGCGGGGCTGGCCAGTTGCAGACCGGCAAGAGGGTTGACGGGCAGCAATCCCCAGCGGGCCGCCCAGTTAAAGGCGGCCCGGACGATGCCCATGCGACGGCAGGCGGTGCTCTTGCCGATCCCGCGCCGGGCCTGCAGATCAAGAAAGGCCGCCACGTCGTCCATGTTTATGCAATGGGCCTTGCGATGCCCATAGATGGCCGAGAACAACCGCAGATGGTAATCGCTGGCGGCACGGGTGGAGGGATTGCCGAGGCTGCCCAGATAGCGCTCCAGCACTTCGGCCACGGTCAGCCCCGCCGGACTCCGCGCGGCGCGGCGGCGTTTCGCTCGGCGGATGATCTCACGCTCCCGCGAATACACTTCCGCCTGGGCCAGCTCAAAGGCGCGGGCCTCATCTTCCTCGTCCCTGCCGAAACTTTTGACGCGCGGCTTGTTGGTCCAGGGCTCACGGTATTTCACAATCCACGGCTTGCGCTTGTAGGCCAGATAAATGACAGGCATTGCAGTGCCCTCCTTTATCCGGCTGTATCGGCCATTTTCTTGGCAATAACATATTCTATTCCCTTGCCCGAAAACGCTCCCTGGGGATATGGCAAGGAAATGTGCAAGCTGTTTGACCCCCTGACGAAACTGGCCGGTCTGGGCGCTTATGCCCATGTGGCGGCCGGACCCGACGGACGGAGATTCATCCGGCTGACCTTTGCCGGATGGATGCGTGCTGATGACGCGCGCAAGGCCCAGGCCATCCTGATCCGCTACGAGCGTTTACTGCTGCTGCAACTGGATGTGCCGCCGGGGGACCGGCCCAGAACTGTGCAGCAGCTTGTGGCGAGTGGAAAAATCCGCGTGGCGGGCGGCAAGTACAGGCTTATAAAATGACGTTCCGGTACGGCGCAACGCCGCGCCGGAACGGTCACAGCCTGGGGCAAACGCCGTGCCGCCGTCAGATGGCATAGCTGACCACAACGTCAGCCAGGTCGGCGGGAGACATCGCCGCAGCCACGGCGGCCAGCAGCTCGTCGCGCCGGGCTGTGTGCAGGGCCAGCAAGGTATCCGGCCCGTCAGGATCAATCCCGGCCAGGGAGGCGGCAGCCACGGCGACCTCCGCGGTGGACGGCGTGGTGGTGGGCATGGTCAGGCTGGCCACAATGGCCGCATCGCAAGCGGACCTGATCTCGCGCTCCTTTTCGGCTTTGAGGACAGCCAGCGGCTTGGCCGGGCGCTCCGTCACGGCTCCCTTGGGCAGCGGGCCAAGGGCCTCCATGTAACGCGGGGGGCTGGCATAGTCGTCGCCATCGGCGGGCAGCCAGTAGGGCGTGCCGCCCTGCTTGGTGCCCGTGGAATCCATATGCTGGCGGTGATCCTCGACCACCTCCCAGGCGCTGCCAGTCCAGCGGGCCGTATGTCCATCGGGGATATCAGCGGGCGGGGCCACAGGTGTTGCATTTGCACAATCGGTCAGCTCCTTGCCGCCGACAACCTGGGCGGGACGCGAGCCGGTCAAAGCGCTGGAGGTCAGGTCAAAGATGTACATGGTAGTGCTCATGAGCATCTCCTTTTATGGTTGAGGGTTATTGGTATGCCTACAGCCTTTCCGAGCTTGGGTGCGCGGGCAAAGCGCACAGGCGGGGAGCTGGCACCGAGATGAAATACGCAATATTACAGGAGGCTTTTCATTTAGCATAGCTGAGAGCACAACTACATATGGTGCGTTTTCATCAGTTAAAAATAATCCATTTGCTTTGGGAACCAATGCTTCTGACTACAGCTATTATAATAATATTTTTAATGCATCTTTAAACGTTCCCACCGGCTCCCAGAATGTTCCCCAGCACATCTGGCAGCCCGTTATCATCTATTTAGGGCGGCCCAAGTAGATGATAACCGGGATATTGATGCTTGGCGGCATGACGGTGGGCGATGCGCCGTAAATTACGTTGGAGTGGGAGGCGTCAATATTTAGCCATACTCCACCCCAATCCGCTCCGCCGGTATGAAGCTGGTTAATTTCAAAATTGCCAAAGGATAACGCCCCACCAGCGCCGGCTCCCTTAACCGTATGTATCAGCGCATACCCTTGTACATTCGGCAGGCCCGGCGCGTTATACCCACCCGCGCTCCCGTCCCCGCCCAGCACCCAAGCTCGGAAAAACTGGCCGCCATGGAGAGGCAGGTATAATCCCGTGGGGTTAGCGGCATTCGGTCGGTATTTGCCGAGGTTGGCCGCTTGGGTGGCGGCGCTGGCATCCCAAGGCAGGAGCATGCCTTCAAAGCCGCCTGATTTGTAGACCTCAAAGAACTCCGGCCAATCCTCAAACAACACCAGAGAGCCGTCCGGCCAGGCGTGATCATCGGGCAGCACGGTAGAGCGGTGGAACTTGGGCGCGCCGATGGAAAGTTTATTAAGAAATTCGGCTCTCTCAATCTGAGCGGTGAGGGCCGGGGTGAAAACATCACCGACGATCTGCCAGGCCGTACCGTCGTACACCAGGTGATAGAGTCGCCCGGCCACGGGCACACCCGCACCGATGGCCAGATTCGCGAAGCGGATGGGCTTGGCTCCGGTGTTCTGCACGTTGAGCGTGGGATTCGTCACGCTGTTGGTCGTTGTGAAGCTGACCAGCACTTCCGCGCCCGCCGCCAACTTGAACCCTGCCAGGGTCACGGCCTTGGCCGCAGTACCCGCCGCCGTAGCGCAGGATGCGTAGTGGGTGACATTGGCCGTACCGTCGAAGCTCATGCCGAAAATAGTCCGGGCAGTTTCCAGCTTGGTGGCGCTGGCGGCGGTGCCGGTCGCGTGGCAGAACTGGATGTCGGGATATTCGGCAGCGGCCTGGAACACATAGCTCTCCTGGCCAAAGCTGGTGGCAAAGATGATGTCGCAGCCGTTTTCGGCCAGGTCAACCGCAGCCTCGTAAGCGGCTTCGGTTTCGGGGATGTTGTACTTGATCATCACCTGGTCGTCGCTGATGCCCAGGGCTTCCTGAGCGGCCTTGAGGCCATTGATGTGGTTGGCGGAATAGCCTTCGTTTTCGTCACCGATGCAGATGTAGCCAACCTTGATCTCCTCCGCGGGGACCGCGGCGCTCGCGGCGGTCACGCCCAGAACCAGGCACAGCGCCAGCAGCATGCTTACGAGCTTCTTCATTGCGTTCCATCCTCCTGTAATCGACATAAAAAACCAAAGGGACCTGCTTATCATACACCAGGTTAGGCGCTTTGTAAAGAAAAAAGACGAACATTTTTCGATAAGTTTTTTTGTGCGTTCGGGAATAAGGGCTCTCCTGTGCTTTTTATATGCTTTTCAAGTCCACCGTCGCGCAAGGCAAAAAAATTTACCGGCATGTATTGCATTTTTATTCTCTCTCTGCTATAATAACTAGGCTGGTTTGAGAGAGCGCTTCGCTCTGTCAACGAAGCATGTGGGCTCGTAGCTCAGCTGGATAGAGTGTTTGACTACGAATCAAAAGGTCGTGGGTTCGAATCCCGCCGGGCTCACCAAACCAATATAATCCGAACTTGTTTCCGGTAGGAGATGGGTTCGGATTATTGGTTTTTTTCGATCCGTATGAAAGTACCTACTTTCGCAACGGGGTAAGGCGCAAGCCTGTCTCCAAGCCGAGGGGCCTTCGGAAGAAGCAATAATTCCATAGACGCAAAAAAAGGCGGACGCAGCCGTTTTCACGGTGCGCCCGCCCTTTCTTTCGTCCTTACTCTGCCTTGACCTCCTGCTTTTCCAGTTCCCTTTGCTTCTTCCATTCAGCAAATTCCCTCTGGCCTTCCTCACTTTCATAGAAAGCAAGAATATCCGGGAGGATGCAGCGTGCTATCGCCTCGATCCGGTGCTGGGGAATGCCTGTGTTGTTCGTGAGCTTTTTTCTTCCGCCCAAATGTACCTCCTTTCTTGAGAAAATGGCTATCGCTGGGGAGCTTTGGCAGACTGCTCCCTCTGCCGCTCTTGAAACGCCTGTCTGATCTCCTGAGGAATACTTTCCACAAATCGTCGGAGCCGCTCGTTTTCCTTTTTCAGTTCCAATACTTCCACCCGCTTTTGGATGCTCTTTTCGTCGTTGACTTTTTGTTTCAGGCCCATGTTCTCCTGCGTCAAGTAGTCAATGGTGACTTGATACTTCTTCATCTGTCCCAGATGCCTTTCCAACCGGGCGAAATACGGGCCTATCATTTCCAGCGTCTCGTCCCGCTTCTTTCCAGCGTTCAGACCGCCAATCTCGCTAATCGCCTTTTCAATGGTCCGCTGCCGGCGGGTGAGGTCCACAGACTGCTTGAACAGCCATGTGGGAATGTGCCTGCGTTTTGTCACCAGCGCGCTCTTGCCCCGTTTGAAAACTGGGTAAGCCTTTTTCATGTGCGCGTGAAACTCATCCTGCCATTGGGACAACTGCGCCCGGTTACCCAGAACCTCCTTGGCCGATAGCCGGCCGTCCTTCGTGATCGGAGTAAAGCACAGGTGAAGGTGTGGGGTTTTCTCATCCATATGTACCACGGCAGAAAAGATGTTACCCCCTCCCGCTTTCTTCTCCATGAAGGCCACCGCTTCGGTGAAATAGGCTTGCACCTCCTGCTTGTTTCTGCCTGTAAAAAACTCCGGGCTGGCAGTGATGAGGGTGTCCACAAACATGGTGCTGTCCTTTCGGAGGCGGCACCCCGCCGTCTTGATGCGAATGTCGATTTCCTTTCGGTACTTCTGTGCGGGCTGGATGATGTGGAAATTGTCCTTGCTTTTGCTGATGTCAATGTCCGGGTTGCTGGCGTACCTCTCCTTTGTGCGCTCGTGATGGGCTTCCAATACTCCAGCCGGCCCTGCCTTGTGCTTGACAAAGCGAAGGATTGCGTGCTGCGCTTTATGCGTCATCAAACTCCTTTCCTCCATCCATCCATCCAAATTCCCTGATGACCAGTTCATATTGGGATTGGATAGATGGATAATAGATTGTTCTTTTTGATTTTTGTTTTTCTAACTACTGTCCGGTTTCCGTACTTCTCAAGGGAGATTTCCGTACTTCACGGGTATGGTTTTCAGCCCTCCGGCGTACCATGGTCGGATTTCTTGAAGTCGGCATCTGGAACTGCTTCATGCCATTTTGGGTAAATCCGATTGGGCTTTCCACATCCCTGCTTGCGGATCTCCAGCAGCCCGGCGTATTGGAGTTCCCGCAGGGTATCCACAGCTTTTTGCCGTCCGCAGTGAAGTAAGGTCGTTACCTCATTGATGGGATAGTAGAGATAAACTCGGTCGTATTCGTCTGCCCAACCGTTTTTGCGGGAAAGGCCGGCACGGCGCAAAATCATGGCATAGAGGATTTTCGCCTCGTTGCCAAGCAAATGGTAGCCGGGCAATTCAAACAGGAAGTTGGGAAGCTGTGTAAAGCTGATGATTCTGGGTTTCTGGTGCAAGTAAATGTACTTTGTCATAATGCCTCCTTGTAGAAAAGTCGAAGCCGTTTTTCGGGGTGGGACGTATCAACGTATGGGGTAAGAAGTCTGCAAGTCCGAAAGCCTTGATTTTTATGCCTTTTCATAAGCCAACTTTTCTACGTTTGCCCTCCGCCTCCGGGCATAGGCAGCCTTCTGTCTCCGCTGCATCGCCGCTCGGCAGTCGGGGCAGTATTTCGCATTGTTGGAAGTCGAAGAAAAGGTCCTGCCGCACACACGGCAGCGTTTTGCCGTCTCCCGCCGGAACAGCTTCGCCTCCAGCCCCCTGGCCGCCTCATCTTTCAGCACCACCTGGCGAAAGAACGCACAGATGACAGAAAACGAAGTGATCTGAGGACAAACCACTTCCTCGCCATCATCCAGGTAGAGACAGTTGCCGTTATCGCAGAAACTACAATGCGCTCTGATCAGCCGCACTGCCTCCCGGCGCTGTTTTGCATCCATGCGATACAGCGAACCGTTTCCTTCCCGCTCCATGGGCGGTAAGTCTTTCAACTGAAGCATACAGCCTCCTTTCTGAATTTGGATACAGAAAAGCCACGCCCGCCATTTTCCGGCTTGCGTGGCTTTACTGCCCTTCCTCGTTTTCGTATCGAACGAACCGTTTCTTGATTGCCTCCATGCGCTTGATCACAGCGCTATGGGTTTTGTAGCCCAGCTTATCCGCTATCTCCTGATAGCCATATCCCTCTCCCCGCAGTTCCAGAATCGTTCTGTCCCTTTCAGGCAGAGCAGCCTTGAAACGGTTGCAGAAGTCTTTCTCCGCCGCCTGTTCCGCAACATCTCCCTCCGGGGCGGGGAGCGAATGGATCTTGCTGTCCTTGTCCTCCATGCATGCTTCCAGCGAAACGGTCCGCACCCATTTTGACCGGGTGTGATACCACTTGCGCAGGAAGTCCTTGCGAACATGGGTATCCCATTTCTCGAAATCTTCGTCGCAGGGCATTTCCCGCACTGCTTCCAGCATTGGCCTCCAGTCCTGCTCCCCGATGGTTTGTTCCACCACCTGCTTCATCATCGCCTGTACGTCGTCCGCCTCAAAGAAGGGGATTTCGAAGTTCGGTGGCAGGCGGAACAGCTTTTGCACACCCCAGCCCCACACGCGCTCCACTCCTTTGGCCCACAGGGGTAGGGCGTATGACAAACGCCATGCCGGGGAATTGGCTGTATAGTGTTCTTTCCATCCACCGAAGCCCAAGAGAGGGAAGACCATCGAGGCTACAGCATCCATGATTTCGCTTGGAAACTGCTGGCTCAAGAGAATTCTGCGCCATTCGGGAGAGGCGTTCAGGGCGCCCAAACTGCGGGGCAGCCTGCGAAGCGTGGGATATCGGGAGAGTACATCGCAGGGCAGCAGGTATGCAAGGGGTAAGTAGCGGACGGGGCTATCATACGGGAATTGGTATGTGATGGGAATGAAAGAAAACCTCCTTTCCAAAGTGAGATTGTGTGATGGCCTCTAAAAATTGACGGCATAAGTATATACTTTTTGTTCCAAACCAAATAATTCTTTTGTGGAAATCTAATTTCCTATCACCGATAGCGAGAACACAGGAAAAAATCGATTCGCAACAACAAGGTTTGGAAACCTTCAAAAACATTCTTGCTAGAAGCAGTCAGATATCCGTGGTTGTCATTTTGACGGTGGCGGTTTATAATAAAAAATGGCATTTGCGTATACTATAACTTTTCTTCAAATGAAGCTTCCCTCCGGGTCGTCGCATTTGGAATGGTTCTGATAGAATAAGGAATCAATTTGGAATGGAGGCCACAGGATGGGCACCATACTATAGAACAATTCGTAACAGCATCGAAAGATAATATGTCTTCCGCGATGCGAATATTGCATGTGAATTCGAGCGACAGATTCTCCAGATAAGCAGAGGTCGGGTATTTAATCCTGCTTGTGGATAAGTCCAGCACATAAGGGTGTTCGGATATATATTGAGAGGCTTTCTCCCACATTGGATGGTAGCACACCTCGTAAATGAACTGCTCCAATTCGTTCTGGTAATTGCTCGCGTTCTTTTCCTTTCTTTGGCGTTTTATCGTAATATTGTATAAAGATCTACAATACATATTATACCACATGACATCTTTTATTTCAATTGATGATAGAGACGATTCTTGCGATTATGAAGATAATCTCTTGATGTGCGAACTATCAAGTGATATACTAATAAAGTGAAAGTGTTTTCCCTAATTATACTTAGAGGTGACGTTCGTGGATATCAGCTACAAAAAATTATGGAAGCTACTCATTGACAAGGACATGAAAAAGAAAGACTTGCAAGTGTCCGCGGGGATAAGCTGGGCTTCCGTAACAAAACTGTCAAAAGGCGAGACGGTTAGCATGGATGTGTTGATCAAGGTTTGTAAAGCATTAGACTGTAACATCGGAGATATTGTTGATATTATTCCTGAAGATCAGTAGAGGGATAAAACATGGCCAGTAGTAATAATCACGAAACGATCAGCCGGGCAAGTTTACATACACAGAAAAAATTTGAGCTGATCGAAAAATACATTATGCCGTGGGCACAGAAGCTGATGAACAATCCCAGCTGCAAAGGCCTGGTATATATTGACTGTATGTGTAATAGCGGTCTTTATCATGACGATAATAATGTATTAATTGAAGGAACACCGCTTAGGGTTTCGCGTATTTTACGCAATATTGCTGGTCAGTATCCTTTCAAGCAGGTACATCTGTATTTTAACGACCAGGATGAGGCTAAGACTGCTTTGCTGAGTAAAAAAGTTCCGAAGGAAACATCTAACTTTCACATCACAATCACCAGCAAAGATGCGAGTGAGTTACTCAGAAGCATTGGCCCTGAGTTGGATCATCCGACTCTTCATTATTTTTTGCTCTATGATCCTTATGATGCAGACATCGACTGGGAGGGGCTACTTCCTTTCTTCCGGCATTGGGGCGAAGTAATGATCAACCATATGGTATCTGATCCTGTTCGTGCCATCAGCCAGGTCAAGAAGAAAAGCACCATGCAGAAGTATGAAGGAACTTACATGGTTTCGGATTTTGAGAAACTGGTTCCTTTCGGAAGTGACAAGGCTGCCTATGAGAAGAGAATTCTTCAGATCATTAACGCGCTGAAGGGCAAGCGCAGGTATTATGTGGCAGCGTATCCATTCTACAACACACAAAATTCTCAAATGTACAGTTTGATTCACTGTACGAGTAATCCTGTTGGCTTCGAACTGTATAAGAAAACTGCATGGCAGACCTTTGAAAATCATTCGTCCAACAAGAACACTCATGGTCACGAGAATCAGCTGATGCTCGATTTTAATGGTTCTGGCAAGATCACGACTCAAACAGACGAATCCTGTTTTACCGTCCTTGATATAGCCAAATATATCCATTACTGCTTCAAAGGTCAGCGTGATGTACCGCTTGAAGAAGTCTATAACTCTCTCAAGTCGCATCCCGTTTTCCCGGCAGATGGGTATCGTTCCCAGATAAGAGATTACTTAAAGTCGGATTTTGGAGCAGAAATAAAATTCGTGAAGGACCCTGTTACTGGGAAAAAAGAAACACGGGTATCATTCGCAGAAGGAAAGTTTAATTATGAATGACGTTGCGGGATATATACAACGTAAGACTATGCTGTATCAAACCGGTGTAGAATATGGTGACTATACGATGAACTTTGTCCAAGGCTGCTCTCACGGCTGCAAATTTCCATGTTATGCTTTCATGATGAAGAAACGCTTTGGACAGATAAAATCCTATGAGGAATGGTGTCGTCCGCACTTGGTTTCCAATACACTGGAACTGCTCGACAAGGAGATTCCTCGTCTGAAATCAAGGATCAAATCTGTGCAGCTGTGCTTTTCAACTGACCCGTTTATGTACGGGTATCCAGAAATCGAGGCGCTGGCGTTGGCATCTATCAGCAAACTCAATGCTGCTGGTATTAAATGCACAGTCTTAACTAAGGGGATACTTCCTGCGAGCTTGGCACATCTGTCATCGGAGAATGAATATGGCATCACGCTAATCTCGCTGGACGAAGAGTATCGGAAGAAGATGGAGCCCGGTGCGGCACCTTACCGCGAGAGACTGGAAGCATTGCGGAGTCTGTATGATGCAGGATGCCGGACGTGGGTTAGTATCGAACCGTATCCGACTCCCAACCTGATAGAGCAGTCACTGGGTGATTTATTGGATGCAGTAAACTTCGTGAACAAGATTATCTTTGGGCGTACCAACTACAGCAAAGAAACAAGTGCTTATACTGAGCATAGAAAGTTTTACAATGACAAAGCTGCAGAAGTGATTCGATATTGCGCGAAGCATCATATTGAGTATCACATCAAGGAAGGTACAATTACAGACTGAGGAGGACATACCATGGACGCCCATTTGCTCAATACAATCGCCAATTTCATCTGGGGCATCGCCGATG
>ERZ506979.721-NODE-721-length-18360-cov-13.966676_pt1 | contig 18360 bp, 15 predicted proteins | sample MGYA00512887_ERZ506979 | MGnify/ENA metagenome assembly ERZ506979 | reverse complement strand
TTCGGGACATTTCCCCCTGATAGGGGGAATCGGCCCCTGGAAGGGGAGCCAAGGGTCTGCGCTTCCTGCAAGCCCTTTTTTCTTGACTTTCCTGCCCATTTCCGTTAGAATATACACCGTTCATCGGAGGGTCGATGGGAGAAATTCGGCTGGATAAGATGTCGGGCGCGGGCCCGGGGTTTTATCCGGCTCTTTTTTTGGAGTCTGGTATGAAGAAACAGCAAAATGATTTTCTGAACGGAAGCATCCTTCCGTCTCTGCTGCGCTTTGCGGGCCCGGTGCTGCTGGCGCTGTTCCTGCAGGCGATGTACGGCGCGGTCGATCTGATCGTCGTCGGCAAATTCGCGGGTACGGCGGATATCTCCGCCGTCTCGACCGGCAGCCAGGCCATGCAGCTGGTCACCTCGCTGCTCGTCGGCCTGACGACGGGCGTGACCGTTCTGCTCGGGCAGAAGATCGGCGAGGGAAAGCCCGGCGAAGCCGGCAGCGTCATCGGCTCTGCCATCTGTCTGTTCGTCTGCGTCGCGCTCGGACTGACCGCCGTACTTGTGACGCTGGCCGCGCCCTTCTGCCGCCTGCTGCAGGCGCCGGAGGAGGCCTTCGTCCCCACGACGCTGTATGTGCGCATCTGCTCGGCCGGCACGCTGTTCATCGTCGCGTTCAACGTCATCGGCAGCGTCTTCCGCGGGCTCGGCGATTCCAAAATGCCGCTCATCACGGTCGCCATCGCGTGCGTCGTGAATATCTTCGGTGATCTGCTGCTGGTCGCCGTCTTCCACCTCGGCGCGGCAGGCGCAGCGCTGGCAACGGTGTTCGCGCAGGCCATCAGCGTGGTCCTGTCGCTGCTCGTGATCGCGCGACGCAAACTACCGTTCACCTTCCGCAAAGAGCAGCTGCGCTTCGACCGGCCGCTCACGGCCGGGATCCTGCGCCTCGGCGTGCCGATCGCGCTGCAGGACGTGCTGGTCGGCGTGTCGTTCCTGGTGATTCTGGCGATCGTCAACTCGCTGGGATTGCTGCAGTCGGCAGGCATGGGCATCGCGGAGAAGGTCTGCGCCTTCGTCATGCTGCTGCCGTCGGCCTTTTCGCAGTCCGTCTCCGCCTTCGTCGCGCAGAATACCGGCGCGGTCAAGCCGGATCGGGCCAAAAAGGCCCTGCGCTACAGCGTCGTCACGTCGCTGTGCATCAGCGTGTTCGTGTTCTATTTCAACTTCTTCCACGGTGATCTGCTGGCCGGGATCTTTGCCAATGACCGCGCCGTCATCCTCGAGGCTGCGGACTATCTCAAGGCCTACGCCATCGACTGTCTGCTGACCTCGTTCCTGTTCTGCTTCGTGGGCTATTTCTCCGGCCTCGGCAAGACGGTCTTCGTCATGGCACAGGGCATCCTCGGCGCGTTCGGCGCGCGCATCCCGGTGTCGTTCTTCATGTCCCGCCTGCCGAACGTGCGCCTGTTCTACATCGGCCTCGCCACCCCCTGCTCGACCGTCGTGCAGGTCCTCCTGTGCCTTGCCTACTACGCGCACCTCAGCCGCCGGGAAAAAGCAGGCCCCGCGGTCTGAATCCCGCACAAAAAACCTCCGTCAGCCGCTGGCTGACGGAGGTTTTCGCTTTTCAGGTCTTGTCTCAGATCGTCGGCTGGTTGGCAGCTTCGATGATCTTGACGAACTTCTCGGGCACGAGGGAAGCGCCGCCGATGAGGCCGCCGTCGATGTCGGGCTGGGCCAGCAGGTCATAGGCGTTCTTCTCGTTCATGGAGCCGCCGTACAGGATGGAGATCGCGCGGGCGACCTTGGCGCCGTACAGCTTGCGGATGACCGCACGGATGTTCTCGCAGACCTCTTCGGCCTGCTCGGGCGTGGCGGTCTTGCCGGTGCCGATGGCCCAGATGGGCTCGTAGGCGATGATCATCTTGCGGATCTTGTCCTCGCCGATGGAGGCAAGGCCGGTCTTGATCTGCATGGTGATCCATTCCTCGGTGATGCCGGCTTCGCGCTGCTCGAGGCTCTCGCCGACGCACATAATGGGGATCAGGCCGTTGTCCAGAGCGGCGAGGACCTTGGCGTTCACGTCCGCGTTCGTCTCGCCCATGGCGCGGCGCTCAGAGTGGCCGAGGATGACGTACTTGCAGCCGGCGTCGAGCAGCATGTTGGCCGCGATCTCACCGGTATAGGCGCCGGAGGCGTTGGCGTTGCAGTTTTCAGCGCCGATGCCGACGCGGGTCTCGCGCATGGCGCGGACAGCAGCCGGGATGCAGACGGCCGGCACGCACAGCGCCACGTCACACCAGCGGCCCTTGGGCATGATGGCTTTGAACTCGGTCATAAACGCCTTGGTCTCCGTCGGCGTCTTGTTCATCTTCCAGTTGCCCGCGATAACAGTCTTGCGATACTTTCTGTTCATTGTGAATCTCCTAAATTATATATCAAAATCAGTTTTACCTTAACAAACCCGCGCCCGCAGGCGCACGTAGCATATTTCGCCAACCCGATTCAGCCATCACCAACAATGGCAGGCTCTTTCGGCAGAAAACCATAGCTCAGCAGCCGGTGTGGCGTAGAGGCGTGTCCGTCTAAAGAGTAGATACGTGCTGGCAGCTCCAGAGTACCCAGTCTTACTTGTCCTGCAGGCAGGCAATACCGGGCAGCTCCAAACCCTCAAGGAACTCAAGCGATGCACCGCCGCCGGTGGAAATATGCGTGATCTTGTCCGCAAAGCCCAGCTGCTCGCAGGCCGCCGCAGAGTCGCCGCCGCCGACGATGGTCACAGCGTCGGAATCCGCCAGTGCCTGTGCCACGGCAATGGTGCCCTTGGCCAGCGTCGGGTTCTCGAACACGCCCATGGGCCCGTTCCAGACAACGGTCTTCGCGTTCTTGATGGCATCGGCAAACAGCGCGCGGGTCTTTTCGCCGATGTCAAGGCCTTCCTTGTCGGCCGGGATGGCGGTCACGTCGACGGTCTCGACGTCGACCGGCGCGTCGATCGGGTTCGGGAAGTCGGCAGCCACGACGGTGTCGATCGGGAGCAGAAGCTTGACGCCCTTCTCCTCGGCCTTCTTCATCATGTCCTTGCAGTAGTCGACCTTCTCTGCGTCAAACAGGCTCTTGCCGATGCCGTAGCCCTTGGCCGCGACGAAGGTATAGGCCATACCGCCGCCGATGATGAGGGTATCGACCTTCTCGAGCAGGTTGTTGATGACGTTCAGCTTGTCGGAGACCTTCGCGCCGCCGAGGATGGCGACGAACGGACGCTCCGGATCGGCCAGGGCCTTGCCCATGATGGAAACTTCCTTCTGCACCAGATAGCCGCAGACGGCGGGCAGATAGTCGGCAACACCGGCAGTGGAGGCGTGCGCGCGGTGCGCGGTGCCGAAGGCGTCGTTCACGAAAATGTCAGCCATGGAAGCGAGCTTCTTGGAGAGCTCGGGGTCGTTCTTGGTCTCGCCCTTTTCAAAGCGGGTGTTCTCAAGCAGCATGACCTCGCCGTCCTTGAGGGAGGCGGCCAGCGCCTGTGCGCTCTCGCCCACGACGTCCTTGGCCATCTTGACCGGCTGGCCCAGCAGCTCGGACAGACGATCGGCCACGACCTGCAGGCTCAGCTCCGGCTTCACTTCGCCCTTGGGCTTGCCCATGTGGGAGCAGAGGATGACGCGGGCATTGTGCTTCACGAGATACTGGATGGTCGGCAGCGCGGCGACGATGCGCTTGTCGCTCGTGATCTTCCCGTCCTTGGTGGGGACGTTAAAGTCGCAGCGGCAAAGGACGCGCTTGCCCGCGACGTCGATATCTTCAACAGACTTCTTGTTGTAGTTCATAGATGTTCCTCCTTATTTGATGGCGGGGGCAGCCCGCTTGTTTACCGGTTCCAGTCGGCCATTTTTCCTTCGGTCTTCAGGTGTGGGAATTGCTGCTGCCGCAGCGCTTCAAACACGCCGATGGCAGCGGAATTGCTGAGATTGAGGCTCCGCGCCTCCGCGCGGATGGGGATGCGGACACAGCTGTCATAGTGCGCGGCGAGAAGATCCTCCGGCAGACCTCTGGTCTCCTTGCCGAAGAACAGATAGGTCCCGTCGGGGTAATCGGCCTCGTCGTAGCGGCGGGGCGCCTTGGTGGAAAACAGGCGCAGGCAGGATGGATGATTCTTTGCAAAGAAATCGTCCAGATCCTCATACACCCGAACGTCTACCAGGTGCCAATAGTCGAGCCCCGCGCGCTTGACCGCCTTGTCGGAAATGTCAAAACCCAGGGGCTTCACGAGATGCAGGACGCTGCCGGTCGCGGCGCAGGTGCGCGCGATATTTCCGGTGTTGGCCGGGATCTCGGGTTCAACCAATACAACATGCAGCATGTGAAAAACTCCTTGCCCGCCGTTTCCCGGCAAGCAAGCATATTCTATGACAGAACGTCACAGATTTCAACTGTTTTTCAGAAAAAAATCAAGATTTTCGTGAAAAAAATTTTCCCTTTGCGGCGCTCCATTTTTGGTGATTCTTACACGCCTACAGCCGCCAGTCGATCGCGCGGCTGCCGGCAGACTCCAGAAAGGCGTTGATCTTCGAAAACGGGCGGCTGCCGAAGAAGCCGCGGTAGGCGCTCAGCGGACTCGGATGCGGCGCCTGCAGCACGAGGCGGGGATACGGACTGTCCGCGGCGAGGGCCGCCTTCTTCTGCGCGTGGCCGCCCCAGAGGACGAAGGCCACCGGCTGCGGCAGCGCAGCGACGGCGCGCACGGCGGCGTCGGTGAACGTCTGCCAGCCGAACGCCTGATGGCTGGCCGCCTTGCCCGCCTCCACGCTCAGGCTGCTGTTGAGCAGAAACACGCCCTGCCGCGCCCAGGCAGTCAGATCGCCGCTTTCCGGCGGCGTCACACCGCAGTCCGCCTGCAGCTCCGTCAGGATATTGCGCAGCGACGGCGGCAGCTTCACGCCCGGCTTCACGGAAAAGGCCAGCCCGTTGGCCTGCCCCGGCTCGTGATACGGGTCCTGCCCCAGGATCACGACCCGTACTGCCTCCGGCGGCGTCATGCGGAAGGCGGCAAACAGCGCCTCCCGCGGCGGATAGACCGTGGACGCGGCGTAGGCCGCGTCCACCCGCTCTGCGAGCGTCCGCCAGTACGGCTTTTCAAATTCCTCCTGCAAAAGCGCCTGCCACGCGCCAAGTTCTTCCGGTCTCATGGTACTACTCCTTATTATCTCCGGTTTTTCCGCATTTTTTCGCAATATTTATACCACAGAAAAACCCGGAACACAAGCGCCGCCCGGCGCATAGGGTTTTGCGAGGTGATCGTATGCAGATCTATGTGGTAAAGCCCGGCGATACGCTCTTTTCGATCGGTCGGGCGCTGGGGCTCGCGCCCGGCTTTCTCGCGCGGTACAACGGCCTGCAGGAGCCGTACCGGCTGGCCGTCGGTCAGAGTCTTCTGGTCTTGTTTCCGGAACAAACTGTGACCGTACAGCCCGGCGACACGCTCACGTCCATCGCCGCAAGCGCCGGGACGGATGTGGCTTCCCTGTACCGGATGAACCCGAACCTTTCCGGCTTCGACCGGATCTACCCCGGCCAGATCCTCGTGACCCAGCTCGAGCAGGCCGCGCGCCGCCCCGCGGTCGTCAGCGGCTATGCCTATCCGAATGTGTCCGAACGCATGCTGCGCGGCATTCTGCCGTATGCCGGGGCGCTGGCCCCGTTCACCTACGGCTTTACGCCGGAAGGCGCGCTGGTGCCGATGGACGACGAGCGGCTGCTGGCACTGGCCAATGCCTGCGGCGTGCAGCCGCTGCTGCACCTGTCGACGCTCACAGCCGCCGGGACCTTCTCCGCCGCGCAGGCAGCTGCGCTGCTGCGGGATCCGGCCCTGCAGCAGACGCTCGCGGCCAACGTGCTGCAGACGATGCTGGAAAAGGGCTATGAGGGCCTCGACGTGGATTTTGAGTATCTCGGCCGGGACCTGGCGGAGCCCTACGCGGCGTTTATCCAGCTGCTCCGCGATACGCTCGCCCCCTACAGCCTGCCCCTCATCACCGCCCTGGCCCCCAAAACCTCCGCCGCCCAGCCCGGCACCCTCTACGAAGGCCACAACTACGCCTCCCTCTCCACCGCCAGCGACGCCGTGCTGCTGATGACATATGAATGGGGCTACACCTATGGGCCGCCGATGGCGGTGGCGCCGGTGGGGGCGGTGCGGCGGGTGGTGGAGTTTGCGCTGACGCAGATGGACGCCGCTAAAATTTTGCTAGGCTTCCCGAACTACGCCTATGACTGGACGCTGCCGTTCACCGCGGGCGCGACGCGGGCGCAGTCGATCGGCAATGAGGCTGCGCCGCTGCTCGCCGCGCAGTACGGCGCCGAGATCCAGTTCGACACGCAGTCGCAGACGCCGTATTTCACGTACCTGGACGAAGCCGGGCAGCCGCACGAGGTCTGGTTCGAGGACGTGCGCAGCGCGCAGGCGAAGTTCGCGCTTCTGCCGGAATACGGACTTCTGGGCCTCGGCTACTGGAATTTCATGCGGCCGTTTACGGCCGGATTCAGCCTGCAGAACTACCTGTTTACAGCCTCCGGGCTGCGTTGACAAATTCCGGGCGGTGTAATATCATAGAAAACATCGAAAGAAAATCATCCAAAAGGGGAGAATCTTCCATGTCTGCATCCAAGGTCTTTTTTACTGATTTCCGCTGCCGTCTGGGCGTCAGCCAGCTCGACAAGCTCCGGAAGCTGCTGGAAAAATCGGAGTTCTCAAAGATCGATTTTGACGGCAAATTCGTCGCCATCAAGCTGCATTTCGGCGAGCTCGGCAATCTGTCGTTCCTGCGCGCCAACTATGCCAAGGTCGTCGCCGACTTCGTCAAGGAGCGCGGCGGCAAGCCCTTCCTCACCGACTGCAACACGCTCTACGTCGGCAGCCGCAAAAACGCGCTGGAGCACATGGATACCGCGTATCTCAACGGCTATTCCCCGTTCTCCACCGGCTGTCACGTCATCATCGCCGACGGGCTCAAGGGCTCGGACGATATCGAGGTCCCGGTCGTGGGCGGCGAATACTGCAAGACCGCACGCATCGGCCGCGCCGTGATGGACGCCGATATCTTCATCTCGCTGGCGCATTTCAAGGGTCATGAGCATGCGGGCTTCGGCGGCGCGCTCAAGAACATCGGCATGGGCTGCGGCTCGCGCGCGGGCAAGATGGCCATGCACGCCGACGGCAAGCCGTATGTGCAGACCGATCTTTGCGTCGGCTGCGGTGCGTGCGCGAAGATCTGCGCCCACAACGGCCCGCAAATCGCGGACAAAAAGTGCCATATCGACCATGACGCCTGCGCCGGCTGCGGCCGCTGCATCGCGATCTGTCCCAAGGACGCCATCCGGCCGGGCCTTGACTCGAGCGAGAAGATCCTCAACTGTAAGATCACCGAGTACGCCAAGGCCGTATTGGACGGGCGCCCGAGCTACTGCATCAACATCGTCCGCGACATCTCGCCCAACTGCGACTGCCACGCGGAAAACGACGTGCCCATCGTCCCCGACGTCGGCATGTTTGCCTCCGCCGACCCGGTCGCCCTGGATCTGGCCTGCGCCGAGGCTGTCAACCGCCAGCCCGTCATGCCGAACTGCGCCATCACGGACCTGCAGCTCGAGCACGACTGCGACCGCTTCCACGCCGCGCATGACAACACGCACTGGCAGGACATGATCGAGCACGGCAAAAAGCTCGGGCTCGGCTCCGACGAATATGAGATCGTGAACATCCACTGAACATCGCGCGCAAACGGGCGGGCCCAGCCGGGTCCGCCCGCGTTTTCTGCACAAAAACGGCGTGATTTGCCAGCAATATCCGGATTTTACCGGACTTCATTACAGTTTTGTTACAAAAGCTCCCATTGTATTGCAATCTTGCCAGCCGCCGCTTATACTGGGTGCAACGATTCTTTATGGGGAAACTGACCGCTTTGTCATTTTCCCGGCCGGAAGGAGGCTGACGTCTTGAAAAAGTTTCTCTGTCTGCTGCTTGCGGCGGTGCTTGCGGGGCTGCTGATCCTGCCCTGCGCCGCGGCCGAGCCCACAGACTTTACCGACCGGAGCACGATCCGGAACTACAACGCCGTGCGGATGCTCGCCGACCTCGGTCTCGTCGCCGGCTATTCGGACAGCAGCTTCGGCCCGGACAAGCTGATCCGCCGCGAAGAGGTCGCCAAGCTCATGGCCCTGCTCGCCGACGCGGACGCCGAGGCCCAGGGGCAGAATGCCCCCGTCCCGTTCTATGACGTCTCTGAGTCCTGGGCGCTGCCGTTCATCGCCTACTGCGCGCAGAACGAGATCGTCGCCGGCAGCAACGGCCGCTTCCGCCCCGCCGATCATGTGACGCTGCGGGAGCTGGCAAAGATGCTGCTCGTCCTGCTCGGGGAAGACAGCGCGCGCTATGTCGGCGCGGGCTGGGCGCAGAACGTCGACCAGGACGCATTTGAAAAGGGCATCTACGCGGGTCTGACCGCCGGATATGAAGAAGACGCCACGCGCGACAACGCGTGCCTGCTCATCTACAACGCCACGCTCTGCCCGAAGGTGGCCAACGCCAGTGAGAACAGTGTGCAGCGCTACGTGCTCGACGCGCTGATGAACCCGATGTCGTATCTCGAGATCCGCTTCGGCCTGACCCGCTATACCGCGACGCTGACCGGCAATGAGTGCGCCGATCTGACCGGCTCCTCTCCCCTGCCCGCCGGGACGAGCAAGCTCGCCGGACACAAGGCGTTCCAGGTCTCGACAGACCTGAGTCTGCTCGGCCGCAGCGTCGATATCTACGTGAAGGACGGGAAGGTCTTCGGCGTGCCCTGCTACGCGGTCGACGAGATCTACTACACCTTTGCCGACGCTTCGCAGCTCAAGGAGATCTGCCAGGGCGGCGGCTTCCGGCTGACGGACGAGACGGAGTACTATTACAACTACGCCCGCTCGTCCAAGGAGATCCTGAACGCCGTGACCGCCAACGACAAGATCACCGTGATCGACCATGACGGCGACAACGCCTTCGACGTCGTCCTCGTGACGACCAGCCGTCCGGCGACCGTCACCGCGACGAGCCCCCTGACCGTCGACGTTGGCGGCCAGAGCTACGAGGTGCAGGCCTTCAGCCAGGCAGACACGTTCGCCGTGGGCGACGCGGTCTACTACAGCCAGGTCTGCGGCAGCGGCTACATCCGCCGGCTGAACGGATAATAAGAATTACGGATACGCCTGCCTGGCGTATCCGTTTTTTATGCTTTGGGCAGACCCGGTTGCAAATCGGGCGGAATTGTGGTAAATTTAGAAAAAAGACACGGGAATTTCCCCGGCTGCGGGATGCGCCGGGTTTCCCTGAGCTGAGGTGATCACATGAAACGGCTGCTGCTTCTGCTGGCCTGCCTTCTGGCGCTCTGTACGACGGTGGTCGCGGCGGAGCCCGCCATTTCCGATATGAAAACCGACTGCACGCTGACCGGCAGCGGCGCGTGCCAGGTCACGCAGACCTTCACCATGGAGATCGACGGCGCGCAGACGCAGCTGCGCTTCCCGCTCGTCCCGGGCGCGAAGAAGGCCTCCGTCGCCGGCTACGACGCGCAGAAGCAGACCGACGGCGACTGCCCGGTGCTCGTGCTGAGCGACGCGTCGGGCTTTACCGGCACGCGGTCGTTCACGGTTTTGTCCACGGTCTCCGGCCTCGTCAGCGAGGCCGACGGCGTGCAGACGCTGCAGTTGCCGCTGCTGAGCGCGAAATGGGCCTACCCCATCAGCCGGTATCAGTTCACCGTGACCATGCCGAAGCCGTTTGAGGGCTACCCCGCCTTCGTCAGCGGGTATTACAGCGACGTGATCTCGGACTATATCGATCTGGACGTATCCGAATCGCTCATCAGCGGTACGATCGCCACCGGGCTCAAGGACCATGAGTCGCTGGACATGACGCTGACGCTCGACAAGAGCTATTTTTCGGGCGCATACACCGCGCTCTCCTTCAGCTGGGTCGGCATGGCCGTCATCGTGGCGCTGCTGGCGCTGGCGTTCGGCTACTGGTTCGTCACGCTGCGCAGCGCACCCATCCGCACCTCGACGCGGAGGCTCCCGCCGGACGCGGCGCTGCCGTGCGATATGCCGTTTCTGGTCGGCGGCGGGCCGATCCAGTTCAACATGCTGGTCTGCCACTGGGCGAGCCTCGGGTATCTGACGATCTTCTGCGGGAAAAACGGCCGCGTCGCGCTGCGCCGCCGCGTGGACATGGGCAATGAGCGCCGCCCGGCAGAGGTGCGGCTGTTCCAGATGCTGTTTTCGCAGGGCGACGTGTGCGAGGGCGCGAGCCTTTTGTACAAGCGCACGGCGGAAAAGGCGGACGCGGTGCTGCGGCGCTACTGGGTCCGCAAGCTCTACCGCAAGTCGAGCGGCAATCCGCTCCTCGCGCGGGCCTTCGGTCTGCTTGCAGGCGCACTGGCTGCGGCCGAGGCGGCAAGTCCGCTGCTGCCCGCGGGCTTTGTACGCTGGCTGCTGCTGATCGCCGCGTTTTTGATCGGCGGCGCGCTGAGTGCCGTGATCCTGCATGCGCCGTCGGCGTATTATCAAGGGAAAAAGCTGTTTGTGGCGCTCGCGGCGCTGGCCGCGGTGGCGCTTCTGACGCTCGCGCAGTTCGGCGAGGGTCTGCTCGCCGTGCTGCTCGTGATCGTGTGTCTGGTGCTGCTCGGGCTTCTGACGCTCCACGGCGGCAGGCGGACGGCCTTCGGCGACGAGATCGTCACGCAGGCGATGAGCTACCGCCGCTTCCTGCGCCGCGTCACGCAGAGCCAGCTGCTCTCGCGGCTCGCGCAGGACAGCCAGTATTTCTACCGCATCCTCCCCTATGCCGAGGCCATCGGGCTCGGCGCGGGTCTGGCCCGGACGCTCGGCAATACGGAGCTCGAGCAGTGCGACTGGTATCAGGAGCAGCAGCCCCTGCCGCGCACGGCCGCCGGGTTCTACAGTCACCTGCAGGAGGCGCTGGCCCTGCTGGAGCTTTCGATCCGGAAATAAAAAGAGACGAAAAGCGCCTGCCGCAGCAGCGGCAGGCGCTTTTTTCATGCAATTACTGCTCCATACGCGGGCAGCAGCGGACGTATTCGTAGAACTGCGCGTTTGTCGCCTCCATATACGGCGTGACCCAGAGCGTGCCGACGCCGAGGCACAGGGAACCCACGATGATCCAGCCGAGGAAGCTCAGATCCAGCACGAACTTTTCCCACTTGTGGCCGTCCATCAGCTGGCGGCTCTCATCGATGCAGGCCTTCCAGCCGTAGTCGGGGTGGTCGAGCTTGATATAATAGGCCATGGAATAGGCATACATCTTGACGATGCCGGGGATGACGAACAGCAGCGACCACAGGAAAGTAAAGAGCGACGTCATGAGGCCGATGAGGAACGTCCCGCCGAAATCATCCTGGAAGCCGCGGAACATGTCGCCCAGCTGCACCGGCTGGTGATCCCGCGCCTGCTTGAGGAAAATAAAGGCCATGCCGTATTCCAGCGGCCCGACCACGATCAGTGCGCCGATGCCGGGCAAGATCCCCGCGGCTGCCGATTCCATCAGGCCGATCAGCAGGCACACCGCCAGCCCCATCATCCACAGGTTCTGGAAGATCCCGCCGCCGAGCTGCGCCCGCGCCCGGGCTTTTAATTCTGCACGATCCATAAAAACACGATCCTTTCTGTCATTTCCACGTTTTCGGTTTTCTTTCTTCCGGCTTCCAACATTATACGGTATGCGCGCGGAAATTGCAAGAGAACCGGCCGCGGCCCGCGCTCAGATCCCGTCCGGCACGCCCGCCAGACACAGCGGCAGCTCCAGCCCGTTTTCCTCCAGCAGCGTCCGGTCACGCAGGATCTTCCCTGCCGCGCCGTCGGCGGCCAGACGCCCGTCGGCAAGCAGCAGCACGCGGCTGCAGGTCTCCAGCACCAGATCGAGGTCGTGCGAGGCGATGAGCTTCGTCTCCGGCCGCTGCCGCAGGACGCGGATGAGCGTGCGGCGGTTGCGCGGGTCGAGCGCGGTGGACGGCTCGTCCATCAGCAGCATCTGCGGCTGCATGGCGAGGATGGTTGCGACGGCGGCCATCCGCTTTTCGCCGCCGGACATTTTATGGTTGTGCCGGTCGCGGAGATATTCCATGTGCAGCTCCGCGAGCGTTTCCTCCGCCCGCTGTTCGGCGGCGGCGCGGCTCAGGCCGTAGTTCATAGGGCCGAAGACCATATCGTCGAGCACGGTGGGCATGAACATCTGGTTGTCGGCGTCCTGCAGCACATAGCCGAGCTTCCGGCGCACCTCCGGGAGGGTCTTCTGCGTGACCGGGATGCCGTCCACGGTGATGCTGCCCGTATAGGGAAGCAGGCCGAGCGCGGCCTTCATGAGCGTGGACTTGCCCGCGCCGTTGGCGCCGATGAGCCCGACCTGCTCGCCGCTGCGGACCTGAAACGACAGCTCCCGCAAAACCGGCGTATCGCCGTAGAATACACAGACATGATCAAAAACCAGCATCATCTTCGCCTCTTTTCAGACAAATAGGGAGCCCGCGAGCGCGGACAGATCGACCAGCCGCGGCAGCAGCATCAGCGCCGGGCACAAGATCGCATACGGCCAGGACGCGGCCGAGCCTTTGCGGCGGACGGCGTAGGAGAAATCCCCGCAGAAGCCGCGCAGCTCCATGCTCTCATACAGCGCCTCCGCCCGGTCCATGCTGCGCAGCAGCAGCTGACCGAGGAACGAGCCCCAGGCGGAGATATGCACGCCCTTCTGCCCCGGCGCGCGGAGACTGTAGGCCTCCTGCATGACGGAGACCTCGGAGAGCAGGACCCCGATATACCGGAACGTCAGCAGCAGGCTCGTGATCGTCTTCGGCAGGTGCAGCTGCCGAAGGGCGCGGCAGATCTCCTCGATCGTCGTGGTGGCCATGAGCAGGAACGACGCGAGCAGGCAGAAAACGCCCTTCATCACCAGCGTCAGCATTGAGACGACGCCGCCGGAGACGGCAAGCGTGCCGAGCTGCGCCACGATCTGCCGGTCAAAAATCGGATTGAGCAGCCCCACCGCGCAAACCAGCGGCAGCACGAGCCGCAGCTTCTGAAAGCAGGTGCGCAGGGCGATGCCCGCAAGCTGATAGCCCGCGACCGGGAACAGCGCCATCCACACGAGGGCCGTCAGCCGGTAGCGCGGGAAGGAGACGACGACGGCCAGATAAAAGATCGTCACAAACAGCTTGGACAGAGGGCTCAGCCGGTGCAGGAACGAATCCTGCGCGGCCAGATCGTCCATGGCCCGCAGCTCCCGCCCGGCCCGTTCCGCCTGATTCATCTGTCCGCCTCCTTCCGAAAACACGAATTGCGGCAAGCCGGAGGGCTTGCCGCGGGGGATGTTTATTTTTCGCGCCCGCGAAACGCGGGCCACCCCAAGGCTCCCTTGTGTAAAGGGAGCTGTCAGCCACAGGCTGACTGAGTGATTGATTGTCGCAGAGTTGCGATAAAACCCAAACCGCAAATTCAGTTTGCGGTTTGGAAAGGAAGAAATGAGCACAGAGGAAAAGAGACGTCGCTTGCGGCGGCTCGTTCCGTCGTGGTCATTTCTGACGCGCCTCCGGCGGCCCTATCTTTTCCCTTGCGCGGGAAAAGATAGGGGAGAAAAGGGCGCTTGGTTACGTTTGGTGCATGCTGCGTCTGAGTTTAGGCGAGCCCCAATGTTTTGGTCTGGCGTTCCACTCGATGGTCACCCTACGAGTTTTTGACTACGCGCCGCCTGATACGGTGGGTATCAAATTTGCAGCTAGTTGCCTTAGAACGACTGCCGTCAATAGAACGTGCAGCCGAAATTTTGATAGACCTTACCTTCTTGCGGGGCACCAAGGCTCCCCTGAAAGGGGAGCTGGCAGCCGCAAGGCTGACTGAGAGGTGGATGCAAATTTGCTGCAACCTCTCCGTCTCGGCTTCGCCGAGCCACCTCCCCTTTCAGGGGAGGCTTTGGACTGCGTGCGGGTTATTTTACCCCGCTGAAGCCTGCTTCTTTCCTGATTTTTTCCTTGCGGTGCGGCCGGCGAGGCTGATGATGGCGGCGAGGGCGGCGACCAGGGCGCAGCCGACGAGGCCGGAGACGGAGGTGCCTGCAGCGCTGTCGCTGCCGGCGAAGTTATAATCCGGCAGCAGGGACGTCTTTTCCTGCACGGCGGCCGCCTTTTCCGCGGCGGCGCTTTCAGCGCCGTAGGCCTCTTCGTCGAGGCCCATGTTGGCCGAATACCCGGCCTCTTCATTGCCGAACAGCGACCATTCCAGCCCGTCGGGGTTGGAGCTTGCCAGCAGCGACAGGCCGCCGCCGATGACCAGCGCCGCGGCAGCCAGGATCGCCAGCGCGGCTCTGCGCGAGCAGCGGTTTTTCGCGCCAGCGGACGCGCACTGCAGCAGCTCCGGCCGCGTCTGGTAGACGAACAGCAGGACTGCCGCCGTGATGCCGCCCTCGACCAGGCCGATGGCCAGATGGATCGGCTGCATCAGCGCCGCGAACGCGCCGAACGGCAGGGCTGTGATGCCGGAGAGCGACGTCTCCACCACGACGGAGAACGCGCCGAGCTGCAGCGTCACGACGCACCCCAGCACCGACGCCAGCACCAGCTTCGTCCGGCCCTTGCCGGCGAGAAGTCTGCCCTGCATGAGCGGCCGGTAGATGAGGAAATAGCCCACGAAGCAGCCGTAGAACGCCATATTCCACACGTTCGCTCCCAGCGCCAGCAGGCCGCCGTCGGCGAAGAACAGCGCCTGGATGGCGAGGATCACGATCATCGACAAAAATCCCGCCCAGGGCCCGAGGATGGCGCTCAGCAGCATGCCGCCGCAGAGGTGTCCGGACGAGCCGGTGCCGGGAATGGTATAGTTGATCATCTGGCCCGCGAAGACGAGCGCGGACATGACGGCCATCGTCGGCAGCTTTTTCTTTGCAAGCTCCGGCGCGGCGGCCTCTTCCTTGTGGAGCCGGACCAGCGAAACGCCCGCCGCGGCCGCGGAAGCCGCGTACATCGTGACGGCCACTGCCGGGGATACCAGTGCGTCAGCCATGTGCATAGTGTTTTCCTCCAAAATTTTTTCTTGCTGCTACTATACCGGACCCATCGGCCCGGCGCAAGCTCCCCCCGGGGATACCGGGCGCAAAAAAATCTCCGCACGGGTGCGTCAAACAATACAAATCGCAGGGAGCAAATTTGTGGAAGACTACCGAAAAAACAAAAATCGCAAGATTGTCGGGTGAAAAAAGCAAACGGGGCGTTGAATAAACGCCGCATTTCGCTATCATGGAGGTACAGGGCAGCGGTTTTCTGACAAAAGCTGCCCGACGGCAAAAGCATATCTGTACCACGTGTACGACCATACGAACAAGTCAAACAGGAGGATTTTACTATGGCTACTTTCCGCTTCACCGCAGGCCCGTGGAACATCCATGAGGGCAACGAGACCTTTGGCCCCGGCCATCGCAAGAGCATTCCGCTGGAAGAGAAAATGAAGAAATATGCCGAGATCGGCCTGGCCGGCATGCAGTTCCATGACGACGACGCAGTTCCCGACATGAACAACATGACCGAGAAGCAGATCATCGACTACGCCAAGGACGTCAAGGCGATGCTCGACAAGTACGGTCTGTTCGCAGAGTTCGTCGCTCCGCGTCTGTGGTTCGACAAGCGCACGAATGACGGCGGCTTCACCGCTTCCCGCAAGGAAGACCGCGAATTCGCCCAGTGGCGTGCCCGCCGCTCCTGCGATATCGCCAAGGCACTCGGCACCAACAAGATCCAGCTGTGGCTGGCCCGTGAAGGCACCCTCTGCGCCGAAGGCAAGAACCCCGTCGAGATGACCCTCCAGCTGCGCGACGCGTTCAACGACATCCTGACCTATCGTGACGATGCGCTGATCCTTGTCGAGCCGAAGCCCAATGAGCCCATCGACCGCTCCATCTGCGGCACTGCCGGCCACGCACTGGCTGTCGGCGCTTACACCGTCGATCCGAGCCGTGTCGGCCTGTGCATCGAATCCGCGCACTCCATCCTCGCCGGCCTCGATCCCGCCAACGACATGGGCTTCGCGCTGGCTCTCAACAAGCTGTGGGGCGTCCATCTGAACGACCAGAACGGCTGCCGTTACGACCAGGACAAGTCCTTCGGCGTCGACAACCTGCGCAACGCCTTCAACCAGGTCAAGGTCCTGTACGAAAACAACTACGGCGACCGCGGCAACTTCGAATGCGTCGGTCTTGACGTCAAGGCCATGCGTACCCAGCCCGATGAGGACTGCTATCGTCACCTCATCAACTCCAAGCGCATCTTTGAGCTGCTGCTGGACAAGGTCAAGCACTTTGACTATGAGTTCCAGGCCGCCTGCGTCAAGGAGCAGAACTTCGAGAAGCTCGAAATGTACGTCATGGAGCTCCTCATGGGCATCAAGTAAGACCCTCTCCAAACTGCATACAAAAAGCCCCCGGACCCGTGTCCGGGGGCTTTTTTTGCGCGTCAAAAACGGCGGGCGCGAATCGCGTCCGCCGTTTTGATGACCGGGAGGAAGAAAGAATGAAGAAATACAGGGAGGAGAAAACCGGTCAGGAAGTGGGCAATTTTATGCTCAGCCGCCGAAGCCGAAGCCGAACGGCCAGCTGCCGAAGCTGTCGCCGGACTGCCCGTTGGACTGGCCGCCGTACTGGCCGTCATACGGGTTCTGGGACTGCGGCTGCTGGGTCTCGTCCGCTGTCTGCGTGGGCAGCGCGTCGGTCTTCTGCTCGCCGACGGTCAGGGTGAGGGTCACGGTCTGGCCCTGACGGTAGACCGTCAGCTCCAGCGTATCGCCTGCGGAGGCGGCCTTCACGAGCTTGACCAGATCGTTGCTGCCGGTGATGGCCTCGCCATTCACGGTGGTGATGATGTCATTTTCCTGCAGACCGGCTTCCGCGGCCGGGCCGTTTTCCGTCACGGAGCGGACAGCCGCGCCCTGCGGCAGGCCGTAGCTCTGGCTTTCGGCGGAGACGTCGGAGACGGTCACGCCGATGTAGGGCTTGACGATATAGCCGTTGGTGATGATCGACTCAAAGATCGAGCGGACCTGGTCGATCGGGATGGCGAAGCCGATGTTGTCGATCGAGGCCTCGGAAGAAGCGCTCGAGGAGGAATACTTGGCGTTGGTGATGCCGATGACCTCGCCGTAGAGGTTAAAGAGTGCGCCGCCGGAGTTGCCGGAGTTGATGGCGCAGTCGGTCTGGATGAGGTTCATGGTCGAGCCGGTGGAGAAGGTAACGGGGCGGTCCAGCGCGCTGACGACGCCGGTCGTCAGGGAGAACGTCAGCTCGCCCAGCGGGTTGCCGATGGCGACGACGCTGTCGCCGACGTTCAGCGTATCCGAGTCGCCGAGCACGACGGGGGTGAGGTCGGTCGCGTCGATCTTCAGGACAGCAATGTCGTTGCTCTCGTCGTAGCCGATGAGCTGCGCGTCATAGCTCGTGCCGTCATAGGTCGTGACCTTGATGGAATCCGAGGACTCCACGACGTGGTAGTTCGTCAGGATGTAGCCGTCGGCCGTCAGGATAAAGCCGGAACCGGCCGCGGCGCCTGTGGTCTGGTAGCCGAAGTAGTTGGTGGTGATGGAGGTCGTGATGCCGACGGTGGAGTTGACGTTCTGGGCGTAGACCTCACTCGGCGTCAGCGCCTTGCTGGTGTCGATGGACGCGACCTGCAGGGCTGCGGTCTGGCGCTGGCCCTCGAGCATGACGGAGGCGTCGGACGAGGCGGAGGAAACGGAATTGGAGGCGGGCGCGGACTTCTTCTGCATCAGCGCCGCTGCGCCGAAGCCGGAGCCGCCGCCGACCAGCGCGCACGCCAGCAGCAGCGCGACGACCTTCGCGGCCTTGCCGCCCTTCTTCTTTGCTTCCGGTGCCGGAGAAGACGGCTGCTGCGGAGCGGCCTGCCAGGTCTGCTGCGCGGTCTGCTGCTGGGCCGCCTGCCAGGTCTGCTGTTCGGTCTGCTGATTTTCGACCGGGTCGGTATGGATCTCATGTTCAGGATAGAATTCTTCAGACATATCGATGATCTCCTTTTTTCGTGCAGCGGCTGCGCTGCGCGTTTGGTTCTTTGTTTTTGTGCTTTCAGCATACCGCATAATTCTGAAATCATCCTGAAAAATATGAGAACGAATTGTAAAGAAAACATGAAAGAATTTCAGCTTCCTTTCAGGAAGGAGGGATAGTATAATGGTGTTGATTCTTTCTGACGCACCTCCGGCCGCGCGAACCCCTTGGCTCCCCTTTCAGGGGCCGATTCCCCCTATCAGGGGGAAATGTCCCGAAGGGACAAAAGGGGTA
>ERZ506979.715-NODE-715-length-18441-cov-4.326172_pt1 | contig 18441 bp, 16 predicted proteins | sample MGYA00512887_ERZ506979 | MGnify/ENA metagenome assembly ERZ506979 | reverse complement strand
GGTCTGCCGGGAGCGCCGGGCCTGGCCGGAGCTCCGGGACGGGGCGAGCGCGGGCCCTCGCCGGGACGGCCGGGACCGCCGGGGCGGTAGCCGGACGCGGGACGCGCGGCGGGACGGCTGTCCTGCGAACCGGGCGCGGGACGCGAAATGATCCGCACCTGGGGCGCGGCGGGTTCGGAGCGGGAAGCGCGGCGCGGCGCGGCCTCAGCGGCGTCGGTCGCGTCAGAGGCGGAATCATCCGCCTGCCCGGTCTCGGCATGGGGGTCGGCCGCGCGCGGGGGCAGGGTCGGCGCGGAAGAACCTTCGGGAACGGCGGAAGCGTCGGGACGGGCCAGACGGGAAGTTTTGGCGCTTTTTTCCGGGGCGTCGGCGGGGGGTATGCCGGCCGGGGCCTCGGGAGCGACCGCGTTTTCTTCCGTAACGGGGGCGGCCGAAACCACAGGTTCGGCCGCCGCGACAGGCTCGGCGGCGCGCGCGGCTTCGTCGCCGGGGCGGCTGATGACGCGCGCGGCGGCCACCACGCGGGCGGTTTTCTGCGGCTTGGGCGCGGAGGCCTCCGCATCTGTCGGCGCGGGCGCGTCGGCGTCTTTGGGTTCGACAGGCCTGGCCGCGACGCTTTCCGCCGCGTCGGCTTCGGCTGCCGGGCCTTCGGCTTTGGCCGAGCTCTCGGCGACCGCGGGCGCGCTTTCCGCTTCGGGCCTGGCCGCCGGAGCGGCTTCGGCCTCGGGAGCTTTCGCTTCGGGCGCGGGAGCGGCCTCGGCGTCCTTGCGGCGGCGGCGCACGATGACATTGGGCTGGACCTCCGTGCGCTCCACTCCGCCCTGCTTCTGTCCGGCGAAATGGCCGCGCAGGCGGGCCGCGTCCTCCACGGACACGGAACCGGCCGTGCTCTTGGCCGGCAGGCCAAGCTCACGCAGAGCGCGCAGCATGTCTTTGGACTGCACGTCGAGCTCTCCGGCGAGATCTTTTATCTTAATTTTTTCTTCAGGCATGTTTACCCCCCTTATCAAGGCTGTCGCCAGCCGTACCGCGCGTTCCGCGTTTGACGGCCGCGCCGCGCCGTGCACCGGGCCTGTATTTGGCGAATTTCTGTTCGCAGACAGGATCGGAACACACATACCAGCCCCTGCCCGGTCTGGTTTTTTCCGCGTCAATACTCAAATTTCCCTGCGCTGTCAGCACGTGGCGGTTCAGCTCGGCCTTGGCGAAGCGGCGGCGGCAGATCACGCACATCCGCACCGGCCCCTGCGGTGTTTCCGGCCTTTCCCGGCCGTCCGCGCCGCCCGATCCCGCGACGGCCTTATTTTTCGGCATCGGCGCTCCCGGCGTCTTCCGTGGTTTCCGGCGTGGTCTCCGGCGCAGCTTCAGGCTCAGTGCCGGTCTGGACTTCGTTCTCTTCCGCCTTGTCGTCGGTCCGGCCCAGTTCCACAGCCGAGGATTCGGGCGTGCTTTCCACCACCGGAGCCAGGAAGTTGATGGCCGAGCGCAGATCCGAAATGCGCGAAGCGCTGATGGTCAGCTTGTCGGCCAGTTCCTCGTCGCTGGCTTCACGCAGCGCGTCCAGCGAGGAATAACCCGCTTCCAGCAGGGCCTCAATGGAAACTTCCGCCACGCTGGCCACCTGCTCCAGGCCGTGCCCGATGGCGTTGGCCTCGTTGTAGCGGGTTTCGGTGAAGATATCGACCTTCCAGCCCAGCAGGCGCGCGGCCAGCTTGACGTTCTGGCCCTTGCGGCCGATGGCGTTGGTGAGCTGGTCGTCGGGCACGATGACTTCCAGGAGGTTTTCCTCCTCGTCCACCACGATGCGCGAAACCAGGGCCGGGGCCAGGGCGTTGCGGGCGTAGGTGGCGATTTCCGGACTCCAGACCACAATATCGATGCGCTCGCCGCGCAGTTCCTGCACAATATTCTGGATGCGCGAACCGCGCACGCCCACGCAGGCGCCCACCGGGTCCACGTCCCGCTCGCGCGAGAGCACGGCCACCTTGGCGCGGGAACCGGGATCGCGGGCCACGCCCATGATCTGCACCACGCCGTCGTCCACCTCCGGCACTTCCCGGCGGAACAGGGCGGCCATGTAGTCGCGGTGCGCGCGGGAGATGACCACCTGTGGGCCGCGTCCTTCCTTGCGCACTTCGATGATCAGGGCCTGCACGCGGTCGCCGCGTTTGTAATGCTCGCGCGGAATCTGCTCCTCGCGGGGCAGAATGGCCTCGGTGCGGCCCAGGTTGACCACCCAGCCGCCCTTGTCGCGGCGCTGGATGATGCCGGAGACGATTTCGCCCACGCGGTCCTTGTATTCCTCGTAAATAATTTCCTGCTCGGCGTCGCGCATGCGCTGGATGATGACCTGCTTGGCGGACTGGGCCGCGATGCGCCCCAGATCCTCCACCTTGACCCGGAAGCCCATTTCGTCGTCCAGCTGCACGGAGGGATCATGTTCGCGGGCGTCGGCCAGGGCGATCTGGGTGTCCTCATTGGCCACGTCGTCGTCTTCCACCACGATTTTGAACTGATAGACCTCAATGTCGCCGGTGTCGTCATTATAGGTCACTTCCACGTCCATATCCTCGCTGAAGCGGCGCAGCACCGAAGTGCGCACGGCGTCTTCCAGCGTGTCGATGAGCATGTCGCGGTCAAGGCCCTTGTCCTTGCTGATCTGGTCAATGGCCTTTTTGAGTTCAAGATTCATGTCTGCCTCCGGCTGCCGCGCGTGGCGGCGTAAAATCGCTATTTGGCTTCAGGTGACGTCCCGCCGGGAGTGTTGCGGGAACCTTTTCCGGGAGCCTTTTCCGGCTTTTTCCCCGGTCCCTTTCCTGGCCCTTTCCCTGGCTTGACCGGCTGACGGAAAATATACATGCGGCTGGCCCGGCGCACTTCCGTCCAGGGCAGGCGCACGGGGGGCAAAGCCTCGGGGCTGACCTCGCCCTCGGCCGAAACCACGACGGGCTCCAGCACAAAGGCGTCCGCCTCCACGGCGGCGAGTCTGCCGCGCCAGAGACGGCGGGGGGCCGCCCCGGACTCCGCGCCGCCTTCGGGCGCGAGAGGCGCGTGCAGCCGCGCCTCCACCACGTCGCCCAGATAGGGACGCATCTGCTCCAGGCTGAAAAAAAGACGCGTGAGGCCCGGCGTGGACACTTCCAGCACGTAGGCCGAGGGCACGGCGTCCTCCACCTCCAGGGCCAGCCCCAAATGGCGGGAAATTTCCTCGCACTGGCCGATGCTGGCCGAGGCGGGGCTTTCGATCTTTTCTCCGCCGGGAGTGACGGCCTGGGTGGGATCTTCAGGCCCGCACGTAGGCACGTCCACAAAGAGACGCACCGCCATGCGGCCGCTCTGGGCCACTTCCACGCCCCAGATGACCAGGCCCAGAGCGCGGACCACGGGTTCGGCCAGGCGGATGACGGTTTCTTTGAGGGCGGCTTCGCTCATAATTTCCTTAAAAAAGCAACGACGACGCGGGGTTCTGACTGGTCCGCATCCCGTCGTGGGGACAAAAAAAAGGGGGCCTATTCAGGCCACCCCGTTGTGAACATACGTCCTGCATCAGGATGTGACGGTTCGCGCCGGAACGCAAACCATCTTGAATTCGGTTGACTTAACTCAGGCTGCAAATGTTGTCAAGCGGCGAATTTGATTGCGATACAAATAAAAAGCCGCCTGCTTTTATTCCGGATCGTACGCGTGAAAATGCTTCTTCCGTCTCACGCGTGTCGGGCCGGTCTGATGTTTGCCGCTGATTTTCAGAGATAAAACAGTAAAATAAAGCTTTTCAGCTATGGAGGGCCTAAAAGAAATCCGATATCAGTCGTTAAGACTCGTGCAAGTGGGAAGTTTGGGTTGCGCGTGTCCGGGAACCAGGGAGGAAATATGGGGCTTTTTCGAAAATTTTCGGCGAGTTGCATTCTTGCGACTGTGGCTGCTGCGGTTTTGGCCTGGGCCGTGACGGCGGCTTTCTCCGGCGGTCAGGGCGGCGCTGCGCTGGTAGGGGCTGTGGCGGCGGCCGTATTTACAGCCTGCGGCCTGGGCTTGGCAGCGCGTTTTATTTTTCTGCGTCCGTTGACGGCGGTGGAGCAAGGCTTGCGCGATCTGGCCGAGGGACGGCTGACGGCGGCCCGGCCCTCTTTGGACAGAGACCTGCCCGGCATCCAGGCGGCCCTGGACGCGGCGCTGGGCGCGCTGAAATTTGAACGCGGCCTGTCGCGCGGCGTGTTTCAGGGGCTACCCATGCCCTACCTGCTGGTGGACACGCAGGAGCGCACCACCAGCACCAACCAGGCCTGCCTGGACATGCTGGAAATCGACGACAGCGTGGAATCCTGCCTGGGCAAGACCCTGGCGGAGCTTTTTTATAATGATCCCAAGCGCGAAACGGCGGTGGGCAAGAGCATCCGCAACGGCGAATATTTCCGCAACCTGGATCTCGTCATCACCGGCCACCGGGGCCGGGGCATCAATGTGCTGGCCAATATCTTTCCCATTTACGACGAGGACAAGACCTGTATCGGCGGGCTCTGTCTCTATGTGGACATGACAGCCCTGAAACAGGCCGAGCGGGCGATTACGGACAAGAATGAGCGCATGGCCGTGGCGGCGCAGTCGCTGGAAGAGGCGGTGGGCAGGCTTTCCGGCATTTCCGGCGGCCTGTCGCGCGGCATTCAGCAGTCGGACAGCGGCGCGGCCATGTCCGCCGAACGCCTGTCCGAAGCGGCCACGGCCATGAATGAAATGAACGCCACGGTGCAGGAAGTGGCCAGAAACGCCGAGGCCGCCTCGGGCGCGTCCGCGTTGACCAGGGAAAAAGCCGAAGCGGGCGCGCAGGTGGTGGAAAAGGCCGTGCGCAGCATCAAACGGGTGCACGAGGTTTCCCTGGAGCTCAGGCAGGACATGGGCCAGCTGGATGAGCACGCCCGGGCCATCAGCCGGATCATGGGCGTGATTTCCGACATCGCGGACCAGACCAACCTGCTGGCGCTGAATGCGGCCATTGAGGCGGCGCGCGCCGGCGACGCCGGACGCGGCTTCGCGGTGGTGGCCGACGAGGTGCGCAATCTGGCCGAAAAAACCATGACGTCCACCCATGACGTGGGCGAAGCCATCAAGGCCATTCAGGAAAGCACGGCCAAGAGCATGGACTCCGTGGACAACGCCGTGAGCCAGATCGAACAGGCCACGGATCTGGCGGGGCAGTCCGGCCAGGCTCTGGAAGAAATCGTCAGCACCGTGGAAAACACGGCCGGTCAGGTCAGCGCCATTGCGGCGGCCAGCGAACAGCAGTCCGCGGCCAGCGAGGAGATCAACCGCTCCATTGCGGAAGTCAACGGCGTGGCAGCCGACACGGCGCAGTCCATGCGCGAGGCCCACGAGGAAATGGCCCGGCTGGTGGAACTGACCGGCACTCTGGAAGAGCTGATGGCCCGGCTCAAGGAATAAGCCGGCCGCCCGTCGGGCTTACGCGCCCGGCAGACGCCGTGGAGCGTCGGCGGCGAAAATCCGGTCCGCCAGCTTGCGGTGGGCCGCGGGCATGGCCAGATCTTCCAACTCCCGGGGCGTGGCCCAGCGCCAGGCGCTGGCCGCCGTGAGCACCGGCGGGTCCGGAGCTTCCTCCAAATCGCCATCCGCGCCCGCCAGGCTGAGGGCGAAGCAGTGCAGGGTGATTTTATAGGTGGTGTAGCCGTGGCGGATGATGCCGTATTTGCTGTCCACCGCCACGGCAAAGCCGGTTTCTTCTTCAAATTCGCGCATGACGGCGGCTTCCGGGCTTTCACCCGGCTCCACCCGCCCGCCGGGGAATTCCCAGAGATTGCCCCAGACGCCGGAGGCCAGGCGCTTCTGCACGAAAATCCGGTCCTTGCGGCGCAGCACGCCCGTAACCACTTCAATGGGCGTGATGGGGGTTCGCTTGCCGGGCACCGGACGCTGATCCACAATGCCCAGATGCAGGCTGATGCAGAAGGCGGCCAGAGGGCAGGCCCCGCAACGCGGTTTTTTGCCGCAAACCAGCGCCCCCAGCTCCATCATGGCCTGATTGTGCTCGCGGGCCTTGCCCTCGGGCACCAGGCGCAGAGCCCAGGCCCGCACGGCCGAGGCCGCCGGTTCCTGCTTGACCGGCGTATCCAGATCAAAGACGCGGGCCACCACCCGTTCCACATTGGCGTCCACGCAGGGCAGTTTTTCGCCGAAGGCGATGCTGGCGATGGCCCCGGCCGTATATGGTCCCACGCCGGGCAGTGCGCGGATGTCCTCCAGTGCGGCGGGAAAAACGCCTCCATGCCTGTCCATGATCCGCCGGGCGGCGGCCAGCACGTGGCGGGCGCGTGAATAATAGCCCAGACCTTCCCAGAGGCGCAGCACTTCCTCCTCGGAGGCGGCGGCCAGCGCGGCCACGTCCGGAAAGCGGGCCATCCAGCGCGTGAAATAGCTCACGCCGCGCTCCATCTGGGTCTGCTGGAGCATGACCTCGGAAATCCAGACCTCATAGGGCGTGTAGTTGACGCGCCAGGGCAGGGGCCGCTGGTGCGCCGCGAACCAGGCCAGCAGCGCCTGCTGCAACTGCGGCAGATGCGCCTCGGGCGGCAGATGACGGGGCGGGGCGGATGCGGAGGACGCGGACGCAAGGCCGGGCAGGGTTGCCGGTACGGCCCGAGACGGCGTTTTGCCGCCCCGCATGGAGGATTTTGCTGTTCTGGGCATGGGCCGCAGTGTATACCCCGCTCCCGGCATTGTCATCCGGCCCGGCCTGGCCTATATTTCAGACACGGCCCGCGCCGGGCCGGAATATTCCCTATTTTTAAGGAGCAGGCATGGCTAATCCCACCGTGTTGCTGGAAACTTCGTCCGGCGATATTCTGATCGAACTTTTCCAGGACAAGGCCCCCAAAACCGTCGCCAACTTTTTGCAGTATGTGGACGACGGCTTTTATGAAAATACCATCTTCCACCGTGTGATCCCCGGCTTCATGATCCAGGGCGGCGGTCTGGGCGCGCGCATGGACGAAAAGGCCACCCGTGAGGCTGTGGAGAACGAGGCCGACAACGGCCTGAAAAACGAGCGCGGCGCCGTCGCCATGGCCCGCACCCGTGATCCGCACAGCGCCACGGCCCAGTTTTTCATCAATCTGGTGGACAACGACTTCCTGGATCACAGCCGGCCCGACCTGGACGGCTGGGGCTACTGCGTGTTCGGCAAAGTCACTGAAGGCATGGATGTGGTGGACAAGATCGCCAAGGTCAAGACCAAGAGCATGGGCATGCATGAAAACGTGCCTGTGGACATGGTGCTGATCACCGGCGCGAGCCGCTTTGAATAGAGCTGTTCCACATGTGTGGGCCGCTCTGGCGGCGTGAGCGGCCGAAGGCTGCCCGCCGGATCCCTTCAGCCGCTCGCTGGTCAAGCAAGTGCTGCGGATGGGAGCGCGGATGGACCGTGCTCCCGCCGTAGAGTGGGGGCGGCGCATGTTTTGAAACCGGGAACGGTTTCAAAACGGATCCGTTCCGGAAACAGAAGGAGGCGCGTATGGCGCGCGAAATCGTGACGGCGGCCCAGGGACCTTTTCTGCATGCCTGGGGCTTGCTGAATGCTTATGTGGACGCCTGTCCGGACGAAATCTGGGCAGAGAAGAACGGCGGCTGGCCCGTCTGGCAGCAGATCGCGCATGCGGTCATGGTGCTGGATTTCTTCGTGCTCGGCGAAAAGGATCCGCTGTTGCCCGCGCCCTGCGACATGGACGTGCTGATGCTCAAAACCCAGGGCGCCCCGGCGCTGGGCAAGGCGGCCCTGCGGGAATACGCGGCCGCGGTCAAAACCCGCGTGGACGCCTGGATCGCCGTGCTTGAGGACGCGGACCTGGCCGGAACCAATACCGCGCTGAGCGCCAAACTGGGTCGTGAGACGTCGTATGCGGCGACGCTGGTCATGCTGGCCTCGCACACCGACTATCATATCGGTTCCTGCGATGCGGCATTGCGGGATCATGGCTTGCCGGGAGTCTTTTAAACCTCTTGTGACGGCTTGAGCGCCACCGGTTGCGTGAGAAACAAAAAGTCCGCCGTTGCCGGAAGGCAGCGGCGGACGAGGCTGTTGACAACGTCGGCAGCCCCGAAAATCAGAAGCAGGTCGCAGCTTTGCTGCGCCGCTAAGCGACTGATTTTCGTGCTTTTCCGCCCGGCGAGTTTTCTTGGAAACGAGCCGACGGCGGCGCAAACGCCGCGAAGCGGGGTTTGCCATCATGCGAAAGTCCGCCGTTGCCGGAAGGCAGCGGCGGACCGTAGTGTTTCAGCGGCAAGCGGTCTTACTTGATCCTGCAGTTGCCGTCCTTGCAGTCGTCGCTGGGTTCCACGGGCGTGGCCTGGAAGAGCGCCACCTGCTCCTTGCCGTTATTGTTGGCAAGCACCATGGTGAAGCGCATCAGGCCCTGCGGCAGAGCCGGCACGGCCGTTCCCTTGAAGTAGCCGTTGGCCGTGAGCAATCTGGTATTGCCGACCTTGGTTTCACGCACATTGGTGAGCGTCAGGCGGTCCACGACCAGATCCTTGTTTTTAATGCTGGTGATGAAGTTTTCCTTGTCCTGGATATGGCCGTTGGAGCTGACGTGCCAATAGTTGGGCGCCAGCAGTTTTTCCAGGGCCGATACGTCGCCGGTCATCACGGCTTCGGTATACAAAGCCACGGTATCGACTTTGGCGTGCGCCACGCCGCCGGCGAGACAAAGAGCCAAGGCCAGAAGAAGCGGCACCAACTGTACAAATTTCATGACATTTCCTCCATAAAATCAAAGGCTTGTTGCCGGGCAACGCCCGGCTCCGCGCCAATGGGACGCTTTCTTTACGGCGAGTCGTCACAACTGTCAAGAGGGCGGCGGAACTATTTGCCAAGCGGCACGCTTTCCTCTACCTTATATCTAAGTAAAATATGTAAAAAGTAAATGCCGGCGACGCTTCCGGAGCCGGATTTATTCAAGCGCACACGTGAGGCACACAGTTATGTTGACCACTGTTTTGCAGACTATCGGCAATACGCCCCTGCTCCGCCTTGACCTCTCCCGCGACCTGCCGGGCACGGTCTGGCTGAAGCTGGAAAACCGCAATCCCGGCGGCTCCATCAAGGACCGCGTGGCTTTTCATATGATTGAACGCGCTCTGTCGCGGGGCGAACTGAAGCCCGGCGGCGTGCTGGTGGAGGCCACCAGCGGCAATATGGGCATCGGCATGGCCCTGGTGGCCGCCGTGCGCGGCCTGCGCTGCGTGCTGGCCATGCCCGAATCCATGAGTCTGGAGCGCCGCAATTTACTCAAGGCTCTGGGCGCGGAACTCAGACTCACGCCCGCGGACAAGGGCATGGGCGGGGCCGTGCAGGAGGCGCGGCGCATCGCCGAGGCCATCGGCGGGCTTATCCTGGGCCAGTTCACCAATCCCGAGGCCGTGGAGGCCCACTATCAGAGCACCGGGCCGGAAATTTACAAGGACAGCGTCGGGAAAATGGACGTCCTGGTGGCCGGCGTGGGTTCGGGCTCGTCCATCACCGGCGCGGGCCGTTTCCTGAAAGAGAATCTCCCCGGCTTCAGGGTTATGGCCGTGGAACCCAAGGATTCGCCCGTGCTCTCCGGCGGCAAACCCGGGGCGCATCTGATCCAGGGCATCGGGGCGGGTTTCGTGCCGGAAATTCTGGACCGCTCCCTGCTGGACGAGATCATCCCGGTCGACGGGCAGGCGGCCATCGCCACGGCCCGCAAGCTCATGCGCGTTGAGGGCGTCTGTGCGGGCATCTCCACCGGGGCCAACGTGCTGGCCGCGCTGGACGTGGCGGCCCGGCCCGAAATGCGGGACAGGAACATCGTCACCTTTGCCTGCGATACCGGCGAGCGCTATATGTCCACGGCCCTGTTCCGGAATCAGGATTGAGTTGTTACAGACATGCGGGCGGCGGTCCGGCTTCTTTGCCGGTCCGCCGCTAATCTTTTCCGGCGACCGGCCGATAAGAAAACTCAACGGTACAGGCAGGCGCGCCGGATGTTTTTCCCGCCGGAGCGGCATCCGGAATGCTTTTATGCGATTTTCAAATAAAAACGGCATGATTCCTGTTTTTATTTATCGGCGGCGGCGCGAACGCGGTCGCGCCTGACCTTCGAAATGTAAAACATTCAGACGCGGCATCCCTGTCGCGATTACTCATCCGCGCGGCGTCCCCCGCACATGGAGCAGCTATGGCGCAGACCAATATTTTGCTGGAAACCGGCACCAATGAGCTGGAAATCGTGGAGTTTTACGTCAATCAGGACGGCTACGAAGCCCATTACGGCCTGAATGTGGCCAAAGTGGTGGAAATCGGGCGGCGGCAGACAGTCACCGCCATGCCGGAAATGCGCCATAAAGCCCTGCTGGGGGCCTTTCCCCACCGTAACGGCCGCATCGTGCCTCTCATTGACATGGCCCAGTTTCTGGGCAGCGGTCCCATCACCAACGAAGACGCCAAAGTCATCGTCACCGAGTTCAACACGGTCTGCACGGGCTTTCTGGTCTCGGGCGTCAACCGCATCTACCGCCTGAGCTGGACGGATGTGGAAGCGCCGGGCAATTTTTTGCAGAACGTCAGCCGCAGTTCGGTGACCGGCGTGGTGCGTCTGGAGGAGCGGGTCATCTTCCTGCTGGACCTGGAGGCTATCGTGGCCGAGTTGCATCCGGCCATGGCCATCAGCTTTGACGGCACGGCCGCGGACACCGACGGCAAAACCTACAATGTCCTGCATGTGGACGATTCCAGCAGCATCCGTTCCCTGGTGCTGGAGCTGCTCTCCAAGGAGGGCCGCTTCAACCTGACGCAGCGCGTCAACGGCCAGGAGGCCTGGGATTACCTGCAGGAGATACGCGCCCGCAGCGAGGAGGAGGGCAAGCCCATTTCCTCCTACGTACAGGGCATCATCAGCGATATTGAAATGCCTTCCATGGACGGCTTGGCCCTCTGCAAGCGGATCAAGGAAGACCCGGTGCTGAAGCGGGTGCCTGTGGCCATCTTCTCTTCTATGATCAATGAAAGCCTGGCTCGCAAATGCGCCAGCGTGGGCGCGGACGCCCAGTACACCAAGCCGGACCTCAAGGCCCTCTCGGTGAAACTGCACGACCTGATCACCAAGGCCTGGGGCTAAGCCAAGCGTTTCCGTTCGGCCTGTTGCGCCCCGCCGCCGGAGTTTTTTCCGGCGGCGGGGCGTTTTTTAGTTCAGGAGCAGCAGAGAGAGTTTCGGCACGACCGCCAGCACGGCCAGCGCCAGAAGCATGGCCAACAGAAAGGGCAGTACGGCCAGGCTGAGTTTTTCAATGCTCATCTTACTGATGCCACAGGCCACGAAGAGGTTCACGCCCACCGGCGGAGTCAGAAAACCCAGGGCCGCCGAAGTGATCAGCACGATGCCGAAATGCACCGGATCAATGCCCGCGCTTTTGATGACCGGGAACATCAGCGGGGCCAGAATGATGATGTTCGCCAGGGCCTCCATGAATGTTCCGGCAATGAGCATGATGGCGATGATCACGGTCAGCAGCAGATACTTGTTGTGCGCCACACCGGTCAGCAGGCCGCTCACCGCGTCCGGCACGTTATAGATCAGCAGTAGCTGGCCCAGGGCGCAGGCCACGCACATGATGATGAAAATAGAGGCGTTGGTGACGGTCGCGTCCTTGAGTATCCGCCAGGTTTTGTCCCAGGTCAGGGCGCGTAGCAGCAGGCCTTCCACCGTAAAGGCATAGAGCACGGCCACGGCCCCGGCTTCGGTGGGCGTGAAGATGCCGCCGTAAATGCCGCCCAGCACGATGACCGGCACCAGCAGGGCGTGCTTGGCTTCCCACGCGGCGCGCAGAGTTTCGCGCCGCGCGGCCTTGCGGGTGACCACGTTGATGCCGCGCCGCCGTACCAGAATCCAGGCCGTGAGCATCAGAACCAGGCCCACGAAAATACCCGGCAGAATGCCCGCGATGAACAGGTCGCTCACCGATACGCCCACGGTGGTGCCGTAGATGATCAGGGGCACGCTGGGCGGGATCATCACGCCCAGGCAGCCCGCTGAGGTGTTCACGGCGGCGGAAAAATCGCACGGGTAACCCTCCTTTTCCATGGCCGGGATCATGATGCCGCCCACGGCGGCCACTGTGGCCGGGCTGGAGCCGGACAGCGCACCGTAGAACATGCAGGTCAGAATGCTCACGTGGGCCATGCCGCCGGTGATGTGTCCCACTAGGCAGCGGGAGACGCGCAGCAGCGCGTCGGCCATGCTGCCTTTCTGCATGATTTCCCCGGCCAGAATGAACAGGGGCACGGCCAGCAGCGGAAAACTGTCCAGGGAGGAAAAAACCTTTTGCATCATGAATTCCGGCGGCAGATCGCCCGCGATCATGCCAACCATGACGCCGAGTCCCAGGGCAGCGGCAATGGGCACGCTCAGGATCAGCAACAGAACAATGGTCGCGGCCGTCAGAATGATAGGGAGTTCCATAGGGCCCTCACAGCGGATGCGAAAAAGGGGAAAGCGTCACCAGGAATTGGACATCTCGGTCATGACGTCTTTTTTGTCGAACTTTCCGGCGGTGTTTCCGGCGTTTCGGCCACGTAGCCCGCGCAACGCCGCCATCGTGTGCTTCACCGTGCGCAGGAACATACAGGTCATGCCCAGGGGAACCGCCAGATAGAGTACGTACATGGGCATGCTCATGGAGGCGGCCACCTGCTCGGATTGGGCCACAAAGAGGACCATTTGCGCACCCCAGACCGTCATAACGGCGCAGAACAGCAGGGTGAACGCTGCGGAAACGATGGTCAGCGCGAACTGCACGCGCGGCCCGAAGCTGTACTTGCAGACGCTGATTTCCAGATGACGGCCTTCTTGGGCGGCGAGGCTCGCGCCTAGAAAAACGGCGCAGATAAAGGCATAGCGGGCCACTTCCTCGGGCCATTCCAGGGCATGGTCCAGCGCATAGCGGAAAAAGACCTGCACGGCGATGCAGAGGAACATGACCACCAGGGCGGCTACGGCCGCGCAGCCTTCCAATCCGGCGTGGAATTTCGGCATGGCGTCCTCCGGGAAGGCGGCCCCGTCGCGCGGGCGGGGCCGCCCCGGTCGTTCATTTTTTATTGATAATCGGCGGGTTGCAGTTCCGGCGGGTAGAGGCCCGCGTTCCTGATGGTCGTGATGACGCTTTGCACCAGTTCAGCGGGCACGGCCTTGCGGAATTCCAGGGGCACGGGGTGGGCGGCGTCCATCCAGCGGCGCAGTTCCTGCGGGGGCAGCTCGATAATCTCCATGCCCTGCTCGCTCTTCAGGCGCACGATAAAATCGTGCTCATTGGCGCGGCTTCTGGCCCGCTCAAAGGCAATGGCTTCATCCATGACCGTTTTGATCAGGGCCTGTTCCCCGGCGGAAAGGCTTTTCCAGAAACGTTTGGAGATCAGCACCAGATGCGGAGTGTAAAAATGGCGGCTGAGGGTCAGGTAGCGGGTGATTTCCGGAAAGCGCCAGAACCAGCCCAAGTTGAGGTCCACGTCAATGCCGTCAATGGTTTTCTGCTGCAGGGCCGTGTAGACCTCGCCCCAGGCCATGGGCGTGGGACTCATGCCCAGGGAGCGCAGGATGGCGATATGGGCCTTGGAGGGGGTGGCGCGGATTTTCAGGCCTTTGTTGTTGGCCAGGGAGCGCACAGGTCGGATGCTGAAGACCTGTCGGAAACCCAGCTCCATGTAGCCCAGGCCCAGACAGCCGTTCTTTTCCAGACCGGCGGCCAGCGTCTTGCCGATGGGGCCGTCCAGGATCAGGTCCGCCGCTTTGTAGCTGGGGATCAGGTAGGGCATGTCAAAAAGCATCAGGCGCGGATCAAAGACCGAGAAATTGCTGGTGGATTCCGCTCCGATCTGCAATACACCCATTTGCAGGCCCTGGACGATGGATTCCGGATTGCCGAATTTGCCGGAGCCGATGAGCTCCACCTTGAATGCGCCATTGGAGCGGACTTCCAGTTCCTTTTTGAACAGGGCGAAGGCCTGCCCCTGCGGATGCTCGGGAAAATTGGTGAAGGCGATCTTGATGACCTTCGGCCCGGCCTGGACCGCCGGACAGGTCAAGCCCACAGCCAGTACGGCCAGACACAGGGCGGTGAACAGACTGAAAATCCGTTTCATGTTCGACTCCTTTATGGGGTTCGCATCACGCTTCCACAAGCTGGCCGCCGCAGACGTTGAAGGCCTGCCCCGTGATGAAGGACGAAGCCTCGGAGGCCAGGAAGGCGGTCAGGCCGGCCACGTCCTCCGGGTAGCCCAGCCTGGAGGACGGAATATCCCCGGCGATTTGCCGCATGCGTTCCTCGGGGGGAATTTTCAGGGCCGAGGCCTCCTGGGCGTAACGCCGGCGGTTGAGGTCGGTCAGGATCTGGCCGGGACAGATGGCGTTGGCGCGTAGGCCCCTGGGGCCGTATTCCACGGCCAGGCATTTAGTCAGCATGATCAGCGCGGCCTTACTCACGGAATAGGCGCTGCGCTGCGGCAGAGGGCGCTTGCCCGCGCGCGAGGCCATATTGATGATCACGCCGCCGTCGGCCAGCAGGGGCAGAAAGGCCCGGACCATGCGGAAGGGCCCGAAGAGGTTGACTTCCATAACCGCGCGCCAGCGCTCCGGCTCCGCTTCGCCCAGCGGGGCCGGGGGCGGCATGACGCCCGCGTTGTTGACCAGGACGCGCAGCCCCGGGGCCAGGCGGCGAACCCGGTCCACGGATTGCTCTACGCACAGCGGCCCGTCCGGCGCGCTGAGGTCCAGTTCAAGGGGCCAGGCCCGCGTCCCGCACTCTCGGCGCAGGGCCGCGACGCAGCCGTGCAGGCTGTCTCCTGTCTCGTCGCCGGGCAGATCGGCCAGGATGCAGTCCATCCCGCTGGCCGCCAGGCTGCGGGCAATGCTGAAGCCAATGCCCGTAGGGCGTCCGGCGCCGGTGATCAGAGCGGTTTTACCCTTGAGATCGGGATACAACATGGCTCTATCCTCATTCGATCTTGTAGGCTCCGAGTTGGCCCAGGGCGATGCTGGCCGGGCTGATGACCGTGGGGTCCACCATGACATTGACGCAGGACACGGTATTGGCGGCAAAGGCCGCTTCAATGGCCGGGCGGATGTCCTGCGGGCGTTCCACGTAAAAGCCCTTGCCTCCGGCGGCCTCCACCATCTTGTCGTAGGGCGTGGGCCCCAGCCAGGTCACGGAATCCAGGGTGTAGCCCAGGCGCAGTTGCTGGCTGTGCCGGATCATGCCCCAACTCTGGTCGTTGGCCACCACGATGACCAGGGGCAAACCCTTGCGCAGGGCCGTGGTCACTTCCATGAAGTTGAAACCGAAGGAGCCGTCGCCGGTGACCAGCATGACCCGGCTTTCCGGATAGACCAGACGGGCGGCGATAGCGTCCGCGATGCCGCCGCCGATACACCAATACTGTCCGTGATCCAGAAGCCTGTAGGGCTTGCGAATCGTGCGCCCGATATGCACCCAGGTCAGGGTGTCGCCGCCGTCGGCCAGCACCACATCGTCGTCGCGGTCCATGAAGTTGTCCACCTCTTGCATCAGCCGTTGCGGATGGATGGGCACGGTGTCGCTGGTCTGCATGGGCAGCATGGCCTCGGCGCAACGCTGCTGCTCCGCGCGCAACTCCTCCAGCCATGGCGCATAGCGGTGGCCCAGGCCTTTCGGTCCCACCCCGGAGAGACCCAGAGCGTCCAGACGGCTGTTGGCCAGTTCCAGAAAGGCGCGCACGTCGCTGACCACAGGCAGGTCAATGGCCCGGTTGCGGCCCAGTTCCTCTCCGGCCACGTCCACCTGGATCAGTGCGGCGTCCTTGTTGTAGGCGGCTCCGAAAAAGTGATTGAGGCTGATGCGATTGCCCAGAATCAGGGCCAAGTCTGTTTCCGCATACGCCTTTTTGGCTGTCAGCGGGCGGTGTGGCCCGGCCAGACCGAAGCAGAGCGGGTGCAGGTCCGAGACAAGGCCGCGCCCCATATTGCAGGTAAAGACCGGGATGCCGCATTTTTCCACAAAGACGCGCAGTTCTTCCCCGGCCCTGGCGTAACCGGCACCGCTGCCCGCCACCACAATGGGGCGTTCGGCTTCGCGCAGAAGAGCGATGGTTTCCTCTACGCCGCGTGGGTCTACAGGCCGGGACTCCAGCACAGTCCTATGCCAGGCGCACTCCCCGTCGGGCATGACCTTGCCCAGTATATCGCAGGGCAGTTCCAGAAAAACCGGACCGGGCCGTCCGGCCAGGGTCATGCGAAAGGCCGTTTCCACGTATTCGGCCACCCGTTCGGTCTGTGTGCAGACATAGGCCGCCTTGACGATGGGCGCGGCAATAGCCGCCTGGGGCGCGTCCTGAAGGTCCATCTTGTCCCGGTAGTCCGTGCCCGAGGCCCCCGCGATGACCAGCAGGGGCGTGCAGTTGGTGGCCGCCTGCTGCAGGGGAGAAATGCAGTTGGTGAAGCCCGGTCCGGCGGTGAGCATGGCTACGCCCGGCTTGCCCGTCATACGGGCGTAGGCGTCGGCCATGAAGGTGGCCGCCTGCTCGTGGCGCGTGTCCACCAGGCGGACCGGACTCTTTTCTAGAATCTGATGGATGTGATTGAGATGTCCGCCGGTGAGGGTGAACACAAATTCCACGCCCAGTTCGATCAGGGCGCGCGCGGCGGCTTCGCCTCCATTGGCAGCTTGCATGATGTTCTCCTTTGCTGGGATCGCGACGTGGCGGCGCGGGAAACGCCCGCTCTGCCGTGAGGAGAGCAAGGATTGTGCCTTTATGGAAAGTCGAGGTGATGCTGTTACATTTTAGGGGATTGCTGAAAAGGACTGTGCGGAGCGATCCATGTCTGTCCTTGTTTTGTGTAAAGAATCTTTAATATCTGTACAGTGAGTGTGTAAAGATATCTTTACGGTTTGGGCGCATCCGTATCTGCGGCAAACTGCGGGATGCCGTATTTTTTCAGTTTGGCGTAGAGGGTCACGCGCGAGATGCCCAGTTGCCGGGCCGTGGCCGTGACGTTGCCCTGATTTTCTTGCAGGGCGGCGGTCAGAAAGCCCGCTTCCTGGGCGCTCAGCCAGGCGGCGAGGTCATGGTGGCGCTGTGGCGGCGAGTGGCGCTCGGGCATCCGGACGTTACCCGTGACTTCAGCGGGCAGATCGCCCGCGTCGATGCGGCCGCCGCTCTGGTGCAGGGTGGCGTGCACCAGGGAGTTGAACAACTGGCGCACGTTGCCGGGCCAGGAGTAGGCTTCCAGGGCACGCACGGCCTGATCCGTGAAGTCCGCCGTGGCGCAGCCGATTTTGGAGAGAATCTGTCGGGCCAGGGGCAGAATGTCCTCGGTGCGGGCGCGCAGGGGCGGCAGGCGGATGGTCAGGGTATTGATACGGTAGTACAAATCCTCACGAAAGCTTTCCTGGCTGATCATGTCCTGCAGATCGCGGTTGGTGGCCGTGATCAGCCGGAAATCCACCTCCCGGCCGGACACGTCGCCCAGCCGGGTGATGCGTTTTTCTTCCAGCACGCGCAGCAGCTTGACCTGGGCATGCAGCGGAATGTCCCCGATTTCGTCCAGAAAGAGCGTGCCGCCGTTGGCCAGCTCCATCTGGCCGATCTTGCCTTCCTTGCGCGCGTCGGAAAACGCGCCCGGCGCGTAGCCGAAAAGCTCGGCTTCGAAAAGCTCCTTGGGGATGGCCGCGCAGTTGATGCTGATGAACGGGCCGGCCGCGCGACTGCTGAGCGCGTGCAGGGCGTGCGCTGTCAGCTCCTTGCCCGTGCCGGTTTTGCCCAGAATCAGCACAGGGTGTGAGCCCGCGGCGTAGCTCCGGATGAGTCCTTTCACCGCGCGCATGGGCGCGCTTTCGCCAATAATGCTTTCGATATCGTAATGGGCGCTGCGTTCCGGCTTGAGGCTGCGATTGTAACTCTTCAGCTTTTTGGCCAGAAAGTCGATTTTGCGGGTCAGTTCACGCAGTTCCGCCGGGTCGGTGAACAAGATGTGCGAAACCATGCCCGTGACCGCGCCGTCGCCGTCGCGCACCGGAATCCGGTTGACCACGAATTTGTAATTGTCGCCAAAGAGCGGCAGGGTGCACAGGTCGCCCATTTCCGGACGGCCATGCTTGATGACCAACGGGGCGCGGGTCAGGGGATTCAGATCGGGCAGCGGCCTGCCCAGAATGGTCTTGACGTCGCCGCCCAGCAGGGAGGCGTAGCATTTGTTGACCTTGCGGACGATGAAGTCGGTATCGCAGTACAGGACGCCTTCGGGCAGGGCATCCAGCACGTTCTGGTAGAGCTGTTCGGAATTGTTCCATTCTTCCGGCATATGCCCTCCGTCGGCTTCCGTGGGAAATAGGAAGCTTGTGCGGCCGCTACGGCGGCTCTTTCGCCTGTTGTATTTTTGTAGCATAGGCGGG
>ERZ506979.711-NODE-711-length-18570-cov-4.108075_pt1 | contig 18570 bp, 18 predicted proteins | sample MGYA00512887_ERZ506979 | MGnify/ENA metagenome assembly ERZ506979 | reverse complement strand
GAAATTCACGGCTACGGTCAATGAAATTTCCTGGGTTTCCAACGACATGAACGTAGCCAATCCGTCCTACTACACGGTGGAGCTGACCGTGCCCAATCCCGACCTTGAACTGAAGCCCGGCTTCAAGGCTATTGTGCGTTTCAGTGGGGGCAGGTAAGCCGCCTCCATGAAGCTGAAAAGCATCCCCCGGCGGCTCGGTTATATTCTGGGCGCGCAATGGACGCGAGATCTTTCCTGGACCCTGTTCACCATTCTGCTGGCCCGTCGCAGTCCGGACATTCTGGGCCAGATAGTACTGGCCCTGACCTTCGGCTATCTGGTCAAAACCGTGGCCGACGTGGGCCTCAACGACTTTCTGCTTTCCACCTTCGCCCGGCGCGAGGGCCGGCCCCGCGCCCTGCTGGGTGAAGTGAGCTGGCTCAAGATCGTGGTTTTGCTGGCCGCCCTGGGCGTTACCTGGCTGGTCACCGGCTGGCAGCAGTACACGCCCGAACTGCGCCTGATCGTGCTCTGCATCGCCGCCGGTCTGGGGCTGGACGCCGTCAGCGATTCCTTTTTCGCGCTCTGCCAGGCCCGGGGGCGGCAGGACGTGGAAATGCGCATCCGCGTGCCCTCGGCCCTTGTCGGCATCGGCTACGGCATCATTTGCGTTCTGCTGGGCGCGCCGCCCATCCTCATCGCTCTGTACAAGCCCGTGGAATCCCTGCTCTGCATTGTCCTGGCGCTCGGCGCGCTGGGCCGCAACCCCTTGGCCGGAGTGGGCATGGACGGCATGCTGGATCTGGCCCGGCAGATGAAAAGCGGCCTGATCTTTACCTGCATGGCGGCCTGCGCCATGTTTTACAACAAGATCAATGTGATTTTTCTCAAGCAGTACGGCGGCGACGCGGATGTGGGCGGCTACGGCGTGGCCTGGGAAACCGTGGAAGGCCTGTCCGTGCTGGTTTCCAGCGCGCTGTTGGGCAAGGTGATTTTCCCGCTGCTGGCCAAGCTCTGGCAGCAGGACCGCGCGGGCTTCCGGCGGCTGGCCGGGCAGACCGCGCGCACGCTCTGGGCGGCCTCCCTGCCGGTGATCTTTCTGATCTGCGTGGAGAGCGACCGCTTTCTGCCCCTGATTTACGGCCCCAATTACGCCAGCGCCGTGACGGCCCAGCGCCTGCTCACGCCCTGCCTGGCCACGGCTTTTCTGCACAATCTGGCGGCCTACGCCATGATCGGCATGCGGCGGCATAAATTGCTGCTGGGCTTTTATCTCAGCGGACTGGCGCTCAACCTTGTCTGCTGCTTCACGCTGATTCCGGCCATGCCGCTGGAAGGCGCGGCCCTCTCTCTGACCATTACCAAGGTCTGGGTCGCCATTCTGACAGTCAGCTTTTTCCAGTGGGCGGCCAGACCCATGAGTCTGGCCCAGTGGGCTCTGATGCTCGGGGCCGCCTTTGCCGCCGTGGGCTTGTGGTGGGGAGTGGGTCTGGCTTTGCCGCGCGAAGTGGCGGAACTGGCCGGTCTGCTGCCGCTGCTGGCGCTGTTCTGGTTCTGGCGGCCGCCGCCGCCCTTTGAAAAAGATGACGTCACTCCGGCACCGGCGGGTTGACGCCGCCGCGTTGGTTGTGAATCCGGTCCGAGGATAAAAGCTGTGGGGAATAAACGCGTTTTTCAGCGCCGCCGCTTTTTGCAAAGCGCTGCGGGCCTGTTGCTGGGCGGCATGCTGCCTGAACTTCTGACGCCTGCGACGGCCAGAGCCGCTCTGGGCGGCGAAACGCAGGCCACGTTGATTGATGTGGACGCCTGCGACGGCTGCGGGGCCTGCGTTCAGGCCTGCCGGACCCGCAATCTGGAACGCGTGCCCCTGCCTGCACAACCCTTGCCCCAGCCCTATCCGAGCCGGGTGCGCAGCCAGGACTGGTCAGGCAGACGCGACGTCATTGACCGGCTCACCCCGTACAACTGGCTGTATATCCAATCCTGCACGGTACAGACGGCTGCGGGCTCGCGCAGGATTTTTCTGCCCCGGCGCTGCATGCACTGCATCAATCCGCCCTGCGCCAACCTCTGTTCAACGGGCGCGGCCCGCCAACGGGCCAGCGGAGCGGTATACATTGATCAGAGCACCTGCATGGGCGACGGCCAGTGTGACCGCGCCTGCCCCTGGATGATTCCGCGCCGCCAGTCCGGCGTGGGGCCCTATCTTGACTTCGCGCCGCGCTATGCGGGCAACGGCCAGATGTTCAAATGCGATTACTGCCAGGATCTGCTGGATCAGGGAGAGCGGCCCGCCTGCATCACGGCCTGTCCCCGCCAGGCGCAGAGCATAGGACCACGCAAGGAGATCGTGCGCAAGGCCGAAATTATGGCCGCGAAGCGTCAGGGAGATATTTTCGGCCTCAATGAAAACGGCGGCACCAACACTCTCTATGTTTCCTCGCAGCCCTTCCGCGATATGGAAGCGGAACTGCTGCGTGAAGACCAGATCGGCTTCGGCCGCCCCAGCCTGCGACCGGCCGGGGCCAGCATGGACAAGGAAAACCGCTTGTTGAGCACGGTGTTGCTGGCGCCTTTGGCCGGCGCGGCCTTGGCCGGTGTACGCCTCTGGCGGGAAAAACAGAAAAGGCGGCGGCCATGAAAGAAGAGCCTTGTCTGTTTTCCGCTTTCTTCAAGCTGCTCTGGGTGGCCGCCATGCTGGCCGCCATTGTCAGCGGGCTGGCCCATCTGCCTTTCGCCTTCCGTTATGGCCTGATCAACTCCTGGCGCGCCTCGCCCACCGTGGCGCACTACTGGTCGGCGGCGGCCCTGCTGTTGCTGGGAACCTACGCGGCGGTGGTCTGGCTGGCGGCGGGACGGCGGCGCTATGCGCTGACCTGCTTGGGCGGTCTGCGCGTTACTCTGCTTGTGGTGCTGGCCGTCACAGGCCTGCTGCTGGTCCTGCACAATCTGCCTGGTTTTTCCATGTATGGCGGCGCCTACGCCGTCATCAAGCTCAGCCATCTGTTCTGCGCTCTGGCCCTGCCCCTGCTTCTGCTCCTCCATTATTGCCTGCGGCTTCTGGGACGCGGCCTGTGGGTCAGGCCTCTGTCCAAAGTGCGGCGGCGAAGCGGTTCGGCCTAGGCGCAAGGCGTTTCCCCGAATACCAGCCCGGAAGCCCTCTGCGCCTTTCCATTGCAGCGGCGTCAGGCCTTCCGCGCGGCGGCCTTGAGCTGGCCGCAGGCGGCCTGGATGTCCTGTCCCTTGCTTTTGCGGATGATGGCCGTGATGTGGCGCTTCCAGAGGCATTGCTCGAAGGCCAGCACGCGCGCTTCGTCCGGAGCCGCGTAGGGCGCGCCTTCGGCGGGATTATAGACGATAAGGTTGAGTTTGCCCTTAATGTCGGCCACCAGTCGGGCCAGTTCCGCGGCCTGTTCCGGTCCGTCGTTGACCCCGCCCAGCAGCAGGTATTCAAAGGTGATTCGTTCCCGCGTCTTCAGCGGATAGGATTTGAGCGCGGCCAGCAGTTGATCCAGGGGCCAGCGCGCGGCCTTGGGCATGATCCGGGCGCGCAGTTCCTGGTTGGGCGCGTGCAGGGACACGGCCAGATAGGCCAGGCCGCTTTCGCCCAATTCGACCAGACCCTTCTCGATGCCGCAGGTGGAGACCGTGATCCGGCGCGGCGAAAAATTGAGTCCCTTATCGTTGTTCAGGCTTTGCAGGGCGCGCATGACCTCGTGCAGGTTGAGCAGGGGTTCGCCCATGCCCATGAAGACCAGATTGCGCAGCACGGGCCAGTCGGGACGATTGTCGCCCAGATGCTCGCGGGCCACCAGAATCTGGCCCAGAATCTCGCCCATGTTCATATTCCGCTCAAAGCCCATGCCCCCTGTGGCGCAGAAGGTGCAGCCCATGGCGCAGCCCACCTGAGAAGACAGACACTGGGTCCAGCGGCGCACGCCCTCACGGGAATCAGAGGGAATCAGGACGGTTTCCACCAGCGCGCCGTCTTCCAGGCGGAGCAGAAATTTGGTGGTGCCGTCGCCGCTTTCCTGCACTTGAGCCACTTCGGGCCAGGCAATGCGCGCCGTTTCCGCCAGACGCGCCCGGCAGGCCTTGGAGACATTGCTCATGGCCTCGAAATCGCGGGCCATTTTCTGCCAGATCCATTGCCAGACCTGCACGGCCCGGAACTTGGGTTCGCCCAGTTCGGCCTGCATCCAGTCCGTGAGTTCGGGAAGGGTGAGATTGAGGAGGTTGATCATGGCATATCCTGCCCGGTGAGATTTTTTGTTTTTCCGGCGTGAGGGTATGGGCTTGTCCCTTGGCTGATGCTTATTCCAGTTGCGGGTTTGATTACGGCGGCGGCGCGCCGCGTCAATGAGAAACCGCGCGGCTGACAATTGAGCGTCGCATGCCGACTGCCGGCGGCCGGATATTCCCTATGTTTATAGACTGCCGGTGGATGGCGTTGCGCGGCACAAAAGAAGATCGCCTGCTACCTTGTAGCGGGCGAGGGAAGCTCGCGGAGTATAAGCCGCGCAGACCTCGCCATCCTTAAGCAATGGAAAGTTTCGCCGTAGTGTTCCCGGGGGATGCAAGGGCAGAGGAGGGGGGAGATCCCCATAACCCGTCCCTGCCCACACTGGAGGCGGCCCGAGCGAAAGCGGTGCAAAAAGATTCGATGCCCGCAGGGCGCGTAAACGGCATGCGCGCGACAGGACCCTGTCTTTTTTGTCACACTCGTTCGCCGGAAATCCGTTATCCCACGGACTTCCGCGCGTACTCCCGCACAAAGGCCACGGCGGACTCCAGATCCGTCACTTCTCCGGCGATCTGGGCCTGCAGCAGCGCGTCGCGGATCACGCCCACCAGCGGGCCGGGGGCCAAACGGGTTTCGCTCATGATCTCATTGCCGTTGAGCAGGGGCTCCAGCATTTGTTCCGGCGTTTCGGCCCGGTCCAGATACTTCATATTGTGATTGAATGAAGTGTAGCTGCCTTCACGGGCCTGCAGGTCGGCGCGGGCCATGGCGATGAGGCGCGGGTATTCGTCCAGCGCCTTGAAACGGCGGATGCCTCTGTCGGTCATCATGAAATGGAAGCGCATGTGATGGTTCACCAGATGGCAGAGCAGATCAATGTCCTCAGGGGCGAAGTGCAGGCGGCGCAGAATCTTGCGCGTGACCTTGGCTCCCACCCGGTGGTGCTGGTAGAACGTCCACTGCCCGTCGAAATACTCGCCGGTAAAGAGCTTGCCCACGTCATGGAACAGCATGGCCATGGTGCCCAGCCAGTCGTAGTGGAAGCCTTCTTCCGGATAGTGCTTCATGCACTCCAGGGTGTGGTCGAAGACATTAACTTCCACGCCGTCCTTGTCCTTTTCCTGACAGACGCAGGACAGCGCCGCCACTTCCGGGATCAGGCCTTGCAGGATATGGGCGTCATACAGCAGGCGCACAAAGCGATGCATGGATTCGGCGGCCACCTTGCGCCATTCATCCATGATGTCCGTGGCCGGAACATAGTCCAGCACGCGCACCGAGGAGCGCACAATGGCCAGCCATGTGTTGGGTTCAATGGGGATGTCGAAATTGGCCGCGAAGCGCAAAGCCCGCACGGCCAGCAGATAGTTGTGGCGCAGGGTTTCGTCCGGCAGGCCGGTGAAGCGGATGCTGCCGCCCTTGAAGTCGGCGAACCCCTCGTAGGCGTCGCCGCTGGGCGCGGGGCTGCCGAAGCCGGTCAGGCGGAGTTGTTGGCGTTCCTTGGGGTCCATCATGGCGGCCATGCTGGGCGTGATGCGCAGCAGCGAAAGTTCGGGATGACCCGCGTCCTCCACTTCCAGCGGATAGAAGCGGAACAGGATGCCGTTTTCCTCCATCTCGGCCATGGCGCGTTTTTCAGACTCCATGCGGGCTTTGGGGAAGAGTTTGACCAGGGTATCCATATCCGGTTCACAGGCGATGTCCACGGCGGGCTGCCTGGCGGAACGCAGCAATTGTTCCTGCAAGGGCGCGTTGATTACATGCGCGTCATAGCCGTTGCGCAGCAGGGTTTTGCAGATGGTAATGGCTTCTTTGAGCGCTTGGTGCATCGTGGGCTCCTTGCGAAATGTGGGCAATACGCCGCCACCGCATACGAAAAGGGCGGGATTGGCGCAATATTCCGATTATGTACAGGACGAGGCCTGAAAGTCAAGCATGACGCTCTGTTGCGGCGGCTGAAAACGGGCAACGCCCCGCGCCATACTACAGCGCGGGGCGTTGCTTTAACGCGGATGTTAAAGCTAAGAGCAATGTCGCTTTAAAAGTGCTCTGGCGGCCGCGAAAGCGGCCGCCAGCAAAGTCAATCTGCTCTAGTCGCCGAAATGGCGGGCTTCCCGCTTGACGCCCAGGGCGATCTTCCAGAGAAGGGAGAGCACCAGCGCCCCCACGGCGTAAACGCCGAGGGCCACGGCGATTTCCTTGGCCGTGGGCATATAGGGCGTAAAGGCTTCAAACATGTTGGGCGTGAAACCGCCGATAAGCAGGCCCAGGCCCTTGTCGATCCAGCTGGCGGCCACCAGCATGATCAGCGCCAGAGGCAGCAGGGGGCCGGTGCGCCACTGCGGCGGAATCAGGATGGCCAGAGAGGCGAAGGCCATGATCACGGCGGCCCACATCCAGTAGCTCACCCAGGCCAGATGTCCGCCATGGCCGGAGAACAGGAAGAGCATGGGTTCCATGTGGCCCGGAATCTGGCTGTAGAAGGCCGTGAAGATCTCCAGCAGATAGAAGAAGACGTTCACGCACATGGCGTAGACAATGATGGTGGACAGGGTCTTGATGGCGTCCCTGCCGGGGTCGAAGCCCGTGAGCCGCCGCACCAGGAAGAGCAGGAGCAGCAGAATGGCGGGACCGGAGCAGAAGGCCGAGGACAGGAAGCGCGCGGCCATGATGGCGGTCAGCCAGTAATGGCGGCCCGGAATGCCCGCGTACAGGAAGGCCGTGACCGTATGGATGGAGAAGGCCCAGAGCACGGAAAGGTAGATCAGGGGCTTGACCCATTTGGGCGGATCCACATCCAGGCGTTCGGCTTCCAGGGTGACCCAGCCGATGATGATATTCAGGCAGAGATAGCCGACGAGCACGATCATGTCATAGAACATGACCGAATTGGGCGTGGGGTGGAGCATGACGTTAAGCATGCGCTGGGGCTGCCCGAGGTCCACCACGATGAACAGGGCGCACATGACCACGGCCGCCACGGCCATGAATTCGCCGAAGATGATCATGCGCTTGAATTTTTTGTAGTGATGGAAGTAGGCGGGCAGGACCAGCATTACGGCCGAGGCCGCCACGCCGACGAAATAGGTGAACTGCGAGATATACAGCCCCCAGGACACGTCCCGGTTCATGCCCGTGATGCCGAGACCGCTCTGGAGCTGGTCCAGGTAGACAAGGCCGCAGCCCGCGATGACGCAGAGCAGAAAGAGCAGCCACACATAATAGCTCTTGGGACCGGTAAACAATTTCTCAAGCATGGCCAGTTCTCCCTAGATGAGGTAGTAGACGCCGGGCTGCGTGCCCAGATTGGGCTTGCGGCGGATACTGTAGTTGGCGGCCAGGGCCTGACGCACCGTTGAATTGGGGTCTTCCAGATCTCCAAAGAGAATCTTGCCGCCCGAGGCTTCCACGCAGGCGGGCATCTTGCCCACGGCCAGACGTTCGGCGCAGAAGGTGCATTTTTCCACCACGCCGATCATGCGGGTGGGGAAGGTCGGGTTGGGCACGGGATCCGAAAGGTATTTACGCGGGTCCACAAAGTTGAAAGAGCGCGCGCCGTAAGGACAGCCGGCCATGCAGAAGCGGCAGCCGATGCAGCGGTGGTAGTCCATGGCCACGATGCCGTCTTCCATCCTGTAGGTGGCCTGGGTGGGGCAGACGCGCACGCAGGGCGGATTGGTGCAATGGTTGCACAGCAGCGGATAGTCGGCCTGGCGCGTCTTGTCGTTGATATGGGCGTTCATGTCGTCCGGGAAGACGCGGTCATACTTGTCCAGCCAGAACCACTTGATGTTCTGGTTGCCGGGAATGTGCGGCACGTTGTGGACCTTGTGGCAGGCTTCGATGAGCGCCTCGTAGTCCTCGGGGCCGCGGAACTGGCGGGTGTCGATGACCATGGCCCAGCGCTTGGCGGTCAGGGCGTTTTCGCCCCGCTCATACCGGCCGGGCGCGATCTGGGCCCGCGCCGCTCCGGCCGTGCCGGCCAGACCCGCCATCCCGCTGCTCAGGGCAAAGGCAGAAAGCCCCGCCACTTTCAGAAAGCTTCTTCTGCTCGTGTTCATTACTTGCCCTCCGTGGGAATAATGTGGCAAGTCCAGCAATAGGGATAGACGCTGTTGGCCACGTGGCACTTTTCGCAGAATTCCTTGTAGTTGTTGTGACACTTCAGGCAGGTGTTCTGCAGGCTGATGACCCACTTTTTCCCGTCTTTGGCGGACACATAAACGCGGTTTTCCTTGCGCAGGGCCTCGTCGCGCCACTCGTTGAGCAGGCGCATATGCTGGGCGCGCATGAATTCCACGTCTTCAATGCAGTTCTTTTCATCCTTGGGCAGCACCACGTCGGTTTTTGTGTAGTCCTGTCCCAGATAGCTCACCCAGAAAGGGGAGCTGAACAGCACCACAAAAATGACGATGCCCGTGATCACAGCTTTGGCGTTATACATCTATCGGCCCTCCCCCTGCGCCTCAGGCGCATCAGCCGGGCTTTCCTCCGGCTCGTCCTCCGCCACATTGGGCAGGTCTTCCTGACGCATATCCATGGTGCGCTTGCATTCGCCCTTCATGACCAGAGCGTTGCCCACCAACTCGTGCAGGCCGCTCACGCTCACGCCCGGCGCCCAGTAGTCGGCCAGCGGGGGCAGGGTGGCGCGGTCGATGGCGCAGACGCAGGCCATGTGGTTGACGCCGTCTTTCTGCTGTACATAGCGCAGGGCGTTGCCGCGCGGCATGCCGGAGCGCATGCGCAGTTCCATGATTTCCTCGGTGTTCAGGCCCGAACCCGCGCCGCAGCAGAAGGTCTGCTCGCGGATGGTGTTTTCGGGCATTTCCACGAAGTTGTTGCAGACGTGCTTGAGCACGTAGCGCGGCTCGTCCAGCAGACCCATGGCGCGCGCCGGGTTGCAGGAGTCGTGGAAGGTGGTGACGAGATGGTCGTTACGGCTCGGGTCGAGCTTAAGCTTGTTGTGGTGGATCAGGTCGGCCGTGAATTCCGCGATGTGCACCATCTTGGTGGAGGCGGCGTTGGAGAACACCGTGCCGGTGATGGGCGAGACCGGAATTTCCATATTGGCCGGGGCCGGTCCGTTGTAGGTATCCATGTACTGGTTGATCACGCGCCACATGTGCCCGCACTCGCCGCCCAGAATCCATTTGACGCCCAGGCGCTCGGCTTCGGCGTACATCTTGGCGTTGAGCTTCTTGGCCATGTTGAAGGAGGTGAAGGAACCGAAGTTGCCGCCCTCCGAGGCGTAGGTGGAGAAGGTATAGTCCAGGTCCAGCTCATGGAAGAGCATCAGGTAGCCCATGAAGGTGTAGATGCCGGGATCCGCGAACACGTCGCCCGAGGGCGTGATGAAGAGGATCTCGTGGCCCTTTTCGTTGAAGGGCGTCTTGGGACGGATGCCGGTGATGGTTTCGCAGTCGTCGGCCAGCATTTCCACGATTTCCACAAAGGAATGAGGCTGGATGCCCAGATGGTTGCCGGTGAAACTGCAGTTTTTGACCGGGTCCATGATCCAGTGGATGCCCAGGCCCACCTCATGCAGCAGTTCGCGCACGATGGCCGTGATTTCGGCCGTGTCGATGCCGTAGGGGCAGAACAGCGAACAGCGGCGGCATTCCGTGCACTGGTAGGCGTAGTAGAAAAGCTCCTTGACCACGCTCATGTCCCAGCCGCGCGCGCCCGCCTTCTTGCCCAGAATCTTGCCGAGCATGGTGTAGTCGCGCCGGTAGAGGGAGCGCAACAGCTCGGCGCGCAGCACGGGCATGTTCTTGGGATCGTTGGTGCCCAGGAAGAAATGGCACTTGTCCGCGCAGGCGCCGCAGCGCACGCAGATGTCCATGAAGAGTTTCAGCGAACGATGCTTCTCCAGGCGGTCGGCAAAGGCGTCGCAGAGAATCTTTTCCCAGTTCTCCGGCAGGTTCCAGTCCTCTGCGGCCGGATCCCAATCGTGGGGATTGGGCATGTGCAGGAGTTCCATGGTCTCTTTTTTGGCCGGGTAGCAGAAGCTGCCCGGCGTGAATTCAGGCTTGGTGTCGAGCCAGCTTTTGTCCGGAAAGGCCGGGCGGCTGGCGACGAGCATTTGCGGCGTAGGTAATTTTGCCATGATGACGACTCCTTACTCGGCGGCCTTTTCGGGTTGCTTCTCCAGCGGCAGGCCGGCTTCGGCCATGGCGTCGCGGTAGGTATCCTCGTACTCGGGGTAGGTGAAGTACTGCTTGGGCGGATTCCAGGGATTGATATGGCGCACCCGGCGGGAATTGTTGGCCTGGTTGCGCGTGGGGCTGAAGAACACGCCCGGCATATGCGCGAGTTTGGAGAAGGGGAAGTAGATCAGCAGCACGCTGACCAGGGTCAGGTGCACGAAGAACAGGGCGTTGATGCCCGCGCCGGACACGGGAGCGAAGTGGGTCAGGCCCATGACGAAGATCTTGACCTGGGCGATTTCGGTTTTATCAAAATAGCGCAGGCAGATGCCGGTGCCCACGATGCCGATGAGCAGCCAGAGCGGGAAGTAGTCGTTGAGCAGGGAGAGATAGCGCAGGCGCTGGTTGAAAATGCGCCGGGCCAGCAGAAAGAGCAGGGCCGCCAGGGCCAGCCCGCCGGTCCAGAAGAAGCGCGGCGAACCTATCTGCATGATCCCGTCGATGGATTCCAGAAAGGTGATACAGGACGGCACCGGCTCAATGAAGAAGCGGAAGTGCCGGATGAAGATCAGCAGGAAGCAGTAGTGGAAGAGCAGGGCGAAACACCACAGCCATTTGGAGGAATAATAGACGCTGCGAGGCCCGTTGCTGACGGGGTCGTTTTCGCGCACGTCGGCCAGGCTGTTGCGGAAAAGCGAACGGAAGAAAAAGACTTCCAGAAACATGCGCTGGACAACGCCCCAAGTGGTGCTGGGACAGTCGATCTTGTTCTGCTTGATGAAATCAAGCGATTGCTCCTGGCCGCCGGTGGTGGGGATGCAGAAGGGCACGGGCGATTTCGCCCAGTAGACCATGCGCCAGACCATGCCGACGATGAAGACGACTGCCGCCACATAAGGCAGCGCTACGCCGAACAGAGAGGCGAGCCCCGCGCTCGCTCCCGCCCAGGCGATGGCCCCTATGAGCAGCACCAGCAGTAATGATGAGAACATTCCCTACCTCGCTTGACTACAAGTTATCCCGACCATCCGAGCGGATTCCGGGAAGATCTTTGCGCTCCACACGTCTGTGGGCCTTGCCGTCCGCGTGTTTTCGCCGGGGACCGGCCGGATGGCCGCCCCGACGCCCTTGTGTCGCGCCCCGCGCCACAGCGAAAACCGGCTGCGGACGCAGGGTCCGCCGCCGCGCTCCGGCTCCAGGCCGCCTCCCGCCGTTGCGCGTCAGCGCGCGTCGGACGGGCCTTCCTCCAACCTCTGCGCCCAGCGCGCCAATTGAGCGTGCTGGTTGCGGATTTCCTTGATGCGCGACTCCGCCAGCGTTTCGCGGGCCGCGGTGTAGATGTCAAAAGCCAACAACGCCAGGCTGTCCAGCCGGGATTCGGCCGTGAGATAGGCGTCAAGTTCGCCCTGGGCGGCCAGCGTCGGCAGGATGTGCTCCCGCAGCAGAGGCTTCATCAGATAAAAAACGCCCAGACCCTGGCTGGGCGTGAAGGTCTGCACGGCGCGCAGCTTCACGAAACGTTCCAGCGCGGCCTTGACCGTGTCGATTTCCACCTCTTCCCCGGCCACGGCATCATACAGCGTGCCCGCCGCCTCTTTGGTCATATGGGCCACGGGATTGCCGAAAGGGTCCCGTTTGGTGCGCAGAAAACCTGTGGTTTCAAAGGGATAGGTAGAGTATACCGCCTCCGTCCAGAGGCGAACCACATCGTTTTTCCGGCTGCGAAATATTTCTTGTATGTTCATGGATTCCAGCTAAACGGCCAAGCGTATAGTTTTCTCATATAAGCGGGAAGGGTCAAGCGCGTCAAGCCCTTTCGGGCATTTTACGCGCTGTCCCCAGCTCCCGGCGTTGGAAAAAAGCGCGCGGTTTCAGGCCCGAAGGCCGGGACGAAGGCGCTCTGGTCGACTGCGGCAAAAGTTTATCCGTCAGAAGCAAGTGGGTATGCATGGATTGTGCTAAAATGCACAATCAGGACGTTCCCATCAGTAAATCGCCGTCGGCTACGGACAGGGGGCAGCGCCGCCGCACTGGCCCGCCACCTGGGGATCCAGGGGCAGAGCGGCGTCTTGTCCGTCCTGCGCTCCAGGCTGGCCGCCGGTTTGGTCGTCCCGCGCGGAAGACGGCGTCTCCTGGGACTGCGCGGGCGGGGGGGGCGCCGGGATATCCGTCCGGCTGTCCGTCCGGTTTGATGCGGAGCCCGCCGGCTGGCGGTTTTGCCGGGCCTGTTGCTTGACCAGCATACTGGGCAGCCCGTGGTATTCAAAGAAGGGCACGGTCTGCGCGCCGGCGGAAAAGACATGGGCCTTGTTGCGCAGCATTCTGAAACGCAGCCAGAGCAGGTCGGGGCTCAGAGCCGCGAGTCCGCGCGGCGGGGTCACGTTCTGGGACTGGCCCAGGGCTTCGGCCAGATTCATGCCCGTGTCCAGCAGGCGGCGCATCTGGGCCACCCTGTACACGTCGCTGTCGTTTTCGGCCAGGGGATAGAAAGCCACGTCCACATGCCCCGAAAGGATGTCAATGCCCTCGCGGCAGCTCGGGCAGGAGGGGGAGAAGAACATGCGCACCGTGGCCTCGTCGTCGCCCTCCGTGATGGGCCAGATCGCGGTCTGGGAGCGGGCCACAGCTCCCACATTGACCGTGAACAGCAGGACCCAGACCAGGAGCAGGGCCGAGCGGCGGGGCTGGATGCCGCGCCCGCGCGCCTGCCCCTGTTCCGCCTGTCGGAAGCCCAGGTAGGTCAGGGCGAAGAACACGGCCACCACCAGGCAGCTCACGCAGGGCGCGGTCAGGGCCATGAGCAGCAACAGGCAGATATCGCCCAGCAGGGCCAGCCCGGCCAGAAGGCATCCCGGTGCGGCGGCCCCCAGCAGGGCCAGCAGAGCCAGAACCGCGAAGGTTCCCGTGCCCAGCCACCAGAGCGAAACGCCGCCCACTGTGAAATCCTGATACAATGAGCAACCGGCTGTCACGCAGAAATTGACGTCATTGCCGAAGGCGCTCCAGATGCAGAAAGCCGCTGCCAGCAGCGCGATGCACAAAGGGCCGGTGAGTATCTCGCGGGATCGCTTCATGAAACACCTGTGGTATGGCTGTGAGGCGCGGACGCGCCGCTGTTTTCAATACGCCGTGGGGGAGACCGCTTCCTCGGAAGCGTTGGCCGCAAAAGTACAAAATTTATAGGCTGTTTTTTACTTTTCGTAAAGCGCGGGAGCTTTTGGAGCGCTTCGCCACGCGCCGGACGGTGAGGCGGCGGGCCGGGCTTGCCCTGAACCGGGCTACGGCTTATGAAAAAAAGCAGTCCGAATCGACAACGGCGTGGGCGGCGGGTGCCGACGAGAGCATTGCAACTTTAAAATGCTCTGACGCCGCACACGGTGCGGCGCGGCGCGAAGCGGCCTGGATTCAGCCGAAAACCGTGCTTTTCGGCAGAATGAACCTTTGAAAAGCTGCGATTTTTCAAAGGCAATCTGCTCTAAGATCAGCAACTCCGATACTCCGTGAATCGTCGGGATTTATTCCCGCCGTCGGCGTGCGGATTTCGTGCCGCTCCGCCCGGCGGATTTTTTGAAAACGAGCCGTTGGCCGCGCAAACACGGCGAAGCGGAGTTTGCAAGCAGTCCGAGTTCGCGTCGGCACGACGACGGAGCGGCTTTTTTCCCTGTGGAGGCCCGCATGCTTCTTTCCCCTCTGGAACTGTTTTGCGCCGCCGCGGCCGTGTTCTGCGCCGGTCTGGTCCGGGGGGCCACGGGCTTCGGCTTTTCCATGATCTGTATTGTGCTGCTGACGTTGCTGCTGCCCCCGGCGCGCATCGCGCCGGTCATCGTGCTCTGGGAAATCGCGGCCAGCGCCGGGCATCTGCCCTTTGTTTATAAAGAGGCGGACTGGAAAGCCCTGCGCCATCTGGGTCTGGGCGTGGTTCTGGGCACGCCTCCGGGCGCGTACTGCCTGGCCTCTCTGCCCGCCGCGCCCATGACCATAGGCATCAATGCCGTGGTGCTGGTCCTGACGGCCATGCTCTTTTTCGGCTTCAAGCTGCGGCAACGGCCGGGCCGCTGGGGAACCTGCGGCGTGGGCGCGCTTACCGGCCTGATCAACGGCGCGTCGGCCAACGGCGGACCGCCGGTGATCCTTTTTTTCCTGTCCGGACCGTCCAGCGCGGCGGTCAGCCGCGCCTCGCTCATTGCCTTTTTTCTGTTCACCGATGTGCTGGCCGCGCTGGTGTACTGGGGCTACGGCCTGATGACGGTGCAGGTGTTCCTGCTGGCCGCCGTGCTGCTGCCCTGCGTGGCTTTGGGCATCTGGCTGGGCGCGCGCTGGTTTCGGCATGTGGACGAGGCCCGCTTTCGGCGCGTGGTGCTGGCGTTGCTGCTGTTGATGGCTTTGGCGGGCCTGGCGCCCGCCGTCCTGAAGCTTGCGGGCTGACGGATGCGGAAAAACCTTGTTTTCCGCAATGACGCGGGCCACACTGAACCGGTGCGACGGGATTACGGGATTGCCCGTCAAAACGTGTCTGGAGAAAAATTATGTGGAAGAACGTCATCTTGTTGGGAACCTTCGCTTTTCTGCTCTGCGCCTGCGGCGGTGTGCGCAACGCCAAACTGCCTGACGGCAGCGAGGGCTATTCCATCAACTGCAATGGAGAGGACAGCGACTGGGCGGACTGCTACAATCAGGCGGCGGACAAGTGCGGCGGCCCCTATGAGATCGTCAGCACCAATACCGTCGGCGTGCGCGATACGCCCATGCGGAATATTATTGTGAAGTGCAAGAAATAGAGCAATGTTATTTTGAAATTGCTCTGACGGCTGCGAGAGCGGCCGCACGCCCGGCGGCGTGCCGAGAAGCGTGGTTTGACGTCAATGCAAATATAAAAGGGACGCCCTGCAGGGCGTCCCTTTTATATCATGCTGACGCGGTCCGTTACATGGTGGAGCCGGCGGCGGCGCGCTGCATCTTGATTTCCACCTTTTCGGTGAGACCGGAATAGTACTCGCGCAGAATGACGAGCACTTCCTCGCGGCCGAAGTGATCCGGCACTTCCGCGCCTTCGGAGAGCATCTTGCGCAGCTTGGTGCCCGACAGGATCACGCGGTCTTCCTTGCTGTGCGGGCAGGTGCGCATGGAGGCCATGCCGTCGCACTTCTTGCAGTAGAAGGTCCAGTCGATGTTCAGGGGCTCGCAGAGCAGACGTTTGCCTTCCTCGGCGGGTACGGGCATCTTGCGGAAGATTTCCTGGGCTTCAAACATGCCGTAGAAGTCGCCCACACCGGCGTGGTCGCGGCCCACCAGCAGATTGTTGATGCCGTAGTTCTGACGGAATGTGGCGTGCAGCAGAGCTTCACGCGGACCGGCGTAACGCATGTCCAGCGGATAGCCGGCCTGGATCACGAAGTCTTTGACAAAATATTTGTCCACCAAGGTGTCGATGCACTTCACGCGCACTTCGGCCGGGATGTCGCCGGGCTTCAGGGAGCCCACCAGGGAGTGGATGACCACACCGTCGCAGACTTCCACGCCGATCTTGGCCAGGTATTCGTGCGAACGGTGCATGGGATTGCGCAGCTGCAGGGCGGCCACTTTCTGCCAGCCGCGTTCGTCCATCTTTTCGCGCAGCTGGGCGGGGGTCATGTACACGCCGGGGAACTTTTCGGGGAATTCGCCCTGCGAGAGAACTTTCACCGGACCGGCGATGTTGTATTCTTTCTGGGCCAGCACCATTTTGACGCCGGGATGGTCATTGGGGGCCACTTCCCAGAACTTTTCGGAGTCCGGGCCTTCGCCCTTGAAGACCAGTTCGCATTCCCACTTCTTGTCGGCTTCGGTCATCTCGTAGATTTCTTCCACCTTCATGGTGGCCATGACTTCGCCCTTACGGACGAGGGCCACTTCCTGGCCGACCTTCAAATCTTTGGCGTCTTCGGCGGAGATGTCGAGGGTCACCGGCACGGGCCAGAAGGTGCCGTCGGCGAGCAGCATCTTTTCGCATACGCTCTTCCAGTCAGCCTTGCCCATGAAGCCGGTCAGGGGCGAAAAACCGCCAATGCCCATCATGATCAGGTCGCCCTTGGCGCGGGAAGAAATCTCGATCTGCTTCAGGCCGGCGGCCTTTTTCTTTTCATCTTCCAAGGCCTTGCCTTCCAGCAGGCAACACACCAGGCCTTTGCCGCCATGCGGGGGTACCAGTTTGGACATCGCGAAATCCTCCGTGTTTTAGTTATGGAAGCCTCACCGCGCCGGGCAAAATCCAATCCGGCCGGAAAGGGGGCTGTTCCGGTAAACATCTTGTGAATAATCTAACAAAAAGTCAACTACCTTTCAGGATTTTTTGTGGCTTCTTTTGCCTTTCCGGCGCGGCCGTAAAGCAAAAAAGCCCGCGCGGCGGCCTTTCGGACGCCGTGCGGGCCGCGTATTCATGGTTGAGGATGCGCCCTGAAGCCTTTCATGCGCAAGGTACGCTAAAAAGGTACTTCGTCCATATTGGAAGCTTCCGAGGGGAAGGCCGGACCCAGATCTTCGTCCTGAGGCTGCTGGCGCGGGGCCGGGCGTTGCGGCGCCTGCCCTCCGCCCTGGCTCCGCTGACCGCCGCCCTGTCCGGCCGATCCGGCCGGTCCGCTTTGTCCGCGCGGGGCCTGCCGGGGCGCGCCGCCGGGAGCGCCCGCGTACTCATCCTCATAGCCGCCTTGGCCGCCGCGCGGGGCGTCGCCCTTGCGGTCCAGAAACTGCACGCGCTGGGCCTTGATTTCCGTCGTGTAACGGTCCTGGCCCTGCTGATCCTGCCATTTACGGGTTTGCAGGCTGCCCTCCACATAGACGAGGCTGCCCTTGGAGAGGTAGTTGGCGCAGTTTTCGGCCTGTCGCTGGAACACCGACACGCGGTGCCATTCGGTGCGTTCCACCTTGTTGCCGTCGCGGTCGGTATAGGATTCGTCGGTGGCCACGTTCAGGCTGGCCACCGGCGAGCCGCTCTGGGTGTAACGCAGTTCGGGGTCGCGGCCCAGTCGGCCGATGATCATGACTTTATTCAGCATTGCTGTGCTCCAGGATGAATACGGATACAGGACGACCGTCGTCGGTTCAGGCCACGAAGGCCTGCTCCAGCTGATCCAGCACGTCTTCCAGTTGATCGCTCAGGACGTTGGCTTCACGCGGCTGCCAGTCGGCCAGGGCCTTTTCCAGATTCTGCTTCAGGCGCGCGGCCTCGCGGATGCCCGGTCCCAGGGCCTCCTGGCGGGCTTTAGACCACTTCATGAATGTCAGGCCCTCGTCCAGAGCGCGCACCATTTCCAACACGCCGTGTTTTTCGTGCTTGATGGGCACGCTGAAGGCCAGTTCGGTCAATTTGGGCCAGAGTTCTTCCAACAGATCTTCATTCCAGGTCACGGCGCTGACCCGGATTTGCAGTGCTTTTCCCATAATAGTGTACCATATGTTAAGGGTGGGGCGGCATGTCGCCGGGCCGCGTCAGCCGGCCTCGGGCCGCCGCCGTTACTCTTTTTCCGTCCATTCCGTCTGGACGCGCATGATCACGTCCTGAATGGCCGGAAGCTGATCCTGCGGGCAGACGCCGATGAGCGGCGCGCCCGTGTCCATGTTTTCGTTGTACTTGAAGTAGACGGCGTAAATGACGCCGTCCGGGCCCGTGTAGTGCAGGGGCACCTCGCGCTTCATGCGCGACATGATCAACAGCTCCATACCGTCCCGCACCGCCACGGAATGCGCGTCCGAAGCGCGTATTTTCTTGTCCACTTCGGGCGTGAAATAGTATTTGGCCCGCTCCGGCGCGCGGAAGAGGTGCAGGGCCTTTTGCAGGATGGCCCGCTGCACTTCCTCGCGGGTGAGCATGTGGCGCAGCACCGCCAGAGGCGTGCCCGCCTCCACGAAGCGGCCTTCCAGCTCGCTGTGCAGCACGCTGACTTCGCCTTTTTCCGGCGCGCAGATGGGCTTGGGATTGCGTTCGCGCTCCAGGGTGGCGATCTGGGTGCCGGGTTTTTCCTTCCACTGGCCCTGGGGGCCCATGACCTTGTCTCCGGTTTTCAGACCGGCGAAGGTCACCCGTCCGGTGTGGGGCGTGGCGATGACGATCTCGCGGTAGGGCGAGGCCTTGATTTCATCCAGCAAGGCGGAAATGTCGATCATTTTCTGTCCGTATGATCTCTTTTTGGGGCTTACCGCCCCAAACCCCGTCCGGGGAGAATGATT
>ERZ506979.708-NODE-708-length-18614-cov-7.325071_pt1 | contig 18614 bp, 11 predicted proteins | sample MGYA00512887_ERZ506979 | MGnify/ENA metagenome assembly ERZ506979 | reverse complement strand
ATAAGATTATCTTAAAAGGGAAGAAGTATGATAATAAACTGGTGATGACCCGTCTTGAGGAACCTACCGATCCGAAGGCCTATTATACTTCCATAGCCGCTATGGAAGAAAGTGCTTCTTTCGGTAATTACTTCTTCCGGGTTAATGGAGATTCTGTTTCCATGGCCGTTCTTTCGGATAGGGTACTGAACATCACTTATGAACAATTCGATGAATCAGGTGATGCCGTTGTGCAAAAAGAAGGCTTGGCTTTCACCTTTACTCCTACTGGTATAAAACTGTATGAACCATTCGTTTATACAAAAGACCTCAGAAGTAACAGTCAGGTGAAAATGGAAAACTTCGACTGGAATGAGGAAGCAGTTACTTTTACTTGTACAGATGCTGGGGTAGATGCAGAATTCGAAGCTTATTTGCCGGAAGGATATCGTTTTTATAGGGACTTTATCGGTACTTATACCATGAAACATAGTGGTAATAAAACGACAGAAATTACAATTAGTGAAAAAGTAAATAAGAAATCCTTTACTGCTGCTGGTGGCACATTGGATTATCCGTTTGAATTCGGATTCGATTTGGCAAACGGTACAATTACCTTAAAATCTCAGAAATTCCTGGCAGAGATCGGTTCAAACCAATACATGGGAATTGCTATGTGGGATTCAAATAAAGGTTATGTGAATTTTGTTAACGCAGGACTGATCGGCGTATGTACGGAAGAAGGAGGTCAGCTGACCATCAATTTTAAAGACAACAAATTATGGCCGGGTTATACTGTTGACGGCTTTATATATTGGAAATTCGACGGATCTGGTACGAGCATTGGAAGTGGCGGAGGACGGTTCTACGAAATTACGTTGACAAAAAAATAAAATTAGAGATCTATGAAAAAAATATTCAGCTTATTGATAATGACACTCTGCCTCTTTTTGGCAGGGTGCTCAGACAACGAGAACAACAGCAATATTCCGGAACTGGGCATTGAAAGTTCTGAAGTGATCTTTGGTGCAGGAGGAGGGGAAGGATCGATAACTGTTGTCGTTCCTAATGTGACAGCAAAGGCAGACAAGGATTGGTTTACCGTTTCTGTATCCGGTAATGTTGTAAAGGTTGTGGCTTCTGAAAACCGCGATGTGAACGGACGTACAGGTCAGGTAATCCTGACGTCAGGAAACTTAAAACGTACCGTTCCTGTGACTCAGTACGGACTTTCTATTAAGACAAATCCATCCGAAATTATCCTGGCCGGCGCTGGAGACGAACAGCAGGTGGAGATCATTTGTGATATCCCGGTAAAAGTAGAAGCTTCTGATTCCTGGATCAATGCAACTCAGGTAGGAGATACGCTGATTGTAAAAGCCGGAGCAAACGAAGCAATAAAAACCCGTAAAGGAACAGTCAAACTGAGCGTAACAGAAAATGTTTATGCTGTTATTTCCGTTTTCCAGGATCCGGCAAAACCGTTATCTTATGATGATCTGCTCGGAGAATGGGATTTCAACTACGGGGAAGGTTCAACCGTAAAAGTAACCTTAACAACGAAGACCAGAAATGAAAGTTTCAACGTTACCGGTCTGACTGTGCCGTTTGTGATGAAATATTATACCAATGGAAGCATGGAGATATTAGCACAGGAGGTCGGAAAATCGGGTGCCAATACCATAATGCTTTGTCCCTGGGAAGTTAGCGGAGACGGAACGCTCACCTGGTCGGATGGTGTTGGGCTGATCAGTGAACCTGACGGAACACGTAATGATTTGATATATACCTTTGTCGATAACGGTGTATACGGAGAAAAAGAGATGAAAGGCTTTATCTTGTGGATGCTTAACAGTAGCGGTGGCAGCGCGGGTGAATACAAAGAAGGAGGTACTTCCCGTTATACAAACGTTTCTATGGAAAAGCATAAATAATCCATTTTCTACTTAAATTAAAAAGAGAGTGTCTTACGGGACACTCTCTTTATTTGTATTCCGATCAGCTAGGCAATTAAATAAAGAATTCTTTAAAAATATTTTTATTTGTTAAATAACCTCTTTTGGTAGAGTTACTCAAAATTTGGATAGAATAATCGCTTTAACAGGGACGCAATTTTAGCCAAATAGCAAACGACAAATATCCGTAATTTTAGATACAAATCTAATTTGAATATCAGTTACCTTTTTTGTTAAGCTTTTTTGATTTCCTTTAGGAACAAAAATTTGCTGAAAACCTAATTTTTCGGCTTCAGAAATACGTTGCTCAATACGACTAACGGCTCTAATTTCTCCCGATAGACCTACTTCCCCTGCAAAAACAGTATCATGAGGTAATACCGTATCCATATTGGAGGATAATATAGCCATTACTACAGCTAAATCCAATGCCGGATCATTTACCCGAATACCTCCTGCGATATTCAGAAAAACATCTTTTGTTGCCAAACGAAAACCGACCCGTTTTTCAAGAACAGCCAGTAACATATTTAAACGCCTTGAATCAAAACCCGTAGCGGAACGCTGAGGAACGCCATAAGCGGCTGTGGAAACTAACGCTTGAACTTCCAACAATATAGGACGGATTCCTTCGATGGTAGCAGAAACAGCTATACCGCTCAACTCTTGACTGTAATTGGAAAGTAAAAGTTCAGAAGGATTACTTACCTGACGTAAACCGGATTGAAGCATTTCATAAATACCGATTTCAGATGTCGAACCAAATCGGTTTTTTAAAGAACGTAAAATACGATACATATATTGCTGATCGCCTTCAAAATGCAAAACGGTATCGACCATATGTTCCAAAATCTTTGGTCCTGCCAATTGTCCGTCTTTGGTAATATGTCCAATTAATATCGTTGAAATCGTATTTTCTTTCGAATAACGCAATAAGCTATTAGTACATTCCCGGATTTGGGAAAGACTCCCAGGAATAGCATCAATATTTTCAGTGGCTAAGGTTTGAATGGAGTCGATAATCAAAAGATGAGGTTGTATCTTTCGGGAATGTTCTAATACCATCTCGAGAGAATTTCCGGAAAGAAAAAGACATTCATCATTTTCAATACCCAAACGCTGTGCTCTCATTTTAATCTGAGCAATACTTTCTTCACCGGATACATATAAGATTCTACCACAATTATTGTGTAAAGCAAACTGAAGTACAAGCGTAGACTTTCCTATACCGGGTTCTCCTCCTAGCAATATCATTGATCCTGGAACTAACCCTCCTCCCAACACGCGGTTGAGTTCACCGTCTCCCGTATTTATCCTTTCGTCTGCATTTATTTTTACTTCTGATAACCTAAGAGCTTTTGAAGTAGATTTTCCAACCAATATGTTAGTTTGTCCTTTTGCTTTTATTTCTACTTCTTCCTCAAAACTATTCCATTCTCCACAAGTTGGGCAGCGCCCAACCCATTTTGTTTCCTTGGCGCCACAATTCTGGCAAACATATATTGTTTTTGATTTCATAAATACAGCAAATACATTTTGTAAGTCCAGAATAATACTACAAATTTATTAATAAAATTCTTCATAATCCTCCTCTTGATTTATCCGTTCTTTCATTTCATTTTCAGTGGTTGTTTCTGCACAATCCAAATTTTTTAGAACACCTATCGGTTTTTCAAAAGGAGTTGCCATAAAATGAAGAGCAGGATCGTCCATTACTTTTTTTAGAAACTTAGCCCAAATAGGTAAAGCCATACTGGCTCCCTGTCCATTTACCAAATTCTGGAAGTGAATAGAACGATCTTCAGCACCTACCCACACCCCTCCTACTAAATTGGGTGTTATTGCCATGAACCATCCGTCTGCATGTTGCTGAGTTGTTCCTGTTTTACCTCCCATCGGATTCGTAAAACCATATTTATAACGTAAACGTATTCCTGTTCCTTCGTTCACTACGCCTTCTAATAAATTACACATCAAATAAGCCGTTTGAGCAGTAATGACTTCTCGGGAATCAGGCTGAAATTCCACTAAAGTGTTTCCATATTTATCTTCAATACGCGAAACCAGAAGGGGCGTATTATATACTCCTTTATTGGCAAATATGGAATATGCAGCGACCATTTCTTTTACAGAAATTTCAGCAGTCCCCAAAAATACAGAAGGTACAGGATCTATAAAACTCTGAATTCCCATTTTATGAGCCATTTGAGCCACAGCTTCAGGAGTAAATTGTTTTAATACCCAGCCAGAAATATTATTTTCTGAATTTGCTAACCCCCAACGTAAAGAAACCATTTCTCCTTGTCTTTTACCTCCTCCTCTCGCCGTCCATGTCGTACCATCTGGCAAAACAAAAGTTTGCGGTATATTAGGAACTTGGTCACAAGGGCCTAACCCTTCTTGCATAGCTAAAGTATATAAAATTGGCTTAATCGTTGAACCAACTTGTCGTCTGCCGACGCTTACCATATCGTACATAAAATAACGGTAATCCGGTCCTCCCACATAAGCTTTTACATTTCCTGTCTGAGGTTCCATGACCATAAAACCAGCTCGGAAAAATGCTTTATAATGTTTAATCGAATCCAAAGGACTCATAATAGTATCTCTTATCCCTTGCCAAGTAAAAATTTGCATTGGGACAGATTTATTAAATTCCTTACGGATATCTGTAAAACTCATTCCTCCTTCTTTTAGAACTCTATAACGCTCCGTTCTTTTTATAGAACGGTCCAATATTTCATAAACTTCTTCTGAAGATAAATCATTTGAGAAAGGAGGATTGCGTTTTTCTATTTTTTCCCGACTAAATAAAGGTTGCAGATCTTGACTTAAATGCTCTACAACTGCTTCTTCTGCATATTTCTGCATATGAGAATTGAGTGTGGTATAAATCTTTAAGCCATCAGAATAAATATCATAATGAGACCCATCTAATTTTGTATTCTTTTTACACCACCCATACAAAGGATTATGTTCCCAAGCAAGAGAATCTTGTTTATACAATTCAGGATTCCAACGATAATTACTTTTATTTGGCTGACTAGCGGTCATAAAAATACGAAGATATTCCCGAAAATAAGTAGCATATCCTTCCTTATGATCTTCTTTTTTGAATTTCAATCCTAGAGGTAACATTTTCAATGAATCATATTGATCCTGAGTAATCTTATCATATTTCAGCATTTGACTAAGGACAACATTCCGCCTTCCTAAAGTTTTCTCCGGCCTGCGAAGCGGATTAAATAAAGCAGGATTTTTAGCCATTCCCACAAGCATTGCAGCCTCTTCTATTTTTAATGAATCCAGAGGTTTTTGAAAATATACGTCGGCAGCAGAATTTATACCTACAGCTAAATTTAAAAAGTCAAATTTATTGAGATACATCGTTATAATTTCTTCTTTCGTATAACTCTTTTCCAGACGAACAGCAATTACCCATTCCCGAAATTTCCGCATGGACAATTCTATAAAATTTTGATCCGGATCCCGGGGAAAAAGCATTTTTGCCAATTGTTGGGTAATCGTACTCCCTCCACCAGAAGAAGAATTACCCGTTAATAATCCTTTAGCAACCCGAAACAGTCCAATTACATCAATACCACTGTGTTCATAAAAACGTATATCTTCTGTTGCAATCAAAGCATCTTTCACTGATTCAGGAATATCTCTGTATTCCGTATAGCGTCGATTCTCGCTGCCTTGATAATAACGACTGATCATGGGACCATCCTCAAAGTAAATTTCAGACGCAAATTTGTTCGTGGGATTTTCTAATTCTTCGAAAGTTGGCATAAAACCCAATTTCCCCGCCGTAATTAACCAGAAAAATATAACAACCATTACCATTCCGATTAAAAATATTCCCCAGAAAAAGAAAAAGAATTTTTTATACTTCTTAAACATGGATTTTCTTGTTGATTTTTACTAAGCAAATATAACTGAAAAATATAAATTCTTTTATTTTCCCTCTATTACATTCCAAAACATACCCATAAAAATAAATAAGAGAGACTAAATTTATATTCTCAGGTCGAAGAAATATTAAAATAATTGGATTCTCCGTACAAGGCTCCATCTTAATTTATATGTAAAATCTATAAAATTAGTATTTGAATTTAATATAAATTAGTGAAAGTATACATTCATTCACTATTCTTTTTTCTCTTCAATATTAATGGTTCGTTTTTGTTGGTGATAATGGCTCTATAATGGCTTTATAATATACTGTAAATCAATACAATAAAAAATTTGAACGATAAAGAATGGGTTTTTTAATTAAAAAAATATTACTTATTATAAAATAACAATTTTAATAACAGATTTATACTTAGGAGGTTATGATGATAAATCCAGTGGATTCAAAGGAGAGGAAAACGGGAAGATGTCTGTTTTTTTATTTCCAGGGCTTTTTCTGAAAAAATTCACCCAACATAAAACACCAAAATGACTCAAAATTCAGCCGTAAAGGAGAAGCTTTCTCCTCTTACGGTGCAAAGGAATCAATTAAAAATTAAAAAATGCTTATGAAAAGATTGAACTTGATTATTCTATGCCTCTTTATAGGTATAGGTGCAGCAATCGCCCAGACAATGAAGGTCAAAGGTATCGTCACGGACGAGGCCGGTGAACCGATTGTGGGCGCATCAATTCTGGTCAAAGGGACAACCACCGGTGTGACTACCGACTTTGACGGAAAGTTTGAACTGACAGCTCCCAATAACAAGTCTGTACTTGTTATCTCCTACATCGGTTATAAGACGCAGGAGTTGAAAGTGAGTGCGAATATGAAGGTGGTTCTTCAGAGTGAGAGCCAGACGCTGGACGAAGTGGTGGTAACGGGTATGGCCAAGATGGACAAGCGTTTGTTCACGGGAGCTACCGACCGTCTGACGGCAGATGATGTAAAACTGGATGGTCTTCCTGAAATCAGCCGTGCGCTGGAAGGACGTTCTGCCGGAGTATCGGTACAGAACGTATCGGGAACGTTCGGTTCTTCCCCGAAAATCCGCGTGCGCGGAGCGACTTCTATTTACGGAGACTCCAAACCGTTGTGGGTGGTAGACGGTGTAATTATGGAGGATGTGGTAGAGGTAAGTGCCGATGATTTGTCTTCGGGTAATGCCGAGACGATGATCAGTTCTGCCATTGCCGGTTTGAACTCGGACGATATCGAGAGCTTCCAGATCCTGAAGGACGGTTCTGCAACCTCCATCTATGGAGCTCGCGCTATGGCAGGTGTGATTGTAGTAACGACGAAGAAAGGTAAGGCCGGGGTGAGCCGTATCAACTACACGGGTGAATTTACAATGCGTCTGAAACCCAGTTACAGTGAGTTCAATATTATGAATTCCCAGGAACAGATGGGTGTATACCAGGAAATGGAAGCCAAAGGTTTCCTGAACTTCGGAGGTACTTACCGGGCAGCCAACAGCGGTGTATACGGAAAGATGTATAAGTTACTGAATACCTATGATCCGGTGACGGGTACTTTTGCACTTCAGAATACAGAAGCTGCGCGTAATGCTTATCTGCGTCAGGCAGAAATGCGCAATACCGACTGGTTCGACAGATTGTTCGAAACCAATGTCATGCAGAATCACTCTGTCAGCATGAGTGGTGGTACGGAAAAAGCTACTTTCTATGCCTCTATGAGTGCCATGGTAGATCCGGGTTGGTCCAAACAAAGTAAGGTACAGCGTTATACCTTAAACTTGAACTCTACCTATAATCTTTATAAAAATCTTTCCCTGAACCTGATCGGTAGCGGTGCTTTCCGTAACCAGAGAGCTCCCGGTACCCTTTCACAGGAAACAGATGCTGTACACGGAGAAGTAAAACGTTCTTTCGATATCAACCCGTATAGCTACGCGTTGAATACTTCCCGGGCACTGGATGCTAATGAATTCTATACCCGTAACTATGCTCCCTTTAATATTATGCACGAGTTACGCAATAACTACATGGACCTTTCCGTAACCGACCTGAAATTCCAGGGCGAATTGAAATGGAAGATTCTTCCGAGCCTGGAAGTAGGTGTATTGGGAGCCTTGAAATATTCTGCTACCGTTATGGAACACCATATTAAAGATGAATCCAACCAAGCAATGGCTTACCGAGAAATGCCAGATGCAACGGTTCGTAATGCAAACTCTTATCTGTATAAAGATCCTGATCATCCGTACGAACTTCCGATTACGGTATTACCCGAGGGAGGTATCTATGAAAGAACGGATAACAAGATGCTCGGTTATGACTTCCGTGCCGATTTATCCTGGAATCAGGTATTTAACGATACTCATATCGTTAACTTCTACGGTGGTATGTTGTTACAATCTACAGAGCGCCAGAAAAACTGGCACCGCGGTTGGGGACGTCAGTACTCTATGGGAGATGTGGCCTACTACGCTTACGAGGTGTTCAAAAGAGGGGTTGAAGAAAATACTCCTTATTTTACAGCAGAAAATACGCGTACGCGTATCGCTGCCTTCTTCGGAACCGCTACTTATTCTTATAAGAGCCGCTATACCATCAATGGAACAGTTCGTTATGAAGGTACCAATAAGTTAGGTAAGAGCCGTTCAGCCCGCTGGCTTCCGACCTGGAACGTTGCAGGCTCCTGGAATATGCACGAAGAGGAATTCTTCAAAACACTGGAACCGGCTTTGTCCCACTTTACATTGAGAGCTTCCTACAGTTTGACTGCCGATAGCGGTCCGTCAAATGTAACCAACTCTATGGCTGTATTTAAAAGTAAAAATCCCTGGAGACCTGAAACCAGTGCTCAGGAATCAGCTTTGGAGCTTTACGATATTGAAAACAGCGAGCTGACTTACGAAAAGAAACACGAGCTCAATATCGGAGCCGATATGGGATTTATCAACGACCGTATCAATCTGGGTATAGATGTTTACAAACGGAACAACTATGACCTGATCGGTAAAACAACCACCATGGGAGTTGGCGGTGTCGTAGATAAAATGGCTAACGTAGCTGAAATGAAAGCTCACGGAGTGGAAGTTTCCCTTTCTACTACCAATATTAACCTGAAGAACTTCCGCTGGACAACCGATTTCATTTTCTCTTATACCAAAAATGAAATTACCAAGATGAACAGCAGTAAACGCGCTATCGATATGATTACGGGTAACGGTTTCGGTCTTCAGGGCTACCCTGTACGCTGTCTGTTCTCTATCCCGTTCCGGGGATTGAATGAAGACGGTCTGCCCATGTTCCTGAATGAAAAGAAAGAGATTACAGTTTCCGATATCAATTTCCAGGAAAGTAATGACATCAGCTTCCTGAAATACGAAGGACCGAGTGAACCGACCGTTACCGGTAGTTTCGGAAATACCTTCTCTTATAAAGGATTAAAACTGAATGTGTTTATGACCTACTCTTTCGGAAATAAACTGCGTCTGGACCCGGTATTCAAATACTCATACTCCGACCTCGATGCTATGCCGAAGGAATTCAAAAACCGCTGGATGATCCCGGGAGATGAAAGATATACCCATGTACCGGTGATTTCAAGTAAACGTCAGCACAATAAAAACGGAAGTTTGTCTTATGCTTACAACGCTTACAACAACTCCGACGTACGTGTAGCCGACGGTGGCTTTATCCGGATGAAAGAGATTTCCCTCTCTTATGATTTCCCGAAAAAGCTTATCACCAAGATCGGTTTCAACAGCCTGTCTATGAAATTGCAGGGAACAAACCTGTTCTTAATCTATGCCGACGATAAACTGAACGGTCAGGATCCTGAGTTCTTCCGTTCCGGTGGTGTTGCCGCTCCTGTACCCAAGCAGTTTACATTCACTTTAAGGTTAGGTTTATAAAAATTGATGACTATGAATAAAAAACACATTATATCACTATTTGCCGCAGCACTGGCTTTAGGCAGTGTTTCGTGCGACGATTATCTGAGTACGGTGCCTGATAATCGGACGGAACTCGATTCTGAGAAAAAGATTACCGACCTTTTAATTACAGCTTATGCTGACCACCTGTATCCTTTAACGACAGAGACAATGTCGGATAACGTGGATGACCGGGGTACAGCAACGGGTTTGAGTTCTATCGGCCGTAAACAGGAAGAATTCTATTTCTGGCAGGATCCGACAGATACAGGTAATGAATCCACTAAGAGGGTGTGGGAAACTTATTACTATGCAATCGCTACCGCTAATCAGGCACTGGAAGCCATTGAAAAAATGGGTAGCCCTGAAAGTCTGAATGGTCAAAAAGGAGAAGCCCTGATTACCCGTGCTTATCACCACTTTATGCTGGTAAATGTATTCTGTAAACAGTACAGCGAACAGACCAGCGCTACGGATCTGGGTATTCCTTATATGGAAAAATCAGAAACTACGGTAGCCCCCCACTACGAAAGAGGGACAGTAAAAGAGGTATATGAGAAAATTCAGAAGGATATCGAAGAAGGTCTTCCGCTGATAGACGATAATATCTATAAAGTACCGAAGTACCACTTTAATAAGAAAGCTGCCTATGCTTTTGCTGCACGCTTTTATCTGTATATCCGCGATTATGACAAAGCCATTGAATATGCTAACGAGGTGTTGACAGCAAACCCGAAGACGATGTTGAGGGACCTGAAGACGGTTGCTAACCTTACACAGGAATACGGCCCTATCGCAGAGGATTACATCCGCGTAGAATACCCGGCTAACCTGCTTTTAATGACCGGTTATTCCCAGTTGGCTTATGTATATGGAAACTATGGTACAGGTAAGAGATTTATGCACTCTGCCCATCTGGCCAGTACAGAAACAACACAAAGTGATGGCCCTTGGGGTGGTTATGTATCTAAGCTGTTTTATTTGCCTCCTTTGAACTATAATTCAGGTTATGTGGCTACTCCTAAAATGCCGGCTTTGTTTGAATACACCGACCGGGAAGCAGGGGTTGGATATTCCCGTACAGTATTACCGGTCTTCCAGACAGACGAAGTATTGCTTTGCCGGGCTGAAGCTTATATCATGAAAAATGATTTTACCAATGCTACGGCTGATCTGGCTTTGTGGATGTCTCAACATACCAAATCTTCTGTAACCTTGACTCGTGAATTAATTAACAAATATTATTCCGAACTTCCGTTCTATACTCCGGAAGACCCGACTCCGAAGAAAGAGATTCATCCCGAGTTCACATTGTCGGAAGAACAGCAAAACTTTGTTTACTGTCTGCTTCATTTCCGTCGGATTGAAACCATTCACGAAGGTCTGCGCTGGTTCGATGTAAAACGCTTCGGCATTAAGATCTATCGCCGGTTCTTAGATGAAAACTATGACGTTATCCGTCAGGATTCTCTGGAAGTAAATGATCCGCGTCGTGCCATTCAGATTCCGAACGATGTAATCAGCGCAGGACTCACTCCGAATCCGAGATAGTACTTACTTAACTTATTAATTAAAGTATGAATATGAAAAAAATAGTAATATATCTGTTAGCTCTTACATTGACAGGATGTCTCTGGTCCTGCGATGATGACAAACCCAGCGGGCACAGTATCTTTGATACAACCGTTGGACCTGAAAATGAATTTGAAGAATGGTTACTTTACAATTATGTATATCCTTACAACATCGAAGTGAAATACAAAATGGAGGATATCGAAGCCGATATGAAATATACACTGGCTCCGGCTATGCCTGATAAATGTATCGCCCTTTCAAAAGTAATCAAGTATTTATGGCTGGAAGCTTATGATGAAGTGGCCGGATTAACTTTCACCCGGACGTATACCCCTCGTGTAATCCACATGATCGGCTCCGGTGCTTACAATACGAATAATACTGTCGTTCTGGGTACTGCTGAAGGCGGATTAAAGATTACCCTTTATAAAGTAAATGATATCGATCCGGAGCATGTGACGGCAGCACAATTGAATGATGCTTATCTGAAAACGATGCACCATGAGTTTGCCCATATCCTGCACCAGACTAAAAATTATTCTACTGAATATCAGAATATCACCGGTAAAGATTATATCGGGGATGACTGGAGTTCCAATTCCCAGACAGAAGCGCTGGCCCGTTCGAAAGGATTTATCAGCCGCTATGCCCGTTACAGTGCTGACGAAGATTTTGTCGAAATGATTTCAATCTTCGTTACCCGGGATCAGGATGCATGGGAAGCTATGCTTGAGGCCTCCAATACGGTAGCTGAGGGTAATAAAGACACCGGTAAAGCCCTTCTCGAACAAAAATTCGAGATCGTTAAGGATTACCTGAAGAACTCCTGGGGTATCGACATTTATGAACTTCGTAGTGTCGTACAGAGACGCGGTAATAGTCTTGATCAGTTGGATTTAACACAAATTTAATACATTGTCTGTTATGAAGAAAATACTATATTTAATCCTTCTTCTCCCGTTCTTCTCCCTGCAATCCTGCGTAGAGGACGAGAAGGACATATTCGATGCTTCTGCTGCCGAGAGAATCGCGGCTGCCATGAAGGAATACAGGGCTACACTGGCTGCTGCAGAAAACGGCTGGCTGTTGGCTTACTATCCCGAGAAAAACCATTCTATCGGTGGTTATAATATGATGGCCAAATTTACGGCTGAAGGGAATGTTACCCTTTCTTCTGAAGTTGCTACCCGTAACTATGAAGCCGGGGACACGCTGACTTCCCAGTATGATATTATCTCCGATATGGGACCGGTATTGACATTCAATACCTATAATGAGATTTTACATCACTTCACTGAACCGAACGGCTCCAGTGATGTAGACGGTATGGCCGGGGATTATGAATTTGTTTTCATGGACGTTAAACCTGATAAGATTATCTTAAAAGGGAAGAAGTATGATAATAAACTGGTGATGACCCGTCTCGAGGAACCTACCGATCCGAAGACCTATTATAAAAGTATTTTAGATAAAATGGTAGAGTCTTCGCTTTTTGGTGGTTTTTATCTGTTTGTAAACGATGATACCCTATGTATTGCAAATATTGTGGATAGGACAATGCGAATTTCCTATGAAGACCGCGACGAAAAGGGAGATACTATTGTAGAGAGTGAAAGTTTAGCTTTTATTTATACTCCTACCGGTTTTAAATTGTATGAACCTTTTGAGTATATCGCGATGGATATGAAAGAAAGCGTAACCATGGAAAACTTTGAATGGAATAGTGAAAAGAAATCTTTTGTTTGTACGGATGCGGGCGTAAATGTTGTATTTGAAGGTTATGTAGATCCTAATTTCGAACTTTATTATGAGGATTATTTAGGGGAATGGACTTGTAAATATACTGCTGGAAGCACAAAGAGATCGGTTAAAGTACAGGTTGTGGAAGAAGTGAAGAATAAATCTGTTCGCTTGAAGGGCTTAACATTTGATATCCTGATGAATTATGATGCTGTTTTAGGTCGTTTGATATTTTATGGACAAAGAGTGGGAACTTGGAATGGAGCGAGCGTGGATGCTGCTTCATGGCAAGTGACTTCTCCCGGTAATCTCAATACCAGCTCTAATTATGGGATGGTGACTTCTTGGAATAGGAAAGAAAGTCCAATGGTGTTGACTTGGGAAGACCGGGGTACATGGCAATATAAAGTCTTGGGTTTCATACTGTGGGCTAATGGCGGAGAATACAAAGGCGGCGGAGATAGCCGTTTTGCCTATATCTCTATGGAAAGATAAAAGTAATAGGATTAAAAAGATTACATATGAAAAAAATATTTAGTTTATTAATAATGACACTCTGCCTCTTTATGGCAGGGTGCTCCGATGAAGAAAATGATACGACAGTTCCTCAACTGGGTATCGATAATTCCGGAGTAATATTTACCGCTGCAGGAGGAACAGGAACAATTGAACTGAAAGTAGCTGGAGCTACTGCTACAGCCGATAAGGACTGGTTTACCGTTTCTGTTTCCGGTAAGACTATCACTGTAACGGCTTCTCCGAATACTACAATAAGCGGACGTACTGGCCAGGTAATCATTAAACAGGATGGTTTAGAAAGAACCGTACCCGTAACCCAGACCGGAAACAGAGCCCCGGATCCGGAAATTACAGAAGTGATGATGCCAATTGAAGCCAGTGAGACTTTTATATCTGTAGCCAGTGAAATGCCTTTTACTGCTACTACTGATGCTGAGTGGCTGACTACCCAAGTGAAGGGGGATACTTTAATTCTTAAAACTACTTCCAACAAAGCTCAGCCTATCCGGCATACTACCGTAACTCTTAGTGCCGGAACATTCAGTGTTCCCATCACTGTAACCCAAGACGGTATTGTCTTGATTCCTGAGACTACAGACGCTATACTTTCCAATGACGGAGAAACTTTGAAAATAGCCGTAGAAACCTCTGGCAACTTTACAGTTAAATCCAATGCATCCTGGCTAACGGTTGCAAAAGGTAGTAATTATGTGACCTTAACGACTGAAGCAAATCCAACTACTAATCCCCGTAATGCTGTAGTGACTCTGAGTTTGGATGGGTATAACGTTGAAATCAATGTCGTACAACGACTTTACATTTATACGGACTATCTGGGTACTTGGAGACTGGATGCAAAATCTAAAAAAGACGGCAGTGCAGTGATTCTTGAACTGACAGTTGTTGAAAAAGTAAAAGGGAGTTCCTACTTGGTATACGGTTGGGGCGGTTCCAGTTTGGCAACAGACTTCCCGATCACTATGGACTTCACAGCAGCAAACGGTACGATTAAGGTAGATAATCAGGAAAATATAGGTACGGATAAAGACGGTTATCAAGTTGGCTTTACAGGAGCTACTTCACAGTACAGTATAATTACCGGAACTTTTACCTGTATTATCAGCCAGCGGACGGGTAATACTGTTACCTGGATTACACAGTCTGTACAATCAGGCCCGCTTGTGGGAGTCGGATACCATTTCAAAAAACCAGATAGTTGGTATTCTTACAATGTTGACCCTGTAACAACAGATATGAAGATGACGAAAATTTCTTCTTCTACCAGTGGAATGAATATTAAAACAAATTCACCTGTTGCTTTTGCTGTTAATGCGATAAGCGAAGAATAAATTAGGTAGTTTTTATTCGCCCCAGAGAGATTACTTTCTGGGGCAATTTTTTTGTTTTCTTTTGCTTAAGGGGATATATTTTGCTTTTAGTCTTTCCTACTTCTATATGCATTTTCTTTTCAAAATCAGCTTATTTATTTTCCCCTATTTTATCCTTATCAATTCTTTATAATAATATTTATTATATAAATAGATTACTTGCTCTTTCTCCTGCTTTTCTTCTTCTTAATTTTTTGTTTGTAGGGATAATCAAATTTTTAGGTGTATTTTTATAGGTTGTGATTCAGAGGAATAAAAATCAGAAATTTATTTTGCAAATTGTTTTTTAGTTCGATAACTATTATCCGATATAAAAATTAATAATAGGGGAGAAGGCGATATTTCTGTCGGATTTGAAGAAAAAGAACGGGAGACGGTTTCTAACGTTTTTCTAGATTAAGTGGAGTCTTTTTACACATTAGGGCACGTCCCTAATGTGTAAAAAGACGAGAAATAGTTGCGTAGGTAAAAATGAAATCGCCCTTTCTTTAAGGAAAGGGCGGTTTTACTGGGGGTGACCTCGGTGGGACTCGAACCCACGGCCCATTGATTAAGAGTCAATTGCTCTACCAGCTGAGCTACGAAGTCATCTTTTAAAAGAATCAACTTACTTCTTTTGCGGGTGCAAATATGCAATTATATTTTTTAATCTGCAAAAAATCGAAGCTCAATCTTCTTTAATGTTGTGATAAACATTGGTTACATCGTCATCTTCATCCAGTTTGTCCAGGATTTTATCTACTTCTGCCCGTTGTTCCGAAGTTAATTCTTTCGTATCCACAGGAATTCTGGTAAATTCACCGCTGACAATATCGTATTGTTGCTCTTCCAGATATTTCTGAATGTTTCCGTAAGCTTCGAAGGAACCGTAAATATTGATAATGCCCTCTTCATCTTCAAAAATTTCATCGGCACCATAATCAATCATTTCCAGTTCAAATTCTTCGATATCGAAATTTTCGGGTTTATTGATTTTGAATACACATTTTCTTTCAAATAAGAAGTCTAAAGAGCCTGTTGTGCCTAAGGAACCACCGAATTTTGTAAAGGCATGACGGACATTTGCAACGGTACGGGTATTATTGTCGGTAGCCGCTTCTACAACAATTGCAATTCCATAGGGAGCGTAACCTTCGTATACAATTTCTTTATAGTCGGAAGTATCTTTGGAAACAGCTCGTTTGATGGCACGTTCTACGTTTTCCTTCGGCATGTTTTCTGCTTTTGCATTCTGGATCAGAATACGTAAACGGGTATTATTGGCCGGGTCTGGTCCACCTGCTTTGACTGCTATATCGATTTCCTTGCCTATTCTGGTAAAGGTACGGGCCATATTGCCCCATCTTTTTAATTTCCGTGCTTTACGGTATTCAAACGCTCTTCCCATATATGATTTGTTTATGTCGTTAAAATATTGAGGCGCAAAGTTATATATTTATAAGTAAAAAATGAAAGGTATGGAAAAAAGATTTTTGAATGTTTCGTCTTTTAAAAGAGGATTCTATTAAAAATTTCCGGTTCATTCTGAAGAATATAAATTAATTCTCTGAATGAACCGGAAAGAAAGAATGCTTAAATCTGAAAAATTATTTTAGGGTGAATGTATAGGGATATTTTTGTAGATTTAAAGAAATTGTATAATTACCTGCTTCTTCTACAATGATTTCACTGCCATTGTCTGTCAGCTGACGACCGAAGTAAAGTCCCAAGACCCGATTTCCAGCTCCTGTTTCCTTAAATACAAATTCTCCCGAATTCAAATGAGTTGTTGTTTCCAAAGTATGGTTCTTTTCATTATAAGAAAGGACTATGGAGTTGTTGGAAGTTGCGCTGCCCGTAATGCTCCAGCTCACAGGAATAATAGAATAAGTCAGGTTGTTTGTGTTCGCCATAACTTTGTAAAAACCGGCTGCCGTGACTTTGATATTACCGGCTCCTGCTTGAAGTTTCCCTCCTCCTCCTTCCCCCCAATTGAGCGGGTTCCAATCCGGTTGACCGGTAAATTTGAATTCCGTATTAGCAGGAAAATAAAAATAACCTTCGTAAACTCCGTCCGCTTTGGGAGAACTTACAATCGTCGAGGAATCGGCAGGATTCCAACCTTGATAACTACCGGGAACAAAAAGGATAGGATAGACAACTTCTACATTATAAGCCGTAATCACAAGTCGTATGGATTCCGAGTAAAGGGTTCGGATATTATTATTGATGGAAGCGTTGACTCTGACTTCAATTTCTGTGGGTGTTTCCGGTACCAGACCAGCAATCAATACACTGTTATTTAAATTGGCATAATTAACGGCTGCAGAAGTACCTTTGGTTTCTCCTATTTTTACAGCGGATTCGAAATAAGTGTCCGGTTTTGCTATTTGCACGGCATATGTTATGGCTGCCGGGAAACCAAAATCAGCCCTTTGCCATTTAAATAGGACAGTATCGTTGGCAGAAGTTTCGGTTAAAACGATATGGCTTCCTGTTGCCGGCAGAACGATTGAGGGAGAAATATAATCTCCTGCATAATATTTTTTATTATCTGTTTCGCAGGCGTGTAATGCGAATAGAATAAGTATAATTCCGATATAGTATATTCGTTTCATATTCCCTGTTGTTTCTATTTGAATTTTCTTCTAATATCCTGTATTTTGTTTTAGGTTAGGATTGGCTCCTAAATCGGAGGAAGGCAGTGGGAAAAGATCGTAATAAGCATTTACACTACGGCCTTCTTTTAATCCACCTTTCCACGGCCAGGTATAAGTTGTTTCACTGAATCTGCCGTAACGTATTAAATCGGTTCGTCTGTGTCCTTCCCAGTATAATTCACGGGCTCTTTCTTCCAGAATAAAGTCTAAGGTCAGATCACCGGCGGAGATATTACCTGTAGTATTTCCGTAAGCTCTTTGCCGGATATCCTGAATATAACCGAGAGCTGTAGCTAAACTACCGCCTTGTCCTCCTCTCAGTATAGCTTCTGCATAAATGAGATAAATATCTGCTAAGCGGAACATAGGATAATCTGTATCGACAAAATTTAAGTTGGAACCGGGCCCGCCTGTCGATTTCATATTGGTGAATTTAGTTACGATAACTCCTTGTTTAAAGTCTGATTGCAGATTCACTTCTGTGCTGGTCTGTCCTTTGGTAAAGAATAAAGCTCTTTGATCTCCCGGATCGAATTTCGCCATAAACTCGGCAGTTGTGCGATTTCCTGCCCAGCTTCCGCTTGCTCCGTAATTTTGAGTCACAATGCTGTCTCCTCCCAATGCTGCAAAAATTAAAAAAGTTGTCCCTCCGTACGTTTGGGTATGAATTCCATCGAAGGCAATCGGAAAAATAATACCTTCGGCAGTATGGTTGTCTGCCATAAAAAGGTGTTGATAATTATCGTCTAAATGATAATACGGAGTAATCTTATTACAATATGTAATAGCTTCTGTATATTTGGGCGTACCGATATATACTTCTGCATTTAAATACATTTTGGCTAGAACAGTCCAGGCTGCGGCTTGATCAGCCCGTGCATATTCATTCGTACGGGGTTCTTTCAGAGAAGGGATAACCTCTATCAGATCTTTTTCAAGCCAAGAGAAAAGAGCTGT
>ERZ506979.704-NODE-704-length-18725-cov-4.180396_pt1 | contig 18725 bp, 15 predicted proteins | sample MGYA00512887_ERZ506979 | MGnify/ENA metagenome assembly ERZ506979 | reverse complement strand
CGCGCCCCGGCGCATCTCGAGGATGTCCCGCAGGGCGTCGTTGGCGTGAAGCAAAAGCCAGTTTTCCGAGCCGCATACGCCGCCGGGCATGCGCGCCAGACGCTCCGCCAGCGCCGCGCCATAAGCTGAGCTGTCGATCATGGCTTATCCCCCGCGCAGGGCATGTGGACGCCGCAACGAGCGAAGGCAGCCCGGAGGGTTGTCCCCCTTGTCCCCATTGGCGAGGAAAAAGTCATACGGGGACCGGCTGCGGCGATAACCACGTTTTTCGGCTGAAAAAATCTTTGAACCACACCGCATAGTAAAGGTAATCTGCTCCAAAACGGAACGGATGGACGAAAAAAGGCGGCCTCCCTCCCGGGCGGAGCCGCGCTCAACCATACCGGGTTAACGATAGAGTATGCCACGCGCCCGGCCGGATGTCCATGCGGCCGGACAGGCCGCGCCGGACGGGTAACGCCATAACCTCCGGCAATAGCGGACAAAAGCGCCGCCAGTGGGCGCAGCTCAGCTTGCCGCGCCGTCCTCCTCCGCGTCGTCCTGCGCGCCCTGGTATTTGTTCAGCTTGGCGTGCAGGGTCTTGCGGGTGATGCCCAGGGCCTTGGCGGCCTCGGTCTTGTTGCCGCCAAAACGTTTCAGGGTTTTCAGAATCACGGCCCGCTCCACATCGTCCAGGGTCGGGCAATCCGTCTCCAGCGCGTCGGCCAGGGCGTCGCCCTGTTCCGGGGTTTTCAGGCGCTCCGGCAGCTCCCGCTCGCTGATATGCTCACCCAGCAGCAGAATGGAGGCCCGCTCGATGACGTTTTCCAGCTCCCGTACATTGCCCGGCCAGGCATAGCGCACCAGGCGGTCCATGGCGCCGGGCGTGAAGCCTTTGATCCGCTTGTTGTTCTTGGAGGCGAAACGGTTCATGAAATGCTGCGCCAGCAGAGGAATGTCGTCCGCGCGCTCGCGCAACGGCGGCAGGGCCAGGGTGACCACGTTCAGCCGGTAATAGAGATCCTGCCGGAAGTTCCCGGCATCCACCTCTTGCGCCAGATCGCGGTTGGTGGCAGCGATGATCCGCACGTCCACGGGCACGGCCGTGTTGCCGCCCACGCTGAGCACCTCCCGCTCCTGGATCACCCGCAACAGCTTGACCTGCATGGACAACGGCATTTCCCCGATTTCGTCCAGAAAAATCGTGCCGCCGTTCGCCTTGAGAAAATAGCCCTCGTGCTTTTTATCCGCGCCGGTGAACGCGCCTTTTTCGTGCCCGAAGAGTTCCGAGGCCAGCAGCGACTCAGTCAGGGCCGCGCAGTTCACCGCCACAAACGGTCCTTGCGCCCGGCGGCTGGCCGCGTGCACGGCCCTGGCCACCAGTTCCTTGCCCGTGCCCGACTCGCCGGTGATCAGCACCGTGGCGTCCGTGGGCGCGATGGTGCGGAGCATCTCCCAGAGCGCGGACATGGCCGCGCTGCGCCCCACCATGTCCGAATGGGCCTCGGTGGCGGCCAGGCTGCGGGAGAGGGAGGCGTTTTCCTCAATCAGGCCCACGTGGGCAAAGACGTTGCGCAGGACGACCTTGAGCTTTTCAAAGTCCAGAGGTTTGGTCAGATAGTCGTATGCGCCGGATTTGATGGCCTCCACAGCCGCCGCCACGTCCGAAAAAGCGGTCATGATCAGCACCGGCAGGGCCGGATTGTGAGCCTTGATCTCCTTCAGGGCCTCCAGACCGGTTTTTTTGGGCATGCGCACGTCCATGAGCACCAGATCAAAGGACTGTTCCCGGCACAGAGCCACGGCCTGCTCGCCGTCCACGGCCTCGCCGACGGCATAGCCCCATTCCCGCAGCAGGGTCCGCAGCATCTCCCGGTGCGTGGCGTCGTCGTCGGCCGCCAGAATCGTCAGTTTTTTCATGCCGCCCCCTCTTCGCGCGCGGCCACGGGCAACAATATGGTGAAGGTCGTCCCCTTGCCGGGCCGACTGAAGACTTTGATTTCCCCGCCGTGCTGTTCCACGATCTGCTGGCTGATGACCAGGCCGAGGCCGGTACCGGAAGCTTTGGTCGTGAAATAGGGGGTGAACAGCTGGGCCACGGTCTGCGCCGGCATGCCGCAGCCCGTATCGCTGATGCTGATGCTCCAGAAGCCGTCGTCCGCGCCGGACGCGCCCTCTCCGGCCCGGTCCCGCGCGCTTTCCAGCGCCACTTCAATGCCGCCGCCGCTTTCCGTGGCCTGCACGGCGTTGACCAGCAGGTTGAGCAGGGCCTGCATCAGGCGGTCGGCGTCCAGCCGGACGCCCTGTTCCGGAAAGGAGCCGGGCGGCGGCAGGCGCAACTGCACGGCCACGCCCTTTTCCTCCGCGTCCGGGGCGATCAGCCGCACGGCCTGCTCCAGCACGCTTTCCACGCGCACCGCTTTCAGGCGCAGGTCCAACGGTTTGGCGACGCTCAGCAGGTCCGACATGACCCGGTTCAGACGCTCGGTTTCCTGAATCAGAATATTGCCCGTGGCATAGGCCATTTTGTCGTTTTTCAGCTTCTCGGTCAGGTAGGTGGCATAGCCCTTGATGGAGCTGAGCGGATTGCGGATTTCATGGGCCACGCCTGCGGCCAGATTGCCGAAGGCGGAGAGACGCTCGCTCTGCCGGAGCTGTTTCTGGAGCTTGCGGATCTCCCCCAGGTCGCGCAGAATGAACAGATAGCCCAGGGAGGCCTGTTCGCTGCCGATGATTTTCGCGGCGCTGAGGCTGACCGGCAACGGATTGCCCCTGGTGCGGAACAGGTCCATATCGCGTTCCAGAATGACCGCGCCGGCATCCAGCTCATCCATCAGGGCCTGCCAGTCCAGCGACGGCGCCTCGTACAGGGACAAGGTCTCTTTTTCCCGTCCGGAAAGACCCAGCATTTCCAGGCCGTGCCGGTTGCTCAGGGAGATGACTCCGCTCGGGTCCGTCACCACCAGCGCGGCGGGCAGGCTGTCGATGACCTGCGCGGCCAGGGCCTGCGTATCCTCCAGCATCCTTTTGGAAAAGCGGTAATTCTGGATGTAGAACAGCAGCACGATGCCGCCCAGAACCGCCAGGGTCACAAGACCGGCTATGACGCTGAGATGAAAGACGTATTCGTGCAGATTTTCCGCGAAATGCGAGGCGTCCAGGCCCACGAAGATATACTTTTCCTCCGCCGGGTCCAGCCACGGAGCCGCGTGGCCGCCGCCCATCATATGCCGCCGCATATGGCCCATGCCGCCGCCCGCGCGGGGCCGGGAAGGGGTGAAGGTCTTGTAGGTCTCGAACAGGTCCGGCTCGCCCGGCACGAAACGGCTCTGGGAGCTGTCGCTCACATGCAGGTTCCGCAAGCTCTCCCGGTCATAGAGAACCGTGCCCGCCAGGGCGGGATCACTGTGGATCAGTATCCGTCCGTCCGCATCCACCAGAGCGATATAGGCCACGCCCGGCTGTTTGGCCACCTCCTCCACCAGATTCAGCATGGGGTTCTGCCGCATATGGCCGAAAGAGCGGGCGCTGCCCTCCAGAGCCCAGATCAGCACGTCGGCCCGGCCCTGCATATTGTCCAGCATCTGGCGCTTTTCCTGCCCGGCTCCGCGCGCGACCATGAAAGCCGCGGCGCAGATGCCCGCCAGAGCCAGTCCGGCCAGCACCTGCCAGAAAAAACGCGTATGCCGCTGCTTTTCCCCGCGTGAAAGCGGCGCGTAGTGATCCCGCATACTATCTTTAATAAAGCGGCTTGCCTTTAAGATTAAACATGACCAAGACACGCTGTTGCGGCTTGCAAATTTCACGCCTCCGCCGGAATTCCGCGCCGCAAGTGAATTGCGGCCGCTCCGGCGTCGCGGCGGGCCCGGCTTCACCGACTCCGTAAGCACGTTCAACGTGAAATCGCCTCAGCGCCTTTGCGCCCGCGTGTGTAACCTTTTTACCCGTCACTGAGTAAAAAGGTTACGTCTTTCCCTCGCGTCGGACAATGTTCCAGGTCGTATTTTTTAATTATTTATATTATTTCAATATGTTATCATAAATGGCACGCGCTTTGCTCTATACAGGACAGTTCGCCTGAAACACAAAGGCGAACACCAACATATCTGACAAACTGTGCACACCGCAACGGTTCCGCACATAACCCATTGGGAGGACACAATGAAAAAGACAACTCTGCGTACGACGTCTCTGGCCCTCGCGGCGATACTTGTTCTGGGCTTCGCCGGCATCAGCCAGGCGCGCGGTCATGGCGGCTGGGATGACGGACCCCGCTACAATGCCCCCATCTCGCCGGAACAACAGGAAAAGGCCGAAAAGATTTTCAGCAGCCACTATGAAAAAATGGACTCCGTCCGTCAGGCTCTGATCACCAAACGCGCCGAGCTGGACGCCCAGATGAGCAGTCCCTCGCCCGACAAGGCCAAAATTGAAAGCCTGTCCAGGGAAATCGGCGAACTGCGCGGCAAGATGCTCGCCGCCCGCACCGACCTCCGGGCGCAGCTCGACAAGGAAGGTCTGCCCATGGGCTACGGTCACATGGGTCCCGGCTACGGCCACATGGGCTCCGGTTACGGCATGGGCATGCACCACGGCGGCTATGGTCACGGCGGTTACGGCGGGCGCGGCGGCTGCTGGAGATAGAGCGAATTCAAAACAAACGTTTCAAAAGCAAACGCCCTGAAAGGGCACACGCCTCCTGAACACGACGTCAAAAAAGACAACCGGCGGGAAATTCCCGCCGGTTGTCTTTTTTGACGTGCTTGACGTCGCTGCGGCCGCGTGTGTAGATATGCTCATAGCTTTGTTTCAACGGATGTTGGTTGCCGGATACCGTAGTCATTGGATAAATAAGTTCCGCAACCGCCGCAGGTCGGACGGGACGCGACCCCGGCCTGCCGCCCTCAGGCGGCGCCTTGTCGTTTATCCATTGAGATGCGAGGCATCCCGTGAACATTTCCCGTTTTGAGCAGAGAACCCTCCACACCCTGGCCAAGGCTGGAAAAATCCTGATACTCCGCGACAGTTCCGGCAAAATGCCGCAGTGGAATGCTCTACCCGCGAGGGCCGGCTGCTCGGCGACTGCACCCCGGAGATCTTCAAAAAACTGAAAAACAAAAAATGCATCAGATCGAAAAACGGCCAGCCCTACCGCATCACTTCGGAAGGCCTGCGCGCCGTGCGCGCCCAGAGCGACAACCGCTGACGGCTCACACAATCATGGAGTTGCCTATGCCGGTCACTATCCGCCCGGAATCCCCGGAGGACTTTCCCGCCATCCACGACCTGGTGCGCCGGGCCTTTGAACACGCCGACGGCGACGAGCAGCATCTTGTGGACCGCCTGCGCCGCTCACGGGAATACATTCCCGAACTGAGCCTGGTGGCCGAGGAAGACGGCCGCATTGTCGGCCATATTATGTTCAGCAGAGTGAAGGTCGGAGAGGCGGCGGCCCTGGCCCTCGCCCCGCTGGCGGTGCTGCCGTCGCATCATGGCCGGGGCATAGGCGGCGCTCTTGTCCGGCGCGGACACGAGCTCGCCCGCGCTTTGGGCTGGGAATTCGTGATCCTGCTGGGGCATGCGGGCTATTATCCGCGCTTCGGCTACCGGCCCGCGTCCTCTTTCGGCATTGTTTCCCCATTCGAGGCGCCGGAGGAAGCCTTTATGGCCGTCAAGCTCGGCGGCGACGCGGACCGCCTGCCCGGCATGGTGGCATATTCCCCGGCCTTCTTCCCGGAACACGCCGGATAAACGCTCATCCCGGACGGCGGCGTTTGCGCCGCCGTCGCGTCAGTAGAGTTTTTCCAGCAGCTCAGCCTCGTCTTCCATACCGTAGCAATGTTCCTGCGCCGGGTAGCTTCCCTGCTTCACTTCCCGCGCGTACGCCGTGAAGGCCGCGCGCGCGGCCTCGCCCACCGCGCCGAAACGCTTGACGAATTTGGGGGTTCCGCCGTCGCTGAGGCCCAGCATGTCCTGCCAGACCAACACCTGGCCGTCGCAGTCCGGCCCCGCGCCGATGCCGATGACCGGAACCTCCAGCTCCCGCGTGATGCGGGCGGCCAAAGCGGCGGGCACGCATTCCAGCACCAGGGAAAAGGCCCCGGCGTCCTGCACGGCGCGGGCGTCGTCCAACAGTTTCTGGGCCGCGGCCAGACTTTTGCCCTGCACCTTGTAGCCGCCCAGCGCGTTGACCGATTGCGGCGTGAGGCCCAGATGGCCCATAACCGGAATCGAGGCCCGCACAAGGGCGCGCACCTCGTCGCAAAAATCCGCGCCGCCCTCCAGCTTGACGGCCTGGGCCCGGCCTTCCTTGACCAGCCGCCCGGCGTTGCGCACGGTGTCGGCCACGCTCACCTGGCAACTCATGAAAGGCATGTCGCAAACCACCAGGGCCGACTGCGCGCCGCGCGCCACAGCCGCGCAATGTCGGATCATATCCTCCAGGGTCACGGGCAGGGTGTCCGGATAGCCCAGCATGACCATACCCAGCGAATCCCCCACCAGCAGCGAATTGATGCCGGTCTGGTCCATGAGCCGGGCAATACTGTAATCATAGGCCGTGAGCATGGTCAGCTTTTCCTTGCCCTTGGCCTGCCTGAACGTGGCGACGGTGTTTTTCATGCGTGTTCTCCCTGTATCGCGCTCCGGCTTTGCAGAGTCAGAGCCATAAGCAGATGCGTCAGTTTGGCGGCGGTAAAATCCGCGTGGTGCAGGCCGGGAATGGGGGCCAGTTCGACCACGTCCAGACCCACGACCTCCCGCCCCCGGGTGCAGTGTTCCAGAATGAACTGGGCCTCGCGCCAGGAAATGCCGCCCGGCGAAGGCGTGCCCGTGGCGGGCATCAGGGACGAATCCAGGCCGTCCACATCAAAGCTGATATAGACGCGGCGCGGAAAATCCTCGGGCAGGGGTTGTTCCGGCAGACCTACGCGGCCCAGAAAATAGGCGTCGTAATGGGTGACATTGTAGCGCTTGCGGACCTCGGCCTCCTCCCGGCTCATGTCGCGCACCGCGAACTGCACCAGAGGCAGGCCCAGATCAGCCACGGCCCGGTGCATGACGCAGGCGTGGGAAAAGGGGTCGCCCTCGTATTCGGGCCGCAGGTCCGCATGCGCGTCGAACTGGATAATGCCGAAAGGCTCGTTCGTTTCCCTGGCCCGCCAGGCCAGCGCCCGCAACGCGCCCAGGCTCACGCTGTGCTCGCCGCCCAGCAGCACGGGCACGGCCTTGCAGTCCAGGGCACGGCGCGTGGCCGCCTCAATGCGGGCCAGCACCGCTTCCACCGGTCCGGAGCAGTCCACGGGAGGGGCGGTATAAAAACCTGACTCTCCCGGCGCAAGCCCGCTTTCCCAGGCTTCCAGCTGCTGGGAGGCGGCCAGCAGGGCCGCCGGCCCCCGGGCCGCGCCGCCGCCGTAGGAAACGCTACGCTCCAGAGGCGCGGGGATAATGTGAAAGGCCGCGTCCCCGGCCGACGCCGGGGCATATTCCGAAGCCAGAAAATGCTGCAGATCCATACTGTTTCCGTCCATAAAGAAAGAAGTCCGGCATAAGAAAACGGCCCGCTTGGGGAGGCAGGCCGTTTTATTTGGAGGAGGCTGTCAGCAAAAGAAAGGAAGGTACTTTTTATATTGCAACAGGCATGCCAAATTAGATTTTTTCAAAATTTTATCTAACAAATTGAAATACAACATAAAAAATTCTCAGTTCCCCTGCCGGTGTGTTTAAAATTTTATACCCGGCCATCTCCAATCCAGCCGCGCAGGCTTTGGGACGTACAAAAAATTATCTCCGCCGGAATCACGCGGGAATCCGGCGACGCTAATGCACCGTATCTCCGCCGCGCGCGCCCGCGCTCTGACCGGCCATCGCCAGCCTGTCCGCCAGCTCTCTGCCGCCGGACGTTTCCCGCCACTGGGCGAAAAGCTTGCGCCAGGCCCCGAACTCCAGAAAACCCTGGTCCAGCTGGTCTTCGTGCATCTGCACCCAAGCGTTGAACAATTGCATCTGAATCTGGAACGTGGCGCTTTCAAAAATGGTGGCGGCCATGTCCTTGGGCATGCTCTTGCCGTCCAGGTGGTCCAGCACAAACGTGCACACCGCCCGGCGTGAAGTTTCGAAATCCACCTCCCGACCGTTCATGTCTTCGGCCAGGGGCAGCAGATGGGGGTAAAGTTCCTTGATCCGCTCCATGCCCTTGTCGGGCACGGCCAGAAAAAGCGGCGTCTCGCCGTCCGGTCCGGCGGGCGCGTCCGGTTTTTCGCTGATGAAATAAAACCGCAGCCAGTTCTCGAACATCACGGCTTCAAGAACCTGCCACACGGCGTTTTGAAATTGTTCCTGCTGTTCAGGCATGACAGACCTCCGCTGAGCGTATTTCCCCAATGTAAACGCGGGAACGGGCCGCGTCAATGAGGGGCGGGCGCGGCTCTGGCCTGAGCGCGTCGCTTATGCTAGACTGCGTCCATGATTGATTACGCCCAGGCTCTGAACGAAGCCCAGTACGCGGCGGCAACCAGCGGCGACGGTCCTGTGCTGGTTGTGGCCGGCGCGGGCAGCGGCAAAACCCGCACTATCGTCTATCGTCTGGCCTGGCTGGCCGAGCGGGGCGTTTCGCCTTCGGCCATGCTGCTGCTGACCTTCACCCGCAAGGCCGCGCAGGAGATGCTCCAGCGCGCGGGCATGCTGCTGGGGCAGGGCCTTTCCGGGGTGCAGGGCGGCACCTTTCACGCTTTCGCCTACGGCGTGCTGCGCCGCTGGCACCCCGCATGGCTGGGCGAACGACCCTTTACGGTCATGGACGCGGCGGACATCACGGCGGCGGTCAAGCACTGCAAGGACGAACTCAGGCTGGGCAAGGGCGACCGCTCCTTTCCCAAAACCCAGAGCATCGTGGGCCTGCTGAGCAAAGCCCGCAACAAGGAACTGCCCCTGGAGGAAGTGCTGCGGCACGAGGCCTTCCACCTCCTGCCCCACGCCGAAGGGCTCACGGCTCTGGGCGAGGCCTACACGGCCTACCGGCACGAAAAAGGCCTGCTGGACTACGACGATCTGCTCTTTGAGCTGGAAACCCTGCTGCGCGAAAACCAGACCGCCGCCACGACGTTGCGCCAACGCTTCAACCACATTCTGGTGGACGAGTATCAGGACACCAATCTGGTCCAGGCCCGTATCGTGCGCCTGCTGGCCGGGCCGCCCGACATGCGGGACGGGGAAGAAGACGGCGGGCAAAAGGCCGTCACGGGCAACGTCATGGCCGTGGGCGACGAGGCCCAGTCCATCTATGCCTTTCGCGGGGCCAATGTCCGCAACATTCTGGATTTTCCCACATTCTTTCCGGGCACGCGCATCATCCGTCTGGAAGAGAATTACCGCTCCACCAAGCCCGTGCTGAACGTGGCCAACAGCCTGTTGAGCCACGCGGCGGAATCCTTCCGCAAGACCCTGTTTACCCGCAAGGAAGGCGGCGATCCCGTACGTCTGGTCACGCCGCTCAGCGACATGAGCCAGGCCAAGCTGGTTGTGCGCCGCGTCGAGGAACTGCTGGACAGGCATTTGCCCCACGAGATCGCGGTGCTCTTCCGTGCGGGTTTCCATTCCTACAATCTGGAAATGGCCCTGAACCAGGCGGGCATTCCCTTCCGCAAATACGGCGGCCTGCGCTACACCGAGGCCGCGCACGTCAAGGACGTCATCGCCTACGCCCGTCTGGTGCTCAATCCGCTGGACCTGCCCGCCTTCGCGCGGGTGGCGGGCATGCACAGCGGCATCGGCCCCAAGACCGTGCAGAAGCTCTATGCCGCGGCCCTGGCCGGGGACGCCAAGAGCACGGAAAAGGCCTTCGCCCGTCATCCGGGCCTGCTGGAAGACATGCGCTTTGTGGACGACCTGCGCGCCCGGCCCACGAGCCCGGCGTCCCTGTTCGGGGCTGTGCTGGAATACTACCGGCCCAAACTGGAAAGCCAGTATCCCGAGGACTGGCCCCGCCGCCAGCAGGGTCTGGAGGAAATCATCCAGATGGCCGCCGGGTATACGGAACTGGATCTTTTTGTGGCGGATCTGGCCCTGGAATCGCCGGAAGAGGACGAAAACGACGGCGAGGGACGCATCACCCTGTCCACCGTGCATTCGGCCAAGGGCCTGGAATGGAACGCCGTCCTGATCATTGATCTGGTGGAGGACCGTTTTCCCTCCCGCCACGCCCTGGCCCGGCCCGAGGATTTCGAGGAGGAGCGCCGCCTGATGTACGTGGCCTGCACCCGCGCCCGCCAGAATCTGGAACTCTACGCCCCGGCGGCCATTTACAGCCGGGCCGAGCGCGGCAGTCTGCACGTCAACCAGAGCCCCTTTGTGCGTGAGCTGGCCCCCGGCCTGACCGAGGAATGGGTGGAAGGCTTCGGCGGCGTGCTTTCCCGGCGCGGCGGCTTTTCCGGCAACGGCGCGACGCACGGGAGCCGCCTGCTGCCCCCGGCACGCCCCGCGGTTCCGGCCCCCGTCCCGGCTGCCGCCCGCGCGGAGGGGGAAGGCGCAGACTTTGACGACTGCCAGTTGTGGCCGGAAAGCGACGCCCCGGCACCCGAGGCTCCGATCCCCCCCCGTTTCGCTGCGCAGCGCCCGGAGCCGACGCCCGCCGGAAAAAGCGGCGCGGACGCGGACCGGCTCTGCCACTGCCGCCACCGCATTTTCGGACGGGGCAAGATCATCAAGCATCTGCCGCCGGACAAGGTGCAGGTGAATTTTCCCGGCTTCGGCCTCAAAGTCATCCTGACCGAATATCTGCTTATGGAGAACTGACATGGTTCCGGCCCCGCCTTCCCCTTCGACCTTCACCTTTTCCGAGGACGGCATTCTGGCCTGCCTCGCAGGCCACTTTCCCCAGACCCATCCCTCGCTGCTGCTGGGCCGGGGCGACGACTGCGCGGTGCTCAAGGCCGGGCGGCCCCTGTGCGTGAGCAGCGACCTTTTTCTGGAGGACATCCACTTCCGTCGCTCCTACTTCAGTCCCGAGGACATGGGGCACAAGGCCCTGGCCGTCAACGTCAGCGATCTGGCCGGATGCGGGGCCAGGCCGCTGGGCTTCACCCTCTGCCTGGGCCTGCCGGACTGGGTGGATATGGCCTGGCTGGACTGTTTCTTCGGCGGCATGGCCGCGCTCGCCGGGCAGCAGCGCATGGCCCTGGCGGGCGGCGATCTCTCCCGTTGCGAGCGCCTGCACATCAGTGTGACTGTCTGGGGCGAAACCGCCGAACCCGGCGGTTTTCTGGCGCGCGGGGGCAGCATGCCCGGCGACAGCCTGTTCGTGGTGGGCCGCCTGGGGCTGGCCAGGGTGGGCCTGCACGTACTGGAAGCCCAGGGCCGCGCGGCCCTGGCGGACTGGCCCGCCGCCTGCGCCGCCCACTTGCGGCCCGAGCCGCAGGTGGACGCAGGCCTGATGCTGGCGCGCGCCGGGTACAACGCCCGGCCCCCGGCGCTCATGGATCTTTCCGACGGGATCATCCGCGACCTGCCCCGCCTGCTGGGCCTCAGCGGCGAACTGCGCGCCGGGGCGGACGGTCAGCCCCCGCAGCAGAATCAGGGTCAAAACCCGGGCCAGAGTCAGGGACTGGGCGCGGCCATACTGCTGCCCCAGGGCCTGCTGCACCCCGAAGTGCTGCGCTACGCCCAAGAGCAGGGGAAAAATCCGGTCCATGAAGCCCTGCTGGGCGGCGAAGACTACGCCCTGCTGGGTTCCTGCGCGCCGGACATGCTGCCCTCCCTGCACGCGGCCATTCCGGGCTTTTGCAGCATCGGCACCATCACGGCCGGAGGCGGCATAACCTGCAACAACGAACCCCTGGACCGCCTGAGCGGCTTTGACCACTTTGAGGCGGGCGCGCGGGGAAAAAAGGCGGACTGAGGCATGCGCGCCCATCTGGCCGTGGTGACCTGGAACAGGCTCGCGCTGACCCGCATCTGCCTGGAGAGCCTGCTGGCGCGGACCCCGCCGGGCTATACGCTGACCATTGTGGACAACGGCAGCGAAGACGGCACCCGGGACTATCTGCAAAGCCTGGCGGCCGCGCAGCCGCACATCCGGCTCAAACTCCTTTCCCGCAATATGGGCCTTTGCGTCGCATCCAATCTGGCCTGGGACGACGCGGCGGACGCCGACTGTTGCGTCAAGCTGGACAACGACATCGAAATTCTGGACCCGTGCTGGCTGGAACGCTTTACCTCCCTGCTGGAGGATCATCCGCAGGTGGGTATGGCCTCCTACAGGTTCTGCGACTGGCACGAGCCGTCGCATCAGCCCCTGGCCCTGCGCGACGGCGGCGCGGCGGAACTGACCACCGTCTGCAGCGGCGGCTGCGTCTGCGTCTCCCGCGCGGCGCGCGAGCGCCTCGGCTTCTGGAATGAGGGCTACGGCCGTTACGGGCATGAAGACCAGGACTATTCCTGGCGGGCGGGCAAGGCGGGCTACGCGCTGGCCTCGCTCTCGCCGGACGGGGTGGCCCGCCATCTGGGCTACGTCGAGGGCATGGTGGACGCGGACATCGAGCGCAGTAAAAAAGTAAGCAACCAGGCCCGCCTTTCCGGCGAAACCGCCTATCACCTGCATGTGCTGCTGTTTGACGAAGGCCTGCTGCCGTTGCGGATGATTCGTAAATATCTGCCTGTGGAAAAAAACGGCCGCTTTTCTTTTATGCTGAACCCCGCCTACAGACCGGTGCAGAAACTGCTGACCCGGCTGGCCCAAACCGTGACTGTGGACGCCTCCGGGAGGCTGTCCCGTCTGGATCTGAGCGCCTGGCGGCATGGAGATAACCATGAATCCGAATCCTGAAGATACCATGGCCGTCCTGGAGGAAATGCGCCGCGTCTGCCGCGACGCATGGCGGCAGGGTCTGCTCTCCGGCTGCAACGGCAACGTCAGTTGCCGCCTGCCCGCGCCGCACGACGGCCGGCTCTGCGTGACCCGCTCGGGCGCGGCCAAGGGCCGCCTGACGCCGGAGGACTGCTGTCTGGTGGACGTGCGCAGCGGGGAGACGCTTTCCGGCGGTCCGGCCTCTTCGGAACTGGGCATGCATCTGGCGCTGTACCGCGCGCTGCCCCACTGCCGGGCCGTGCTGCACAGCCATCCCAGACATCTGCTGGCCTTAAGCCTGGTGCTGAGGAATCCGGGGGATTTTCTGCGCCTGCCCCTGTTCGAGGCCGGTGTCTGGCGTGCCCGTCTGGGCTTCGCGTCCGCGCTGCCGCCCGGCAGCGGGATACTGGCCCTGGCTGTGGCCGACGCGGCACTCAAGATCGGGGCGGAAAAACCTGGCGGCGCGGCAGTCTGGATGACCGGACACGGCCTTTGCTGCTGGGGGCCGACCCTGGCCGACGCTTTGTCCATCAGCGAAGAACTGGAGCATCTGGCCGCCGTGCAGTTGCTGGCGCGCTAAGCAAGCGTTCCCAGGGGCTGCGCCTAGGCCGACGGCCAGACCACGGCCTGGATTTCCGGCCCGTTGTTCCCGGCGGACAAGGATTTGGCCGGCGCGGAGGACGGGGAGGCGGTACCGGGCGGCAGAGGCTGCTTGAGCACGGCTTCCGTACGCTCAAAGAGATTGGACAGAATGGAATTGGACACCAGCATGCCGCTGCGGGTCAGGCGCAGATAGCCGTTACGAATGCGGATCAGGCCGTTTTCATGCAGGGCCTGGACCAGACGCTGGTGGTCGCGCAGAAAGTCGCGGCCCGTCAGTTTCCGGTAGGCTTTGAGCCGCAGGCCGCGCGAGGTGCGCAGGCGCAGCATGATCAGTTCCAGCACGCGCACGGTGGGGGTCAGGCTCTCCACTTCCGCGCCCAGCGAACCCTCGCGGGTCCGGGCCTCCCAGGCCCGCTGGCTGGCCGGGTTGGTCCAGCGCCGCCCCGCGATGGTGGAGGTGGCCGACGGCCCCAGGCCCAGATAGTCCGCGCCCTCCCAATAGCCCAGATTGTGGCGGCACTGGAAGCCCATGCGCGCGAAATTGGAAATTTCGTAATGCATATAGCCGTTGGCCTCCAGAAAGGCCGCGCCCTCCATAAACATGATGTTCTGATCCCGCTCGGGCGGCAGCGCCAGCCGTCCCTCCTCGCAGTCGCGCTCCAGCGGCGTGCCCGGCTCCAGGGTCAGGCCGTAGGCTGGAATATGATCCGGGCTCATCCGCACGGCATCCTTGAGGGTTTGCAGCCACTGGCGCACGCTCAGACCGGGCAGGCCCCACATCAGATCCATATTGATGTTGGCGCAGCCCGCCTCGCGCGCCGCAAAGACCGCGTGCAGGCTGTCCTGAGCCTTGTGCGGACGTCCCAGCAGGCGCAGCATGCTCTCGTCCAGGCTCTGGATGCCGATGGACAAACGGTTGACGCCCGCCGCCAGATACTGCTTCACGTTCTGCCCCCCCCGCAGGGATTCGGGATTGGCCTCCAGGGTTATTTCGGCCTTGGGGCTGAGCGTGAAGCAGCGGGCCAGACGCTCCAGCACAATGCCCACAATGCGCGGCGGCAGCAGGCTGGGCGTGCCCCCGCCAAAAAAGACGCTCTGCACCTCTATCCCGCCCAGGCGGTCGCCCCAGTGGGCCAGCTCCAGCAGCAGTGTGTCCAGGTAGTCGCGCAGCAGGGGCGAAGCGGCGGGTTCCACGCCCCGGCCCAGAGCGACGGAATGGAAGGCGCAGTAGTTGCAGCGCGTGCGGCAGAAGGGAACGTGAATATAAACGAGCATGAATTTTCCGTTGGCAAAATAATGGCGATCGGCTGGAAAGTTGCAAGGACCATGCCCGGCGGATCGGGCGCGTTCCTCTCCCTAGCCGCGCTTGGCAAAAACAGCGGCCCGGCGTATATTCAAACGCTCAGCTTTCAGCCGCGCGCCGTCACGGCGCCCGCATTCACGAGGAGAACCCGTCTATGGATATACGCTTCCAGAACCTCGGCCCCGAACAGTGGAAAGCCGCGATCATGCTGGCCCCGGCCTGCGAGGGCGAAGACATCTTACGCGAGTGCCCGGAACTGGACAAGGCCGCTCCCTGGCTGGCCATAGCCCCGGCCATGCGCGACTTCAAGGGCAAGGACGGCGAACTGGCCCTGCTGCACGGTCATCCGGAACTTTCCGTGCCGCGCGTGCTGGCCGTGGGCCTGGGTCCGCGCGAAAAAGTGGACGCCGCCAAACTGCGCACTGCCGTGGCCGCCGCCGTGCAGCGCTGCCGCCGGCTGGGCCTGGACTCCATCCTGCTGCCCGAACCGGCCCTGGCCCGCCTGCCCGGCGGCCGGGAACGGCTGGTGGAGGAATGCGTCTACGCCGCGCAACTGGCCCTCTACCGCTTCACGGCCCTGAAAAAGCCGCAAGAAGACGAGCCCGCTGATCCGCAATGGCTGGCCCTGGGTTTTGACGGCCAGTCCGTGCCCGACGGCGCGCACGCGGCGGCCCGCCGGGGCGAACGCGCGGCAAAGGCCGTGAGCCTGGCGCGGGATCTGGCCAACACGCCGGGCAATCTGCTCTATCCCGAAAGTCTGGCCCAACGCGCCGCTGATCTGGCCAAGGAGCTGGGCTTCGCCTGCACGGTGCTGGACGAGGAAGCGCTGACCGCCGAAGGCATGGGCGCGCTGCTGGCCGTGGGCCAGGGTTCGGCCCGCTCCCCCCGTCTGGTGGCGCTGGAACACGCCCCCAAGGGGCATGAGCAGGACAAGCCGCTGATCCTGGTGGGCAAGGGCATCACCTTTGACTCCGGCGGCATCAGCCTCAAGCCCGCAGCCAACATGCAGCAGATGAAATGCGACATGACCGGCGCGGCGGCGGTGCTGGCCGCCATCGCGGCCCTGGCCGAGGAGGACGCGCCCCGCCGGGTCATCGGCCTGCTGGCCTGCGCCGAGAACATGCCCGACGGCAAGGCCACCCGCCCCGGCGACGTGGTGCGCGCGGCCAGCGGCGATACGGTGGAAATCACCAATACCGACGCTGAGGGCCGCCTGGTTCTCTGCGACGCTCTGGCTTACGCCCAGAAACACTGGACCCCGGCCGCCATGGTGGACATAGCCACCCTCACCGGCGCGTGCGCCGTGGCCCTGGGCACGGAGCTGGCCGGGCTATTCTGCGATGACGCGGATCTGGCCGAACGCATCAGCGCCGCGGGCGGCGTGGGCGGCGAAAACTACTGGCCGCTGCCGCTCTGGCAGCCCTACGCGGAACAGCTCAAAAGTGAGGTGGCGGACATCTGTCACACCGGCCCGCGCGAAGGCGGGGCCATCAACGCCGCGCTCTTCCTCAAGCATTTCGTGCGCGAAGGCGTGCGCTGGGCGCATCTGGACATCGCGGGCGTGGACTGGAACGCCAAAAAAACGCCGCTCTGCCCGGTGGGCGCGTCGGGCTTCGGCGCGCGCACACTGCTGGAACTGGCCCGTGGAGGCGTGCAATGAAAGTCTATCTTCTGGGCGCGGGTCCCGGCGATCCCGGCCTGCTGACCCTCAAGGCCAGGGACGTTCTGGCCGCGGCGGACGTGGTGGTCTACGACGCTCTGGCCAACGACAGTCTGCTGGGCCATGCCCGGCCCGACGCCGAGCTGATCTATGTGGGCAAGGTGGCAGGCAACCACGCCCTGCCCCAGCACGAGATCAACGCCCTGTTGGTGCATAAAGCCAAAGAAGGCAAGGTAGTGGCCCGGCTCAAGGGCGGCGACCCTTATATCTTCGGGCGCGGCGGCGAAGAAGCCGAGGAACTGCTGGCCGCGGGCGTACCCTTTGAGGAAGTGCCGGGCATCAGCAGCACCATCGCGGCCCCGGCCTACGCGGGCATTCCCCTGACCCACCGCGACTTCGCCTCCTCGGTGACCATCATCACCGGACACGAGAATCCGGACAAGCCCGGCTCGGTGCACAACTGGCAGGCTCTGGCCCAGAGCGCCTCCACCCTGGTCTTTGTCATGGGCATGAAAAACCTGCCGGACATCGCCCGCAATCTGCTGGACGCGGGCCTGGATCCGCAAACCCCGGCGGCCATGGTTTACCGGGGCACCACACCGCGTCAGCGCAGTCTGGTCGCATCCCTGTGCGATCTGCCGCAGGCCGCCCTGGACGCGCATTTCACCAATCCCTCGGTGATCGTAGTGGGCAAGGTGGCGAGCCTGCACGACAAACTGAACTGGTTCGAGCACAAGCCCCTGCTGGGCAAAAGCATTGTGGTCACGCGCGCGCGGGAACAGGCCAGCGGCCTGGCCCGCAGCCTGGCGGAACTGGGAGCCGAGGTCATCCAATGCCCCACCATTGAAATCCGTCCCCTGCCCGATTATGCGGAGCTGGACGCGGCTCTGGCCCGGCTGGCTGATTACGGCTGGCTGATTTTCACTTCCGTGAACGGGGTGCGCCATTTCTGGCTGCGCCTGGAAGCGGCGGGCAAAGACAGCCGGGCGCTGGGGGCCTGCAAGGTGGCGGCCATCGGCCCGGCCACGGCGGACGCCCTGCTGGCGCGCGGCATCCGGCCCGATTTCGTGCCCGAACGCTACGTGGCCGAAGGCGTGGTGGAAGGCCTGCTGGCGCGTGAAGATGGACGGCTGGCGGGCACGCGCATGCTGCTGCCGCGCGCGGCCAAAGCCCGCGACGTGCTGCCCGTGGAACTGGGCAGGGCCGGGGCCGTGGTGGACGTGATACCCGCCTATGAAACCGTACCGGCCGCCGGGCGCAAGGACGAGGTGCTGGCGCGTCTGGAAGAAGGCTCGCTTTCCTGCGTGACCTTCGGTTCCTCCTCCACGGTGGAGAACTTTCTGAGCCTGATCCCGGCGGAAAAACTCAGGGAGCACCCGGAAACCCGGCTGGCGGCCATCGGCCCGGTGACGGCCCGGACCCTGCGCGAACACGGGCTGGAGGCCCATATCCAGCCGGAGGAATACACCATCCCGGCCCTGGTCAAGGCCATGACGGAATACTTCACGCGGAACTGAGCCGCGCTTTGAGGAAACTATGCCCCTGAAAATCGCCATACTGGCCTCGGGCGGGGGAACCAACGCCCAGGCCATGATCGACAAGGCCGCCGCAGGCATTCTGGATGTGGACATCCGCCTGATTCTCAGCAACAGGCCGGGCGCGGGCGTGCTGGAGCGCGCCCGCAAGGCCGGGCTGCCGCACCTGGCCCTGGACCACACCCGCTTTCCGGACCGGGAGGCCTATGACCGGCAACTCATCGCCGCCCTGCGCGAAAGCGGCGCGGAGCTCATCGTGCTGGCCGGTTACATGCGCCTGCTCACTTCCGCCTTTCTGGAAGCTTTTGCCGGACGGGTGATCAACATCCATCCGGCTCTGCTGCCCAGCTTTCCCGGCGTGCACGGCGGGGCCGACGCCCAGGCCTACGGGGTCAAGATTTCCGGCTGCACCGTGCATTTCGTGGAGGAAAAAGTGGACAGCGGTCCGGTGATCATCCAGGCCGCCGTGCCTGTGGAGGCCGGGGAGGATTTGGACAGCCTGATGAACCGCATCCACGGCCTGGAACACCGCATCTATCCGCAGGCGCTGCAATGGTTCGCCGAGGGCCGCATCAGCACCCAGGGCCGTCAGGTGCTTCTGGCGCCGGGAGCGCGGCGCGTGCTGAAGCCGGACGGGCACTGGCTGGTCTGGCCGCCGCTGGAAGAAGGATTTTAACGCGCTTACGGGCCGGCGGTTGCCGGCCCGTTGCATTTCAGGACATCGCATAGTACTTTGAATACAAGCAAACTTATTATCTGAATTATTTACAACGCCCCCGCCTATAGATCGGAAGAGCACACGTC
>ERZ506979.701-NODE-701-length-18778-cov-5.684613_pt1 | contig 18778 bp, 15 predicted proteins | sample MGYA00512887_ERZ506979 | MGnify/ENA metagenome assembly ERZ506979 | reverse complement strand
GAGCACCTGACTCTTAATCAGGGTGTCCAGGGTTCGAGTCCCTGATGGTGTACCACTCCGTTGGATGTGTGGTACACATCCAACGGGGAATTTCCTCTTGACACGAGGTCAATTTTATAGTAGTATTTGACGTGAGTCATTTACCATAGTTGGTGTTTTTAACGGTGAGGGTCCACCCGTTCCCATTCCGAACACGGAAGTTAAGCTCACCAGTGCCGACAATACTTGTCTGGAGACGGACCGGGAAGATAGGTCAATGCCAACACAAAAGACCGCAGTCATTTGACTGCGGTCTTTTGCTGTTTCGTCGTGTTTTTTATGCAGTGATAATCCGTTTTGTCTGCGTGATGGGAGGGGTGCGGTGTGCCGGAAGTGTTTTATCAGCAGCTCAGACGGCAAAGGCGGCGTGCGGCTCTTTCTGTCACTGCGTTTGTGCTGACACTTTGCCTGCTGCCGCTGGCGCTGATCGCATTTCGCCGGTATCCTCTGCTTGGGACAGCGCTTCTGGCTGGTTGTGCAGCGATGGTTTTGGCATGCTATCGAGTACGGCGCGTACCGCCGGACGGACCGGAGCTCTATGCGGTTCCAATTCTGGTAGATGATCCTGCAGCACGCCTTGCGGCTTGTGGTGTCGAGCAGATCAGTGAATATGCTCAGGTGCTGTTTGCGACGGACGGGCGGCTGCACGCGCGTGTGCTGGCGCTGGAGTGTGATGACTTTCATGCACAGCGGCTGCGGGACAACAGACTTCGTGCCAATCTGACGATCCATCAGATGTACCACGTCGGGCAGGAGATATCGATCTCCGATTCCTATACGCAGTTTCGTGTGAATCTTGTGCTCGCCGCGCGTGACAGTGCGCAGCTGCGCACGTGGGTAAGTGCACAGCCGGAGCATCTGCTGCAGCGGGCGGAGCCGATCGTGCAGGCGGCCGTTGCGCGCGAGCAGGGTGTGTTGCTGTTCCCGGCGCTGCACCAATGGGTCACGCCGGCCGAGGCGCAAGTGTGCGAGACGGCGGCGCAGCTGCTGACAGAGCTGTTTTTGGAGAATTGAGCAATGCTCAGGAGGAGAGCGTTTGCTGAAATTCATTTTCGATACGCTCTGGACTTGCGGCGCGCGGCCCCCGTTTGCAAGGATCGTCTGCTGCGGGCTTATCGGCTGCCGGATGCGGTGTGCGACCTCGGTGAAGCGCGGGGCAAGGGGGGCCATTATGGGCGGCGTATCATTTGCATTTCTGTAATTTTGTTTGGGGACGGATGGTCCTGCGTGCGAAAAGAAAAATAGCGACTGTGCTGCCGTGATCCATAAAGAAAAGCCCCGCCGGTTTCCCGGCGGGGCTTTGGGGTGTTGCGCAAAGAAAGGGATCAGATCAATATTTCTGCAGGGGAGCGTACTTCTCGTGCAGCTTCTCTTCACGCTCGAGGTCGGACTCGATGCGTCTGTGGCGCGCGCGGATCTGCTCGTGGGTGTGCATATGCGGCACCTTGTACATGTGGTTCTCCTCAACCGCCTCGAACAGGTACGGGCCGACGAAGGCCGGGTTCATGCCCTTGACCGTGATGTTCTTGTCGAACAGGTGACGGTAATCCCAGTAGCTGTCGGTGGCGTAGAACGGGTCGCACGGCACGCTGTACTCGGCCGGACGATGGTCTTCGCTGTTGTGGATGTTGGTGTGCACATACTCGGGGCAGAACACGCTCACGCCCATCATGCTGTAGTCCGGGTCGTTCTCGGCGAGGTCGCGCACGGCCTCGGCGATGCAGACGGCGGCATGCTTGCTCGACAGGTACGCCGTGTTGTAGCGCAGGCCGGTGATCAGGCCGGCGATGGATGCGGTGAACAGGAAGTGGCAGGGCGTGCCCTGCTGCTTGAAGATGGGCAGCACCTCGTGCACGTAATAGGTCAGGCCGAGCACGTTCGTGTTCATGGCCCAGGCCCAGTCCTGAGGCGGATGGTTGTAGACCCAGCCAGCGGTGGCGATGCCGGCGTTGGCGAACATCAGGTCGAGCTGGCCGTACTCCTGCATGACGCGCATGATGCTGAAGCGAACCTCTTCATACTTCGTGACGTCGGTCTTGATGGTGACGACCTTCGGTGCGCCGGCCTTCTCGCAGATGGCCTTGGTCTCCTCGAGACCCTCAGTGTTGATGTCGATGAGGGCGAGGCGCATGCCGCGCTTGGCGGCCTCTTCGGCGAAGGCACGGCCGATGCCGGTGGCGGAGCCGGTGATGGCGGCAACTTTGTTCTTGAATTCTTTCATGTCTTGACTTCCTTTCTGTAGATCAGGATGGGATCGCGGGGCTCAGGCGAGACCCGGGAACAGGACACACATGAGCGTGACGGCGGCGGTACCGACGGTCGTGGCGATGACGGTCGTCACGAACAGGGCGGGGTAGACCTCCTTGAGCTTCATGTGGCACATGGGCAGCAGCATGAGGATGCTGCCCGAATAGGGCATGGAGTCGAGCGTCGTGGCCGCGAACGCGGACACGCGGTGGATGGTGCTGGCCGTCAGGCCGAGGGCCTGCAGCTTTGGTGCGATGATCGGCAGCGCGACGAGCTGGCCGGTGGACGAGCCGCCGGTGAGCATGCACATGAGCGCCACGACGACCCAGCAGATGAGGATCGGCGCGATGCTGATGCTCGTGATGGCGTCGATCATGGACTGAAACGCCTCCGTGTTGGTGAGCACGCCAGCGAAGCCGCAGATGGCGGCGACGGTCATCGTCATGGGCACGGAGTCCACTGCGCCGCTGTTGAGCATGGCCTTGAGGTCCTTATGGCGCAGCTGCGGCCAGAACAGTGCAATGGACAGCGCGATGGAGCACAGCAGGCAGATGTTGATGTTGAGCTTCCAGATGTTGAACAGCAGGAAGAGCACAACCATCGGGAGGAGGGCGACGATCAGCTTCGGCTTGCTGCCGGTATTGTCATAGCGCGGGTCAAGCGGGTGGAGCTCAAAGTGCTCGCCGCGTTTGCGGGCACGGTTGATGAGCAGGTTCATGATGACGAGGATCGCGGCGATCTCGGCCGCCGCGCCCACGAGTCCGGGCACCAGCGCCACGTCGGCCGCCGTGCCGAGCACGGTCATGGCGGCCACGTTCGTGACCTGCGGGCTGCCGGGCATGGTCAGCGTGAAGGTGAACGAGCCGGCGCCCAGAATGCCGAGGATGAATTTCTTCGGGATATCGCAGCGCTCGAAAATGACCAGCGCGATGGGGTACATGAGCACGATGACGACGCCGGCGATGATACCGCCGAGGTTGAGGATGGTGCCGATGACCAGAATGACGGCCATGGCGATGAGGTTTTTGCCGGTGTTGCTCATGTTCTCCTTGAGCAGGAGATTCATAACGGTGTCGGCGATGGTGTAGGCGGCGCCGCTCTCCGTGTAGATCTTCGACTGCAGGCAGCCGAAGAGGATCATGAAGAAGAAGCCTTTGACGGCGGTGAACATACCGCTGACATAGTTGCCGACGAGACTGTCGATAAACGGCAGCGTATTGCAGGCGATGACGACGCATGTGCCGACGAATGTGGCCAGATAGACCGACCAGTCTTTATAGCAGAGATAGATAACGATCAGAAAACCGAGGATACAGCCGATGACGCCCAATATTGACACCTCTTCCGATCTGACTTACACGGATTCGGCCTGCTTTTCGGCCGCATCGAGGGGTTTGCGATTGACCTTCGGGATCAGGTACATGGACGCGACGGCCACGCACGTGAGCACGATGCCATAGATGAACGAGGCGGTGTAGCCGCCGGTGGAGGCCACGAGTGCGGCGCTGATGCGCGGCGTGATGAGCGTGCAGAAGATCATGTAGCCGAACAGGGCCACGCCGTAGATGCCGCCGGCGTAGACCGGGCCGTAGGACTTGTTGATCGTGACGGGATAGACGCTGTTGGTGGCGCCGAAGCCGAGGCCGAGCAGCGCATAGCCGAGGTAGAACATGAACAGCGAGTGCGCGGCGATCAGGCAGATGGCGGACAGGATGCACAGCACGCCGCAGATGCCATAGACATGCTTGTAGCTGATCTTATCGCACAGAGCACCGAGGAACAGACGGCTGAGGGTGTTGGCGATGAAGTAGATGGACACGCCCAGGGTGGCAGCGCTCAGCGTGAAGCCGGCGTCGGTCATGTACACGGAGAAGCGCGGGAACATGATCATATACATCGTCGGGAAGAACGCGGTGCACACGATCAGGTGCCAGATGGGACGGGTCTTGAGCGCGCGGCGGACGGTGTAGCTTTCCAGCTGCGTTTCAGCGCTCGAGGCGGAGTTGGCAAAGCCGGCGGGGAGGTAGCCGACGGGGGCCTGACGGACGCCGAGCGCGCACACGACGCACACGACCAGGGACACGATGCCGACGATGCGCAGCGTGGAGATGATGCCGGTCGACTGCACGAGCTTCGAGCAGATCGGCGCGAGGAAGGCGGACGAGCCCCCGGTGAAGGCCATGCACAGGCCGGAAACCAGGCCGCGCTTGTCCGGATACCAGCCGGTAGAAACGTACGTGGCGACGGTGTAGGCAAGGCCGTTGCCGAGGCCCTGCAGGAAGCTGAAGGTCACATACAGCAGCCAGGGAGAGGACTGCGGCACGAAGCTGCTGGTCAGCGTGCCGAGCGGGAACAGGATCGCGCCGAGCAGCATCGCGTTTTTCGCGCCGATCTTCGACATGAGCGTGCCGCCGATCAGAGCACCGGGCGTCCAGCACAGCAGCATCGTCGTGCTGACGTTTGCAATGGCGTCTGCGGTCCAGTTAAAGTGTTTTGCCAGCGGGGAAACAAACACAGCTGCAGAGTTGGTCACACCGGTGATCAGCAGGATCACCAGGCAGCGGATCAGGATCCCAAGGCGTTTGCGGTCCATATTCTCGATTGCTTTTTCCATCGAGAGTCTCCTTTCTATTGTTGACGTTGTCTTGTACTCCGGGCGCCGGGCAGACGGCGGGCTGCGGAGATCCGTTCGTGTGTCCCTGCGAGATACACACCGGTTTTGTTCGGTTGTGTTCATTATATTTGCTTGACAGGAAATCGACAATGTTCGCCGTGCACAGTATCCGGTCAAAATTTTGTCATAGAAACCAATCTGAAATTTGCCTCTGACGGCGTTTGCGGCACAAAAAGCCGGGCCGGCAGGAAGTGCCGGCCCGGTTTCGGGGACGTGATCGCGGTCAAAAGGCGACGTTGTTGAGATAGCCGTCGATCAAAAACGACAGCTGCAGGGAAAACAGCAGCTCCGTGGTCGACAGGTCGATCTTGCAGATGGATTCGATCTGCGAGATGCGGTAATTGACGGTGTTGCGGTGCAGAAAGAGCTGCTCGGAGGTGTGCGCCTTGTTGAAGCCGCACTTGGTGAACACGCGCAGCGTCTGGTACAGCTCGGCGCCCTTTTCCCGGTCATAGTGGATGAGTGTGTCGAGTGCGGGGTGCCGGATGAAGGACAACAGGCTCTTGTCTTCAACCTGGTCGAGCAGCGCATAATACACGTAGTCGGAGAAAAAGAAGATTTTTTGATCCGAGCGCATCTGCTTGGCCAGTTGCAAGGTCTGCAGCAGCATGTTATAGTGGAGCGAAAGCTGATTGTTGGCCTGAAAGCAGTTGCTGATGCCCACGATGAGCCGGTGCCCCTGCGTGTACTGCTCGAGCGCAGCGTGCTGTTCGGGCGAGATCGTGCCGCTGTTTGCCGCGGCCAGCAGCAGCACGAGATCGTTCTTGATCACCGAGAATGCCGTCTTGCCGAAAATGGCCTGCATGTCCGGGATGAGGCGGTTTTTGTAATAGGCCGGCTCCTTATAATATACCGGCCGGATAATGGCCAGACATTTCTGCTCCGGAAAGCTCAGCTTGGCCAGCTTCATGCGGCGGTCCATGTCCATGTTCTGCGTGCCGGTGAGCATGTCCGTGAAGACGTTATTGAGCTGCGAGGCGCGGTAATCGATCCAATTGCCGTTGTTGCTCTTGACGATGCGCTCTTTGGCCGAGCTGGACAGCAGCGGGATGATCTGCTGCTCGGCTGCGCTGAACATGCCGGTCTTGCTCACGATGATGACATAGCCCATCATGAAGTTGTCGTAGACGATGCGCGTGCACAGCAGATAGCGCTGCATGTGCTCGCAAAAGAGCGTGAATGGTTTGTCCGAGAGGGAGTACTCATTCTTGCGCCGCCGGTCCTCGATATACTCCATTAGTATATCACTGCAGTATCCCTGCTCGATGCTCTTCATCCACAGCGGGTAGTCCACATAGAAGTTTTTCGTCTTGGCGACGAGCTTGCCCGTGCTGTCGATCATGACGAACAGGTCGCCGGTGACGTCGGTCATCTTGGTCAGCACGCGGTCCAGATCCGTGCCGTTGCAGAGCATATACAGCACCTGCGTGTAGAGCTGCTGATCGGACTGCTGATAGCTCAGCAGTTCCTTCACACTCTGAAACAGCGCGGCAAACTCGCCGCGGTCGATCATGGCGCTGTTCGTCAGCCCGGAGGCCAGCTCCGGCGGCAGCGCGCCGTAGTACATCAGGTTGGTTGGGAGCACAGTGTCCGGCGTTAATAAGCCTGCATCGGCAAAGTAGAGCGTTCCGGTCTGCACATCGCTCTGCCCGGGGGCGAGGATGTTGACATCCATCAGCTCACAGTCTGACCGGATGTCGATGTGCATGAGCATGTGCGGCTGGCTGGCCGCGTGCAGTTTTGAGATCAGCTCGGAAAATTTCATGGTTCCGCCTCCTGCGTTTATAGATAGGTATATTGTTAAAAAAATATTTTTCTCAATTATACTACATAACCGCACCGCGGCGCAACCGCCGCCGTTGTGCCGCGCGACAAAATGGCGGCCGCGCGTTGTGCACGGTGCACAATCGCGAAAATTTGCCCGCGGCCGCGCTTCTCAACCGAGTGTCCGGGATTGTCGGTCCCGCACAAAATCACGCTTTTTTTGGTGTTTCGTGCATATGGAAATTCGCGAAATGGCTAGTTAAAATATTTGCAAAGGCACGGATGCGGCGGCAGAATCCGCATCCCATGTCGTTCCTGCACAAGCGATACCATCGGTTCCGGAATTATCCAGAGAAAGAGAAGAAATGCCTCATGAAGTACGAAAAACTGTTTCAGCCCGGCAAGATCGGCAACCTGGAGCTGCGTAACCGTGTCGTTATGACAGCCATGGGCGCCCTCATGGGCGACTGGAACGGCTGCACCACGCCGGAGCAGATCCGTTTCTACGAGGACCGTGCCAAAGGCGGCTGCGGCCTCATCATCCCGGAGTTCACCTCCGTCGATGCCGACAGCGGCCACTGCAACCCCATCCAGCTCGGCATCTATGACAGCCGGCAGATCAAGAGCTTCCAGCTCATCTGCGAGGCGGTGCACCGTCACGGCGCGAAGATCTTCATCCAGCTGCACCACGGCGGCCGCGAGGCCCCCCCGGCCTGCAACGGCGGCCGTCAGGCCATGGCCCCGAGCGTTGAGCTCAACTCCGTCGTCGGCCGCGCGACCATCCTGCCGCGCGAGATGACCATTGAGGACATTGACAATCTGGTCGAGAAATATGTTCAGGCGGCGGTCAACTCCGAGCTTGCCGGCGCCGACGGCGTGGAGGTCCACGCGGCGCACGGCTACCTCGTGCAGCAGTTTTTGAGCCCCTACACCAACAAGCGCACCGATGAATACGGCGGAAGCATGGAAAACCGCTGCCGCTTCCTCGTGCGCATCCTCACCGGTATCCGCGCCGCTGTCAGCCGTGACTTCGTTGTCGGCGCGCGCATCAACGGCAACGATTTCGTCGAGGGCGGCAATGACCTCGCCGCTTGCACGGAGATCGCCAAGTACCTCGAGCCGTATGTGGATTACTTCAACGTCTCCTGCGGCGTTTACGCCAGCGCACCGACCATGATCGAGCCGTGCTACAGCCCCGAGGGCTGGAGAAAGAACCTGGCCAAGACCATCAAGGCTGCCGTGAATGTGCCCATTATCGCCGTCAACACCATCAAGCACCCCGAGACGGCCGAGCGCTTCCTGCAGGAGGGCGTGAGCGACTTTGTCGGCATGTCCCGCATGCAGCTGGCTGATCCCGACGTGGTCAAAAAGGCGATGGCCGGCCGCGAGGATCTTATCCGCAAGTGCCTTGGCTGCATGAACTGCAACAAGTCCGTCGTTGCGGGCAAGAACCTGCACTGCGCCATCAACCCCGTTACCGGCCGCGCCACGGTCTATGGCGACGAGAATCTTGTCAAGACCGGCGATGACCGCACGGTCGCAGTCGTGGGCGGCGGCCCCGGCGGCATGCAGGCGGCGCTCCTGCTCAAAAAGCGCGGCTATCACCCGATCATCCTCGAGAGCAGTGATCACCTCGGCGGCAGCGCCGTGCTGGCTTCGAAGGCACCGTGCAAGGGCATGGTGGCCGAGCTCATCGAGACCATGAAGGCCGAGATGAAGGAGTACCACATCGAGGTGCGCCTGAACACGCCCGCCACGGTCGAAACGCTGCGCACACTCGATCCCTACGGCGTCGTCGTCGCCTGCGGCGGCGAGCAGATCGTGCCGAACGTTCCCGGCGCCGACCGCAGCAATGTCTACTACATTGAGGACGTGCTCATGGGCCGCGTTTCCTTCGAGGGCAAGAACATCGCCGTCATCGGCGGCGGCCACGTCGGCCTCGAGGTCGCGCACTTCCTGTGTGACAAGAACAAGGTCACGGTCGTCGAGATGCAGAAAGAAGTCGGCGTCACGATCTATCGTACCGCGCGCTACAAGCTCCTGTCCCTGCTGCAGGAGAGCGGCGTTGAGATCCTGACCGAGCACGCCATCGCCGGCGTGACCGACGGTGCGGTCGAGCTCAAGAAGACCGACACCGGCGAGATCGTCACCCGCCCGGCCGACATCGTCGTCATGGCGCTCGGCAACCGTCCCGACAAGAGCTACGAGCAGCAGCTCAAGGATGCGTTTGACAAGGTCGTCTTTGTCGGCGACGCCCACAAGGGCGGTACGATGGCCGACGCCACGCTCAGCGCTTACGAAAACTGCTGGTTCTTCTAAGACATCACGGAATTTTTGATAAAAGGAAGGTAATATTATGAAAAACAATCTGTTTGATCTTTCCGGTCAGGTCGCGTTCTGCTGCGGTGGTTCCTCCGGTCTCGGCCATCAGTTTGCCAAGGCCATGGCCAACGCCGGCGCTGACATCGCGCTCGTCGCCCGCCGCACGGATCGTCTTGAGGAAAATGCCAAGGAGATCGAGGCGGAATACGGCGTCAAGGTCTACCCGCATTACATGGACCTGCAGGATTCCAAGAGCATTACCGACTGTGTGAGCGATGTCGTCAAGCACTTTGGCAAGATCGACATTCTCATCAACGCCGCCGGCATCCCGGGCGGCGGCGACCCGGCCACGCTCACGGACGAGTACTGGCTCAACGTTATCAACACCGACCTCAACGGTCAGTTCTTCACCTGCCGCGAAGTCGTGCGCCAGTCCATGAAGCCCAACCAGTACGGCCGCATCGTGATGATCGCATCCATCCACGGCGTCTGCGGCCGCAAGGGCGTTGACACGGCGCCTTATGCCGCGGCCAAGGGCGGCATCGTCAACCTGACGCGCTCGCTCGGCAACTCCTGGGCACGCGACGGCATCACCGTCAACTGCATCTGCCCGGGCTATTTCCCGACCGAGATGACCGCGGCCTATATCGACGCACCGTTCTTCAATCAGGCGCACCTCGAGTGCTGCCCGATGGAGCGCCACGGCAAGACCGGCGAAATGGACGGCCTGTGCACGTACTTTGCTTCCCCGGCCTGCAGCTACACGACCGGCCAGATCGTGTGCGTGGACGGCGGCTGGAGCGCCATCTGATCTCTGCCTGATCTGGCTCCCGTCCGCCGGCGCATAGCGGCGGGGCCGTTCCTCCCCCCCCTTGTGATGGGCGGTCATGTATGCCTGGCCGCCCACCTCTAACCGCATATCCATGCGCGTTTCTCCCTTCTACTCCCTTTCGTTCCATGGCATACACCCCTTCTTTTTTCTTTGCGCGGCAGCAGGTTTTTGCTGCCGCGCAAGCGCGTTTTGGGCCCGGCCGGATCTGCCGTGCGCATCCGGGCGGGCAAACCAGACACCGCCAGGTCGGGGCGATGGCATTGCGGGCCCGGCGGCTTGCGCGGCGCGGCGATTTGTGCTATCCTGCGCTTGAGGTGATACAATGAAAATTCTCATGATCAACGGCAGCCCGCACCCGCGCGGCTGCACATACACCGCCCTGCACGAAATGGAGCAGGTGCTTCAGGCGGCGGGGGTCGAGACGCAGATCCTGACCGTCGGCGCAGAACAGGCCGGCGGCTGCACCGCCTGCGGTGGATGCAATGTGACCGGGCACTGCGTGCGCGGCGGCCTGGTGAACGACGCCATCGACGCGATGGAGACGGCGGATGCGCTCGTGCTTGCGTCCCCGGTGCACTATGCCGGGATCTCCGGCGCGATGTCGGCGTTTTGCGACCGGCTGTTCTACGCGAGTGATGGCTGGGCGAACAAGCCCTGCGCCTGCGTTGTCTCGGCGCGGCGCGCGGGCACGACGGCCGCGCTCGATCAGCTGGTCAAGTACCCGATGATCTCGAACATGCCGGTCGTGTCCTCGCAGTACTGGCCGATGGTGCACGGTGCGCGCCCGGAGGACGTCGCACAGGACGAAGAGGGCCTGCAGACGATGCGCCAGCTCGCGCGCAATCTGCTCTGGCTGGTGCAGTGCATTGCGGCGGGCGACTCTGCCGGTGTCCCGCGCCCGGAGACGGAAGCGCGCAAATTCACCAATTTCATCCGCTGATCTGCAGTAAGATCACGAAAAGGGCCTCCGCAGGCAAAGCCTGCGGAGGCCCTTTTGCGATTCGCCGGAGGTATGCTCACCCGTGTTTTTTCGCGCGGCGCTTGCCGGTCATGTGCTCGACGGTCAGGCACAGGACGGTCGTCGCGGGAATGACGGCCTTCGAATACGGGAAGTCCGGTGCGCGGTACTGCGCCATGAGCACGTGCAGCGCGCGCTCCTTGTCCGCGTCCGGCACGAGCGCGATGCGGCCCTGACCGATGACGCTCTCATACGTCATGGTGCAGTTGCCGTGCTCGTCGTCGAGGATGAGCGCGTGGCCGCGGTCCATCTCGAACGAGACGTTCGGATTTTTTGCGATGAGGTCGTACTTCGTGCCGGTGCTCGCGCCGTGGAAGTACAGGCGGACGGTCTCACCGTCGACCTCCAGGCCGAAGTTCAGCGGCAGGATGTAGGGATACGGCTCGTCATGCAGGGCGAGGCGGCAGACGTCGCACCCGCGCATGACGGTGATGAGCTCCTGAAAATCAGTGATCTCCCGATCGGATCTGCGCATGGGAATGCTCCTTTCTGATCAGCCGACCGGCGGGCCGAGGCGCGCCAGCACGTCCTGAAAATAGTCCGGCAGCGGGCACGTAAACGTCACGAGCTCGCCGGTGCGCGGGTGGATGAATCGCAGTGCCCGTGCGTGCAGGCACTGCCCGCTCAGACCCTTTTCCGGCCGCTTATGGCCGTAGACCAGATCGCCGAGCAGGGGGTGGCCGATGTGCGCCATGTGCACGCGGATCTGGTGCGTGCGGCCGGTCTCAAGTTCGCAGCGGATATGCGTGTAGCCGTTGTAGCGCGCGATGACCGACCAGTGCGTGACGGCGCGGCGGGCGTTTTTGGGCGTCACGGCCATGCGCTTGCGGTCCGTCGGGTGGCGGCCGATGGGCGCATCGACCGTGCCGGCGTCTTCACGCAGATTGCCGCAGACAACGGCCTCATACGTGCGGGCCATGGTGTGGTCAGCCAGTTGGGCTGAGAGCGCGAGGTGCGCAAAGTCGTTTTTCGCCGCGACGAGCAGGCCGGACGTGTCCTTGTCGATGCGGTGCACGATGCCGGGCCGCCGCTCTCCGCCGATGCCGGAGAGACTGTCGCCGCAGTGGGCGAGCAGGGCGTTGACAAGCGTGCCGTCCTCGTGGCCGGGCGCGGGGTGCACGACCATGCCGCGCGGCTTGTTGACGACGATGAGGTCGTCGTCCTCATACACCACGTCCAGCGGCAGATCCTGCGCCACCAGCGCCGAGGGCGCGGCGTCCGGCAGCGTGACGACAAACGTGTCACCGGGTGCGGTTTTATAGTTTTTCTTCACGGGCGCGCCGTCTTTTGTCACGGCCCCCTGCGCGAGCAGCCGCTGGGCGGCGCTGCGCGTGAGCTCGGGCAGAGAGCGCGCAAGGAGAGCGTCGATCCGCTCGGCGCTCTCCTGTGTTTGAATCGTTCGCTGTTCCATTAGAAATCCGAAAACTCCGCTAAAATATCGTCGAGCGAGTAGCTCTCGCCGTCTGTCGGGGCGGCGTCCGTGTCCTTGGCCGGGGCTTCCGGCTCGACCGGCGCGGCGGGCGTGCTGTTGAGATAGGCGAGCAGGGGATCCGTCGGGGCCGCATCCGCCGGTTTGACGGCGGGCTCGGCCGCCTTGGGCGCTGACTGCACCGGCGCCGTTGCAGCGGGTGCTGCCGGAGCCTTCGGTGCTTCCGGCGCTGCCGGAGTCACCGGCTGCGCCTGCACGGGTGCGCGATCCCACGCCGCAAAGGGATCGTCCTTCGCCGGAGCCGGGGCCTCTGGCTGCGCGGCAGCGGGCACTTTCGGTGCGGTGGGCCGCGCGATTGGCTGCTTCCGAGCGGGCAGGTGCAGCTTGTGCGCACGGACGGGGGCGTCCGTGTGCTTGCGGGGCTTGCGCGCCGGTTTCGGCGCGGGCTCGCCCTCGCTGCCGTCACCCCGGTAGAAGATGACGTGCAGGCACAGGGCGATGCCGGCCACGACGATGAAGATATCCGCCAGGTTGAACACGGCGAAGCGCACGAACAGGAAGTTGAACATGTCCACCACGTAGCCGCTGAGGATGCGGTCGATGCAGTTGCCGACTGCGCCGGCCAGCACGAGCACGACCGACCAGCGGCCGACTTTGCCGTGCACGACGTTGCGCCGCAGGCAGAACACCGCGATGGCGGCGAACACGAGCGTGAAGAGAACGAAGATCCAGTGCGGCGCGTGCTGCAGGATGCTGAACGCAGCGCCGTTGTTGTGGATATTCGTCAGCTCCAGCACGCCGGGGATGAGCGTGACGTGCCCGGTGTCGAGCGGGATGTTGAGCGTGACCCAGTACTTCAGGCCTTGGTCAGCGATGAGGATCAGGATGGCTACGATGGCATACCACATAGCGGTTCCTCGCTTTCGGATCAGGATTTTGGGATCGGTGGTTTACTCCGCCTTCTGCGCGGCGACGACGGCGGCGCAGCGCGGGCACAGTCCGGTCTCGGGGTCGGCCTGCTCGGAGTGCATCCAGCAGCGCGGGCACTTGGTGCCGGGCGCGTTGCGCACGGAGATGTGCAGGCCGGGGAAATTCGTGCCGGTACCGGTGACGGCGTCTTCCGGCACGTCGCCGCCGACGAGGCACTGCGACACGATGAGCAGCTCGGGCAGGTTTATGCTCTGCACGTCGTCGAGCGCGGCCTTGGCGGCATCGTCGTCGGCGCGCAGCGTCACGGCAGCCTCGAGCGGCTTGCCGATGCGCTTTTCGGCGCGAGCGGCCTCGAGCACGCCGTTGACGTCCGTGCGGACGCGGATCAGCTGGTCCCACTTGGCGAGCTCGTCGTTGCTGAGCGCATAGGCGTCGAACGGCTGGTTCATGACGTTGAGCAGCACGTTGCGCGCGTCGTCCTCGGCGCGGTGCGGCATGGCCAGCCAGATCTCGTCGCAGGTGAAGGCGAGGATCGGCGCAAACATCTTCGTCATGCTGTCGAGGATGAGGAACAGGGCTGTCTGCGCGCTGCGGCGCTTGAGACCGTTGCGCTCCTCGCAGTAGAGGCGGTCCTTGATGATGTCGAGATAGAAGCTCGAGAGCTCCACGACGCAGAAGTCGTTGATCGCGTGCGAGACCACGTGGAATTCATAGTTGTCGTAAGCCTTGGCCACGCGGCGGATGAGGTCGTTGAGCTTCGTGATGGCCCAGCGGTCGAGCGGGAGCATGTCCTCCGGCGCGACGAGGTGCTCGGCGTCGAACCCGTCGAGGTTGCCGAGGCAGTAGCGCGCCGTGTTGCGGAACTTGAGGTAGTTTTGCGTCAGCTGCTTGAAGATCTCCTTGGAGCAGCGCATGTCGGCGTGGTAGTCGGCGCTGCCTGCCCACAGGCGAAGCATGTCGGCGCCGAATTCGTTGATGATCTCGGTCGGATCCATGCCGTTGCCGAGCGACTTGTGCATGGCCTTGCCCTCGCCGTCCACGGTCCAGCCGTGGGTCAGGCACTCGCGGTACGGGGCGCCCTTGCCGAGCGCGCCGACGGCCACGAGCAGGGACGACTGGAACCAGCCGCGGTACTGGTCGCCGCCCTCGATATACATATCCGCCGGCCAGAAGCCCTGGTCGCGCTGCATGGCGGCGACGTGGGTGGAGCCGGAGTCGAACCAGCCGTCGAGCGTGTCGGTCTCCTGGGTGAAGTGCTTGCCGCCGCAGTGCGGGCAGGTGAAGCCTTCGGGCAGGATGTCGGCCGCCGGGCGGTCGAACCAGGCGTTGCTGCCTTCCTTTTCAAAGAGCTTGGCCACTGCCTCGATGCTCTCTTCGTTGCACACGGGCTTGTGGCAGTCATCGCAGTAGAATACCGGGATCGGCAGGCCCCAGCGGCGCTGGCGGGAGATGCACCAGTCGGCGCGCTCGCGGATCATGGCGCCCATGCGCTCCTTGCCCCAGCTCGGGAGCCAGCGCACGTTCTCGCACGCGGCGACGGCCTCCTCCTTGAACGAATCGACGGAGCAGAACCACTGCGGCGTGGCGCGGAAGATGATCGGCTGTTTGCAGCGCCAGCAGTGCGGGTAGCTGTGCACGATGTCCTCGCTGGCGAACAGGGAACCGGCTTCCTTCATGTCCGCGAGGATGACGGGGTTCGATTCCTCCGTGGACATGCCGGCGTACTTGCCGGCGTAGTCGGTGTGGCGGCCCTGATCGTCCACGGGAACGACCATGTCCATGCCGTAGCGCTTGCAGGTCAGGTAGTCGTCGGCACCGAAGCCGGGCGCGGTGTGCACGCAGCCGGTGCCGGAATCCATGGTGACGTAGTCCGCCAGCACCAGACGCGAGGTCTTGGGCAGGAAGGGATGGTCGGCGAGCATGTTCTCAAAGAAGTTGCCGGGGTGCTGCTCGAGCACCTCGTAGCTGTCAAAGCCGCCGATGTGCATGACCTTCTCGGTCAGGGCGTCGGCCATGATGTATACCTCGCCGTTCGGGGCCTGCACGAGGTTATACAGTTCGCGCGGGTTGAGCGCGATGGCGAGGTTGCCGGGCAGGGTCCAGATCGTCGTTGTCCAGATGACGAAGAAGAGCTTGCTGTGGTCAACGTTCGGCAGCTTGCCGAGGTCGTCGTGCATCGGGAACTTCACGTACACGGTCGTGCACGGATCGTCCTGATACTCGATCTCCGCCTCGGCGAGGGCGGTCTCATCGTGAGGGCACCAGTACACGGGCTTGAGGCCCTTGTAGATGTGGCCATTTTGATACATCTTGCCGAACACACGCACCTCGTCGGCCTCGAAGCCCTTGTTCATGGTCTTGTAGGGGTGCTCCCAGTCGCCCATGACGCCCATGCGCTTGAAGCCGGCCATCTGGCGGTCGATGTATTTCTGCGCATAGTCATGGCACGCGCTGCGGAAGTCGGCGACGCTCATGGCCTTGTGGTTGAGCTTCTGCTCCTTGATGATGGCACTCTCGATGGGCATGCCGTGGTTGTCCCAGCCGGGGATGTAGGGCGTGTAGTAGCCGCGCATCGCGTAGGAACGGGTGATGAAGTCCTTCAGGGACTTGTTGAGCGCATGACCCATGTGCAATCCGCCGTTGGAGAACGGAGGGCCGTCATGCAGGGCGAAGCGGGGCTTGCCCTCGTTCTTTTTGAGCATGAGGTTGTAGAGGTCCATTTCCTCCCAGTGCTTGAGCATCTCAGGCTCGCGCTTGGGAAGACCCGCGCGCATCGGGAAGCCGGACTTGGGCATATTCAGCGTGCTTTTGTAATCCATGTTGCGTCTCCTTACATTTATATGAATTTTGTTCTCTTCAAGCTTGTGCTTAAATCATTTTTGCCGCGACCGCAAAAAATAAAAGCACCCTGTCCCATAAAGAGACAAAGGCGCTGACCTCTGCGGTACCACTCTTCTTGCTGTGTCTTGCACAGCCGCTCAAATGCTGCGATATAACGGTCGCACCCGTCCGGCCTTACTTAAAGTTCAGCCCGGCTGCTCCGAGGTGATATTCAGCCCTGCCGCGTCCCGCCTTTCACCAAAACGGCGGTTCTCTTTACCGCGGGGGAGGGGCTTACTTGTCCTCATCCACGCATATTTCATAATGCAGTAGTAATATATCGGCTTTTTTTGGCTTTGTCAACCCCACCGCGGCGCTCTCAGGGCAGAAAAAGATGTAAATTTGGAGTAAAAACTTGTAAACTACGGCAAAATACGCCCGTGAGCGCTTGACAGCGCAAAAAAAATGTGATACCTTTTGCAGCACGGAAAAAAGGGAGTAGCCGGCGCCCACGGGCGTTGAGCAGATCGTCATCGCGGGAAAGTTTCCCCGGTCTGCTTGCGAAATGGCAAGACTTTTACCCCGGGCAGCGCCCGCGGTAGAGGTCTTTTTTCTTTTGTCCGGCTACCAAAACCGACTGAGTATAAGGAGTGTTTACAGCATGGAGTTTTTGCTTGGCGGCATCCGCGCGGTCACACCGCAGCAGTGCGTGATGTATGTGGTGGGCGCGCTGCTCATCTATCTCGCCATCAAAAAGGACTATGAGCCCTCGCTTCTGCTGCCGATGGGCTTCGGCGCGATCCTCGTGAACCTGCCGATGTCCGGCGTTCTGAACCAGATGGTCGCGGGCGTGGGCGAGAGTCAGGGCATCATCCAGTGGCTCTTCGAAACGACGATCGAAGCGAGCGAAGCGCTGCCGCTGCTGCTGTTCATCGGCATCGGCGCGATGATCGACTTCGGCCCGCTGCTTTCGAACCCGAAGATGTTCCTCTTCGGCGCGGCGGCGCAGTTCGGCATCTTCTTTGCGATGATCGCGGCGGTCATGCTGGGCTTTGACTTGAAGGACGCAGCCTCCATCGGCATCATCGGCGCGGCGGACGGCCCGACGTCGATCCTTGTTTCGCAGGTGCTCCATTCCAATTATATCGGGCCCATCGCGGTCGCCGCCTACTCGTATATGGCGCTCGTGCCGATCATCCAGCCGTTCGCCATCAAGCTCGTGACCACCAAGAAAGAGCGTGCGATGCACATGCCCTACAACCCCAAGCACGTCTCCCGTTCGCTGCGCATTTGCTTCCCCATCATGGTCACGATCATCGCGGGCTTCATCGCGCCGATGTCCGTCTCGCTCGTGGGCTTTCTGATGTTCGGCAACCTGCTGCGTGAGTGCGGCTGCTTGGAGCGTCTTTCCCAAACGGCGCAGAACGATTTGGCGAACCTCATCACGCTGCTGCTCGGCATCACGATCTCGTTTTCGATGCAGGCCGACCAGTTCGTCAATCTCAAAACGCTCATCATCATGGCGCTGGGTCTTGTCGCCTTCGTCTTTGACTCCATCGCGGGCGTGATGTTTGCAAAGCTTCTGAATCTCTTCTGCAAGAACAAGGTGAACCCCATGGTCGGCGCGGCCGGTATCTCGGCCTTCCCGATGTCCGCGCGCGTCATCCAGAAGATGGGGCAGGAGGCGGACTGCACCAACCACCTGCTGATGCACGCCGTCGGCGCGAACGTCGCCGGCCAGATCGCATCGGTGCTCGCAGGCGGCATGATCCTCAATCTCGTGCCACAGCTTTTAGGGTAAGGAGGAACGCACTATGACAAATCTTGAGATCGCGCTGCTCATCACGGGGCAGGGAATGCTCGGCATCTTCGCCGTGATGGGGCTGATCACCGTATTAGTCACACTCTTCACTAAATTCGGCAAAAAGTAAAACCCCAAACATAAACAGGCGGCCGCTGCCAACGCAGCGACCGCCTGTTTTCGTATATAAGGGTTAAAAGCCCGCAGAGTTTCGAGCCCGCAGGCTCGAAATGATTTTGATCGTAAATCGCCGCGACCAGTGCGTGGCGATTTACACCTCTCAGTCCGCAAGTGTGGAAGTTGCCCGCCAAGGCGGGCAACTTCTGCGCGCAGCGGGCTGCAATCCCCTCTCAAAAACGCGGGACTCAGTCCCGCGTTTTTGAAGTAATATAGAGCATTAAAGCCGCGACATCTGCCGGACTCACGCCCGAAATCCGCCCCGCCTGCCCCAGATTCTGCGGACGAATGGCGGCGAGCTTTTCGCGCGCCTCCAGACGGAGACCGTCGATTTTCGCGTAATCGATATCCTCGGGAATGGCGCGGCGCTCCAGGCGCGCAAACTCCGCGACCTCCGCCATCTGGCGGCGGATGTAGCCCTCGTACTTGACGGCGATCTCCACGCTCTCGGCGAGTGCGGGCGGGAAGGCGCGGCAGCCCGCATCAAAATCGCGCAGGTCGTCATAGGTGAGCTGCGGGCGGCGCAGCAGCGCGGCGAGCGAAACCCCCGAGACAGGGGCTGCGGTGCCGAGGGCCTCCAGCGCGGCGCCCAGCTCCGGCGTGGGCGCGACGTGCGTGCGCTCCAGCCGTTCGAGCTCCGCGGATACGGCGGTGTACTTCGCCTCCACGGCCGCTATCCGCTCCTTTGAGACGAGGCCGAGCTCATAGCCTATGCGCGTCAGCCG
>ERZ506979.698-NODE-698-length-18801-cov-4.283154_pt1 | contig 18801 bp, 17 predicted proteins | sample MGYA00512887_ERZ506979 | MGnify/ENA metagenome assembly ERZ506979 | reverse complement strand
CCAGACCTTCAGACCGGCCTCGTCGGCCATGTGTTTGGCGTGCAGCGCCTTCTCGCGGATTTCAGCCACGGTCCCGCGGCCGCTGATGCCGATTTCGACATACTCCACGCCGGCCTTCGCGGCGGCGGCCAAACCCGACGGATACACCCTCTATCTGGCTCAGGCCGGACCGGTGATGCTCACGCCCAACGTGGCCAAAACCTCATATTCCTTCAAGAGCTTCGACTATTTTTCACGCATCAGCGTGGGCAACTGCGCCCTAGTGGTCAAGGGCGACGCGCCCTGGAACACGCTCACGGAATTCCTGGCCGCCGCCAAAGCCGCACCGGGCAAGTACAGCTTCGCCAGCCCCGGCGGAGCGACCTGGCTTTCCTTTGCCATGCGCCAGTTGATCCAGGACGCCAAGGTGGACATCAAGCAGGTGGAATTCCAAGGCATTTCCCTGGCTATTCCCTCCATTCTCGGCGGGCACACCACCTTTACCTTCGCCTTTCCCCAGAATTATGTGACCCAGGCCAAGGCCGGTCAGCTCAAAATTCTGGCCATCGGCGAAAAGAGCAAGGAATTCCCCGAGGCCAAGAGCTTTGAGGAGCAGGGCTTTCCGGGCAGTTATTACGGCTGGGCCGGTCTGGCCGTGCCCAAGGGCACGCCCGAAGCCATCCAGCAAAAGTTGTCCGAAGTGACCCGCGAGATCACCCGGGACCCGGCCTTCATTGAAAAAGCCCTGAACATGGGCGCAACACCTTCCTATGTGGATAAAGCCGCCTGGCAGCCCATGCTGGAACAGCAGAACACCGCGCTCCAGAGCCTGCTGGAAAGCCTGCATTTTCAGAAGAAGTAAAAAAATCCGGGCCGCCTTTTCCGACCCCTCCCTCCAACCGCAACTGAGGCAGACATGAAAAAAAGCATCTCCACCAACAAGGCTCCGGCCGCTGTGGGCCCCTATGTGCAGGGCGTGCAGTACGGCAATCTGGTCTTCGCCTCCGGGCAGATTCCCTTCAACCCGGAAACCAACGCGCTGGAAGCGGGCGACATCAAGGCCCAGACCCACCGCAGCATGCAAAATCTCATCGCCGTGCTCCAGGCAGGCAACGCCGATGTGGACACCATCCTGAAAACCACCATTTTCGTGGCGGACATGAAGGATTTCGCCGCCGTCAACGAGGTCTACGCTTCATACTTCCACGACGCCCTGCCCGCCCGCTCCTGCGTGGCGGCCAGGGAACTGCCCAAGGGCGTGAGCGTGGAAATCGAGGCCATCGCCCACACCCGCTGAACGTGCGCCGGACGGTCCGCGCCCACCCTCCCGGGCCGTCCTTTTTTTTAAAACCGCGCCCACAAACGCAACCAAGGGAAAAGTCATGTTCGTCAAAGAACTCCATTGCCTCAGATGCGGGACTGTCCATGCCGCCGACCAAGTCATCCAGACCTGCTCCTGCGGCGCGCCTCTGCTGGCCGTATATGACAGCGGACAAATCACCGCCGCCCTGCGCAAGGAGGATCTGGCCGCCCGTCCCAACAGCCTGTGGCGCTACCGGGAACTGCTGCCCGTGCGTGATGCCGCCCACATCGTCAGCATGAATGAGGGCATGACGCCGCTCATTCCGCTGGAAAAGCTGGGGCGGGAACTGGGCTTGGCGGACCTCCGGCTTAAGGACGAAAGCCCGCAACCCACGGGAACCTTCAAGGCGCGCGGCGCGTCTGTGGGCGTTTCCCGTGCCAAGGAACTGGGCGTGCGCACCTTGGCCATGCCCACCAACGGAAATGCTGGCGGGGCCTGGGCCGCCTATTGCGCGAGAGCGGGCATCCGGGCGGTGCTGGTTATGCCCAGAAACGCGCCGGCCATGAACCGCATGGAAATCGGCATGCTCGGAGCTTCCCTTTTTCTGGTGGGCGGGGTGATTACCGATGCCGGAACCGTGGTCAACCGCGCCATAACCGAACACGGCTGGCTCAACGCCGCCACCTTCAAGGAGCCTTGGCGCATTGAGGGTAAAAAAACCCTGGGTTTCGAACTGGCCGAACAGTTCGGCTGGGAGGCTCCGGACGCGGTGCTGGTGCCCTGCGGCGGAGGACTCGGGATCATCGGCATTTACAAGGGGCTGCGCGAATTGCAGAAAATCGGCTGGATCGGCCCCAAGCTGCCCCGGCTGATAGCCGTGCAGTCCGCGGGCTGCGCGCCTATGGTGCGGGCCTTCCGGGAGGGAAAGCCGGATGTGGAGTTCTGGGAAAACGCGAAAACCTGCGCCTTCGGCATCACGGCTCCGCGTCCTCTGGGCGCGTTCCTGACTCTGGAAGCTCTCCACAAGACCAACGGCTGCGCCGTGGCTGTGGATGACGCGGCCATTCTCCGCGCGCAAAAAGCACTGGCCGCGCGCGAGGGTTGTCATGTCTGCCCGGAAGGCGCGGCCCCCCTGGCCGCCCTGCCGGAGTTGCGCCGCAGCGGCATCATCGGCCCCAGGGACCGCGTGGTGCTGCTGAACACCGGCACGGGACTGAAGTATCCTGAAACAGCGGACTACAAGGCCCGGGAGATCGCACCGGACGCGTCCATCGCCTGAGCGGCTGCTGCCCCCGGCCGCCGGAACTTCAGCCTGACTTTCGGGAAAGCGACCACAGGACAGCCCAAAGGGCCGGCTCCGTTGGCGACAAAGAAACCATACGGGAATCGACGGCAACGATAACGACGCCTTTCCCCAAATGGCAACTTTGAACTGTGCAGCGTTTTAAAACGAAACAGTACCTAATTTTCCGAAATGGAGAACTCGCCGTCGTCCGCCATGACCACCGTAAAACGGCGCGCGCCGTCGGTGCGTGTGCCCAGTGTGCCGTTCAGGGCGGGCACGGTTCCGGCCAGCAGGGCCCTGAAGTCATCCCGCTTGCCGGAAACGCTGACTTCGGTGCGCCAGACCTGCGGGCCCAGACGCTCTTCCGGGGCGGCCGGATCACCGGGAGAAGAGGACGCGGCGGCGTAGCATTCCAGGAGCAGATGAACCGAATAGACGGTGCGTTCCGTCATGGTGGTCCGTTCCACCGGCACATACCGCACCCTGCCCCGGTAGCGGATGGGCCGGTAGCCCCGTTCGATGCCGGTTTCCACGGTGGTGACGGGCTCGCCCGGCCAGTAGGAAATTTTCGCCACATAGGCCGCGCCCTTGCGTTGCGTCGCGGGCGGATAGCCGGCCTCGCGGAATGCGGGCTCCAGCAGGCGGCTCACTTCCCGGAAGAGCAGATCGTCCGCCCCCACATCCACATTGCCGGGGATCAGCAAACACGGCCCGCCCGCGACAGGCGCGTCCGGATCGCGCAGGGAATCCACGCTCACCGCGTAACGGGAACCGCAGGCGCAGAGCAGCAACGCGCAGCAGGCCAAGCAGAATCCAACGCAACGCTTCATACCCGCATCCTCCAACAATGCCCGCCGCCACGCAGATTGAGGAAAAGGGCGGCGCGGATGCCGCGCCGGGCAAGTTCCGGCGCTCTCAGCGCTTGTCCACGATCCGCTTGGACTTGCTGAAGGTGCGCGGCAGGCTGGCGTAATCCGCCACCCGTACCTCCATGCGCGCCAGGATGGCCTTGTGCAGCCGCCGCTCCACGGCCTGGGCCAGGGCCTCGTCGTTGCCGGAGTGCCGCCCTTGGGCGCGTTCCACGGTCAGGGCCAGATGGTCCAGAGAACGCTCGTCCCTGGTCAGCTCCATCTGGTATTCGCCGCCCAGCTCCGGGAACCGGCCGATGACTTCCATGATCTGGCCGGGGTAGATGTTCACGCCCCGGTAGATGATCATGTCGTCGGAGCGGCCGAGAATGCGGTCGTGCCGGGGCATATTCAGGCCGCAGGAACAGCGGCCCGGCAGCAGGCGGGTCAGATCATGGGTGCGGTAGCGCAACAGGGGTACGGCCTCCTTGCGCAGGCTGGTGACCACCATCTCGCCCACTTCGCCCTCGGGCACGGGCTGAAGGGTGTCCGGGTCCAGCACTTCGATGATGAAAAGGTCCGCCCAGTAATGCAGGCCTTCGTGCGCGTCGCAGTCCATGGCCGTGCCCGGACCGTACATTTCGGTCATGCCCGCGATGTCGTAACTGCCTTCCAGGCCCAGCTTGCTTTCAATGGCCAGACGCATCTTTTCGCTACGCGTCTCGGCCCCGCAGATCATCCTGCGCAGGCGGATTTGGTCACGGATGCCGGCGCGCTCCACCTCCTCGGCCAACAGCAGGGCCATGGAAGCCGTAGCGCCGAAGCAGGTGGCCCCCACATCCCTGAGCAGTTGCAGATGCATTTCAAGATTGCCCGGCCCCACGGGGATGGTCAGCATGCCGAACAGCTCGCTGCCCAACTGAAAGCCCGCGCCGGCGGTCCACAGGCCATAGCCCACGGCCACCTGCATCCGGTCTTCGGGCGTGAGCCCGGCCAACTCGTAGCAACGGGCCATCTGGGTGCTGAACGTCTCAATATCGCGGCGGCTGTAGGCCAGAATTTTGCGCTTGCCCGTGGTGCCGCTGGAAGCATGGATGCGCACCACCTCTTTTTCCGGCACGCAGAGCAGCGGCAGGGGGTAGCCCTCGCGCAGGTCTTCCACGTCCACCGTGGGCAGCAGACGCAGATCGTCCAGACTGCGGATGTCCTCGGCCTGCGCGCCGCACGCCTCCAGGCGCGCCCGGTACTGCGGCGAATTGCGGGCCTGACGCAAGGTGTAGCGCAGGCCTTCCAGCTGCACCTGCCGGATCTGCTCGTCCGTGAGCCGGGGAATAAAGCGATAGTCGCGCTCGGGCATGGGCTCTCCTTAATTGTCTTGCTCTGTCCGCCTTATGTCCCCTGCGGCAAAGCCCTGTCAATACGCTCTCTCGGAGGAGGAACTGCCCGGCGATAGACAGCACAACCGATCCAACCGTAATTTTTCTTCCTGTCTATAGGAATCTCGGCCACGCGAACATAAAGACCGCTCTTTTCCACCGCATGCTGCAAGGCCTCCGTAAAAATTGCTGAATGCTCGCCATGGGTTTCACCTACCACCAGGACATCCGGAGGATTCTCGCACAATGTTTTTTCAAAACGGAACGGATCACAACCGGCCAAGATGAACGTGCGACTCAGGTCACTCATGGCCGGGCCGGACGGAAGCGCGCCGGTCACGGGATAAAGAAAATACATGAAGCCGCTGATGCTCAATGTCCCACTCGGGGGCAGAGCCGCGCGAATGGCACGCCCTGCCAGCAGCGTATTGGATTCCGGGATATATCTCTCCGGCCAGACGGGGGAAGGAAACGCGCCCAACACGTCCAACGTCATGCGCGCTTGCCCCATCCCAGGCAGAGCGGCAAGCAAAATGACCCAAGCCAGACAAAGCGCAACCACGCCTCCCCGCCGCAGACGGGACGAAACACGCAGAACCCTGCCCCAGGTGAGGGCGCACAAACCCGCGCAACCTGGCAGGACAACCGCAAAGTGGTAAACGAATCCGATTTTGCTCAACGGCTCCAGCAGGGGCAGTAACGCCAGAACCAGCCAGAACCAGGCCCGCCCGCGCGTGCCCCTAGCTGTCTGACGCCAAAAAAGTATTGCCGCGCCGGCTGTCAGGAGCAGTAGAGGCCAGAATTCCCGCAAGGCTCCCTGCCCGTTGTTGACGAATTTGTGCCAGACACGCCCGGCCTCCGGCCCATAAATGGCCCCGGTCTGGACATAGAATTGGATCAGTTCGGCTACGCCGCCACGCAGTAAGCCTGTCAGAGCCAGAAGCAGAAGCCCGCCGAAAAAACCGCCCGCAACGTAACGCCAGAGAGCCCGGGGTCCACGCCCCAACCAGACGGCGACGGCGCCCGCCACGGCGAAAATGGCGAAAGGCTCGCGCAGCAGAACTCCCAAGGCGGTCAACACGCCCGCGGCGAACCAGCTCGGGCTGCGCTCGTCTTTCTCCCGTGCCAGATCCAGAGCCAGAAAGAGAGGAATGTACGCGGCAAAAATACTGTTTTTAAATCCGGCCTGGATTACTGCCGGCAAATTCATGGCGGTAAGAAAAGCCAGCGCCAGCAGCATGCCTCCCACGGCGCTGCGGCTTTCCCGCACGAGGAGGCGGCAGAACAGCCATCCGGCCCAAGCGGCCACCAGCATATCCGCCAAACGCAGCCAGACAAGCGCATTGCCCGGCAAAGCGCACAGCCAGGAAAGCAGCAGGGGATACAACATGAAGCCCCCGGCGTCAGGCAGACCTTGCCCTTGGGCCAAGCTCCGGTGGATGAACTGGGCCCAATATGCATAAAAGCCCTCGTCCATATACGGGAAAGATCCCAGAGAAATCAGTCTGGGACAAACCGTGCTGACAAACACCACCAGCAGAGACCATACCCCCGAGCGGGGTTGATAGACCGGATATTGAACGGACATGGCTTCCCGGTCAGTCTCAGAAAAACATGCGCTGTCTTGCACCATGAATTTAGCGGTGTAATGCCGTATAGAGCGATTCCACCGTCCTCTCCTGCGCGGCGCGCGGCAGACCATGCCAGAGAGGAAGACGAATCAAGCGGACCGACAAATTGTCGGTCCGGCTCATGGCGCCATGAGCCCGCCCGTAGCGCCGCCCGGCAGGCGCGGAGTGCAGGGGCACATAGTGGAAGACAGCATAGATGCCCTGCTTTTTGAGCTCATCCAGTACGGGCTGGCGGTCAATATCCGGCGCGAGCAGAACATAGTACATATGTGCGTTGTGAAGGCAATGGGCCGGAATCACCGGCCTGCGCAGAAGGCCTTCCTTTTCCAGCGGCTCCAGCATCTCATGATAACGCCGCCAACGCGCTATGCGATTTTCGGTAATCTCGCCGGCTTCTTCCAACTGCGCCCAGAGAAAGGCGGCAATGAGCTCACCCGGCAGATAGGAAGAACCGGCTTCCTGCCAAGTGTATTTATCTACCTCTCCCCGGAAGAAGCGGCTGCGATCCGTACCTTTTTCGCGAATGATCTCGGCCCGCTGCACCAGATCCGGATCATTGACCAGCAGGGCGCCGCCCTCGCCGGAAATGACGTTCTTGGTTTCATGAAAACTGTACGCGCCCAGATGGCCTATGCTGCCCAGTGCCCGCCCCTTATACGTGGACATAAAGCCTTGGGCCGCGTCCTCCACGACCTTGAGGCCGCGCCGTTGGGCAATTTCCATGATGGCGTCCATCTCGCACCCCACGCCCGCGTAATGCACTGGCGCAATGGCACGGGTGCGCGGAGTGACGGCGTCCTCAATGAGGCCTTCGTCGATGTTCAGCGTATCCTCGCGGATATCCACGAACACGGGCACGCCGCCGCGCAGCACCACGGCGTTGGCTGTGGAGACAAAGGTATAGGAAGGCATGATCACCTCATCGCCGGGCCGGATGTCCAGCAGCAAGGCCTGCATTTCCAAAGCCGCCGTGCAGGAATGCGTGAGCAGGGCCTTAAGGCAGCCGCTCAGTTTTTCCAGCCGGTGGTGGCAACGCTTGGTGTACGGGCCGTCGCCGGCCAGTTTACCGTTAAAATGAGCCTCGGCGATATAATAGAGTTCCTTGCCGGTCATGTGCGGCCAGTTGAAAGGAATATGTTCGGGCATGACGGCCTCCGGTTAAGGCTGTTGCGGAGCCGGCGCGGGCCGGACCGCGAACACATAGAATTTAAGCGCCAGAAACAAAAAGGCGGCGCAAACGAAGATGGCCGCGAGCTGCACCAGCTGATGCGGGTAGCCGAACTTGTCCACACAGACATAGAGCATGCCCAGATTGATACTGTAGCTGCAGGCGTGAGCCAGCAAAAACCGCCCCCCTGCACCTGCCGTGCCGCCCTTATAACCAAATGTATACTTTTTGTTGCCTAAAAAAGAAACCAGCATGGCAAGCGGATAGGATACGCCCACCACCAGCTTGGGGTCCGCGCCCAGCCATGTGAAAAAAAGATAGATGCCGTACCCGACGACATTCTGGGCCACGCCCACAACGCCGTAGCGGATGAGCTGACGCAGGGAGCGCCCGGCCAGCAGGCGGCGCAACGAGCTTATCATGAAGCGGGGAATAGCAAGCAGCGAGACGGGCGTCAATGCCGTATTGCCTGGCAATGGTTCTTTTGCTTATACTCTGTCGCCGGATAAAAGTGAGGCCCCAATGGGAAACGAGGCGTTCGCGCGAAAATGGAATTTTGGCCCACCCGAGACGGCACTGCTCAAAGGCGTCGCTGTCTGTATGCTGCTCTGCCACCATCTCTTTTTCACACCCAGCGATGGCTATGATGACTGGTTTGTGGCAGGATATCCTTTCTGGCATAGCCTCGCTATAGTCTGCAAATCCACTGTCGCCCTGTTTCTTCTACTTTCCGGATTTGGCCTTTACCGTTCCAGCCAACGTAATCCGCTCAATACATTTGAGTTTTATAAAAAACGGCTACTGCGTCTTTATCCGACCTATTTTTTGGTCTGGCTGATCTTTGTTCCACTGACGCTTATCTTTACAGATCACAGCTTAGCTGCGGCGTTCGGCGATTATATTTCCCTTAAGCTTATCGCCAATCTGCTTGGCATCCAAATGTATTTTGGCATGTATGGCTATAATCCCACATGGTGGTTCATGACTGCCATTCTTACTATGTACGCATTCTTCCCCGCCTTTTACCGGCTGGCCGGAACCCGCTGGGGGCTTGAAATATTGGCTGTTGCAGCGGCGGCCATAGATATATTCGACGTATGGTTTATCAACGCCATCATCCGCCAACAGTCATTTGCTTTTATTTGGGGCATGCTTCTGGCAAAGCATTACTGGATCGAAAAAAGTACACAATGGCCGCGCATTCCGTTACTAATGGCTTGTGCAACAGTTTGTCTGATCGTGAGCTGGATACGCTTGGGCTTTGAGAATCCCGGGCATCCTTTCTGCGGTGACACCTTTCTCGCGACCGCTTTGATTATACTTATATGGTCCACCATACCATATGGATCATGCACATTTCGTTTTTTTGCACTGCTGGGCAATCACTCTTATTCCATTTTTCTTTTTCACATATTTATTATCGGCTTTTTACTGCATAATCTTGTTTATGCAACAAAAAATCCGCTTTTCATTCTTTTCAGCAGCCTCTGCCTGTGCCTTCCAATTGCCTTAATTTTGGATAAATTTGAAAAAATATTGGTACAACAATGTCAAAAATTATTACATATGTCTTCTATTAGAGCTGTCTTGTAAAGATATATTGATACTTTCATCAATAATATAAACAGGCCTTCCCTTAACTTCATCATAAATGCGCCCGAGATACATACCAATAATACCCAAATTCCCGATAATTATACCGCCAATAAACCACACCGACACCATGAGGCTGGCCCAGCCGCTGATGGGGATGCCCCAGAAAATCTTTCGAGCAAATATCCAGGCCGCCATACACAGAGAAAACACCATAAGCCCCACCCCCACACGGATGGACAGGCGTAGAGGCTTGTTGGAATAGGCGATGATAGAATCCAAAGCCAAACCGATAAGTTTTGGCAACGTATAAGAACTCTTGCCAGAGTAACGGGCTCCATGCACTACATCTATAAATCCCGTTTTAAAACCAAGCCAATGCAATTGGCCGGGAATGTTACGTGTGCTTTCTCCCATGCGCCGATATGCCTGTACCATTTTATGAGAGAGAATACGAAAATTACCCACTTCTCCATCGTAATTCATTCCCGAAAGCCAATTAAAAGTAGCCATAAAGAAACGAGAACTCAGGCGCTTCCAAAACCTATCCTGGCGTTTGCCACGACGTGCGCAAACCATGTCAAAGCCCTCTTTTGTCTTCGCATACAAACGAGGAATTTCTTCCGGCCTATCCTGCATATCGCAGTCCATGACCACTACCCAATCCCCCTCGCTCAGATCAAGGCAAGCTGTAAGAGCATGGTGCTGACCGAAATTACGTGAAAATCGCGCAACTTTCACGCGGCTATCTTTATGGGCAAGCTTTATCAATTCTTCCCATGTCCCGTCATTACCCCCATCCTCAACAAATACAAACTCTATTTGGTCAAAATCAGACATAGAGTCAAATACAATGAGAGCGCGGTCATAAAGAGCCTGCACAGATTCTCTGCTTTTATACCACGGGACTGCGATTGATAATTTCATAGATTACTTTCTCTTTAAGAAAGAAATTAAGGAAAACACACAATTTCTTTTTCTATAAAATGTAAAGTAAAATTTTTACTATCAAAGAGCAGTGCGCACACCTTGTTTTTGGCATGGCGCGGCTGCCCCACCGAGCCTGGATTTGCAAATAATTTACCATGTTCTTCTCTGCAATAGGGGCGATGTGTATGTCCCCAAAAAATGGCATCATAGGGCAAAGATACGAGATTGGCTAAATGAGGGTTATCGGCGTAAAGGTATTCCTCAAGTGGATCCCAAGGGCTTCCATGGCAACAAAAAAACAATCTTCCGTCTATAGACATTTGACATGAGCTATCAAGGGTTGCAAGCCAATTCAAATTTTTTTCTGTAAGATGAGCCCGGGCATATGCAATCCCTTGGAGTACACGCTCATTTACATTACGTGTAATACCGTTCAATACATAGTTATCATGGTTTCCAAGGAGACATATAGTTTTTTTCTTTTGCAAAAATTCAGAGACTTCATTAACCTGACAGTAGTATCCAACGATATCACCTAGACATATAGATAAATCACAAACAGAAAATTCTTCATACAAAATATTTAAAGCGTCCATATTAGCATGGACATCACTAAAAATAAGAATTTTCATATCTATTTTTTATTTGTAAAATTGTATCTTCTAAAGAAAATTTCGGCAAGAATTTTAACTCATTACGCTGCTTATCATCTGCAAAAAACCATTGATTGTTTTCTTCTAAATCTTTTTTATGACTAAAAGTAACATTTGAACAAGACTTACAGAGGGAGATACATAATTTTGCTAACTCAAGATTAGAGTAACTCTTCGGCGAAACAATATTATAAACACCTTGTGCCCGCAAATTCTTCAAAGCCACCCCAACAGCCAAAGCGACGTCACGCACGTCAAGATAATTTTGCACGCGCTTACCGTTTCCCGCAATCATTAAATCCTTATTCTTAAGGCATTGACGTATAAAGGTAGGTAAAATTTTATCCGGCGGCATTCCCCAGCCCACCGGAGAGGGGATACGCAACACAATGACGCGAATTGTCTCCCCCAAAGCAGCTTTGAGTGCATGCTCAGCGAAAAGCTTTGATGCATGATAGACAGTCAGTGGTTTTTCTGGATGATTTTCCGTAAGCGGCAGGATAGACGGCGCGCCTATGACCTGGACACTAGAAAGATAGATAAAAACGCGACAACCCAGCTTACGCGCAAGGCGGGCCATCTGCATGCTGCCCAAACAATTTGTTTTTACAATAGCCTCATCAAAATTATCAAATGATATTGCCGCTGCAATGTGTACGATGGCATCACAGCATTCAATTTTTTTTAATATTTTTTCACAAAACTCCGCTTCGCCCAGCGTGGCTTCAATGACACCCATAGCGCCAGAAACGCGCCTGCTACTTCTTAGAACTTGGATAACCTCAAACGCTTCCTGTAAATGCTCAAGTACTGCCGAGCCTATAAAGCCATTGGAGCCAGTTAGCAAAACTCTATTCATATTTTTCTCTGTTCAAGACGAGACGAGCATCACGCTTTCATAGCGAATAACTTTTCCATCTCTCGGTTCAAGGTATTTTTCGACTTTCCCATCTTCAAAGCAATATTCACGTAAACAAGCAAAAGCATCCTTAAAACCGAGAAGGTCACGCATAGGGACCGTACCTGAAAACCGCACATTAAGTTCAAAACATGTCGGCACACCTTTATGCATACGCAATTGAATATTCAATGGGCCGACAGCGTTAAACGCATCCGAAATCCTACGACATTCAGCAAAAATAATTTCATTATGCACCGTACTGGCCAACACGGTCGTCCCATTTTTAAGTTGCCTTTGCATCACTATCATACCTGCAAAAACATTATATTGCGTCCGATATGTTGCGACAGTGTATTCATCACATTCATCACCCAGTAATTCTTGGATAACATATGGCACGCCAGTGCACTTTTTACGCAATAGCTCTAGATCTTCCATAGATTCAAGCATCTGTACGCCGTGTGATCCTTTTCCTCCTGTAGGTTTTCCTATAACAGGAAAAGCCACATCAGACATAAGCTTTTCCAATTCGTTACTATTATCCAGCATTGCGTAACGAGGGTAATTCAGGCCCTGCGCCTTCAGCCATTGAGCGGTTAAATATTTATCATTTCCAATACGTAATTGCTCTGGACTTGCCACAACAAACTTTGCCGGAGTTGAACGCTTAATATAATCGCTATATTCAGATATAACTTTGATATTTTCCTCAACACCAGAAAAAATAAAGTCTATTTTTTCTTCATTGCATATACGTATAAGCCAAGGGATAAAATCTGGCGCATCGGCATAAGGTGATACAAAAAATTTATCCACTAAATATTTACCAATAGAATCTTGGAAAACACATGCTCCAACAATATTAATACATATTTTATTATTACGAAGAGCCATCACAATCCCTTGTGAGACATTCCCAGAAACGCCAAGAATAAGTATATTTTTTTTCATTATTATATCTATATATAACAAATTAGTTTTTATTATTGCTTCTCATAATATTGGGATTCGTTAAATCAATGGACGCAGCCTTATCAGAAATAACCGTTGATTCGCCAACATTACACAAACATCCAGCGCTTAGGTTCCGCATAAGTACACTTCCAGCGCCGATAATACATGATGAACCTACCGTCACAAAATCTCTTACCGTTGCATTAGCTCCAACAAAACAGCAGTCTCCAATATGAACCTTGCCGCAAATACAAGCATTTGGGCCAAAATAACAAGCATTCCCAATCGTTGAATGGTGCCCTATATAGTTATTAGGCAAAATTATGTTATCTTTTCCCAATGTTACAAAGGGATGAATCACTACATTTTCAAAAATTATTGACCCTTCTGGGATTTCAATATCTGGAGATATTCTTGCGTATTTACTCACAAAGGACAAAGATGAGTATCCTTTATTGCGCAAGACAGAAGACTTTTCCAGCCTTACATGATTCAACTTTGCATAGCCGACAGCAGTAATAAATTCATATTCTTCTGGATTGCAATATGATTCTATTTCTTCAAATGGAATTAGCGGTTTCCCACAATACATATCTCTATTACAATATTTTGAATCAACTGTATAAACATCCGGAACCCGCCGCTGTTCCGCAGATAGTGTGCTTATCAAAGTTTCACAAAACATCCCAATACCAAAAATTAATAACTTTTTCCCCATTATTACCACCTAGAAAAATTTCCATTTCTACCCTTCGAAACATCTCGCACCGGCAGCAGCCCGCCCAGATCCACGCCGCGCGGGCTTATTGCGGCCCTGTAAGGATATATTTCCACCCCGCAGGCCGTCGCTTCGTAAAACAGCTCCGCATAGACCGGGTCGATGAAATCCGCCGGGGCGAAGCAATGTCCGTCGGGGCGCTGCACCAGGTAGAACATGGCCGCACGCTCGCCCGACCTAACAATATCCATGAGCTCGCGCAAGTGTTTTTGGCCGCGCTCACTGGCCGCGTCCGGAAAGCAGGCCGCGTCGTCCTCCACCATGGTTACGTTCTTGCATTCCACCCAGAGCGGCGGCAAGTCCGGCCCGGTGAACAGGCCGTCCAGGCGGCTCTGGCCGCGTTTGGCCTCGCGGGCCAGAGTGGCGTACCCTGCCGCGAAGTCCAGCCGTCCGGCCCTGAACGCCGCCTCCAGCATACGGTTGGGCACGCTGGTGTTGACTCCCACCCAGAAGCCTCGCCCGTGTTCCGGACCGGAGTCTGCCGGGCCGCTGGGCACGGCGCTTTCCGTCAGCCAGACGCATTCCTGGGTGTATTTGAGCTTGCGTGCAGGGTTGGTGGCCGGGGAGGCCAGCACCGGCGCGCCGGGCCGGGTCAGACCCAGCATGCTGCCCGAATTGTTGCTGTGCACCCAGACCGATGCGCCGTTCAGAAGCAGCTCCACGCTGAAGCGCTTGCGCCGTTGTACAAAAGCGCCGGTCACACAGCCCGGCGGCAACGGCAGCAGCGGCTTCTCCGGCCCGGCCGCCACCGTGTCTTCAGAGGTTTCACACATTTACACCCCGCTTTGAACCTGCTAAAAAAAGCGACAGATTTTCCCGCTTGTTCCAGCCGCGTCCGCATGCATAACGTGAAGGAGCCTTCCATGCAGATTTCCGACCGCTTGCGCAGCATCAAACCTTCTCTGACTCTCAGTGTCAACAGCCGGGCCCTGGAACTCAAAGCTCAGGGTGTGGACGTGACCAGCCTGGCCGTGGGCGAGCCGGATTTTCCCACGCCCAAACATATCTGCGACGCGGCCAAAGCTGCCATTGACGCCAATTTCTGCCGTTACACCGCCGTGCCTGGCATTCCGGAACTGCGCAAGGCCGCGGGCGGCTATTTCCAGCGGACCTACGGCGTATCCGTGCCCATGGAATCCATCATCATTGGCGCGGGCGGCAAACACTGTCTCTACAATTTTATGCAGGCCACCATCAACCCCGGCGACGAGGTGCTGATCCCCGCGCCTTACTGGCTGAGCTATCCCGACATGGTCGAACTGGCGGGCGGCGTGCCTGTGACCGTGCATGCCGGGCCCGAACGCAACTTCAAGGTCACGCCCCTCATGCTTGAGGAGAAGACCACGGATAAAACCCGGCTGCTGATCCTTAATTCCCCCAGCAATCCCACGGGCGCGGTTTATTCAGACCGGGAATTCATGCAGATTATGCGTTGGGCCCTGGCGCGGAATATTTTTGTATTGGCGGACGAAATTTACGATCAACTGGTCTTCCCGCCCGCGCGGATGACCAGCGCCATCACCTGGTTCGAGCACTGCTCCGAACTGGTGGCCGTGCTCAACGGCCTGTCCAAAAGCTACGCCATGACCGGCTGGCGCGTGGGCTTCCTGGCCGCGCACCCGGATCTGATCAAAAAAATCTCCTCCATGCAGGGACACAGCACCTCCAGCATCTGTTCCGTGTCCCAGAAGGCCGCCCTGGCAGCGCTGGAAGGCCCCATGGACTGTGTGGCCGAGATGCGTGCGGCCTTCATGCGCCGCCGCGATCTGGCCCTGAAGATCATCGGAAGCTGGCCGTGGGCTATCTGCCCCAAACCCGACGGGGCCTTCTACCTCTTTGTGGACGTGCATCAGTGCTACGGCGACCGGGTGCATAATTCCACGGAATTGTGCACCTACCTGCTGGACAAGGCCCATGTGGCTCTGGTGCCGGGAGTGGCCTTCGGCGACGACAACTGCATTCGCTTCTCCTACGCTGTGGCGGACGATGTGCTGGCCGACGCGTTGGCCCGCGTGGGCGAAGTTCTGGACGAACTGGCGACGGAAGCCCGGCGCTGAGGCGGGAGAGTGAAAACGGTGTCCTGAGAAAAATATCCAAAAAAACATTGACAGAATCCGCCCTTTTGGGCAGTATGCCTTTTGCCGTGGGGCTGTAGCTCAGTTGGGAGAGCGCTTGAATGGCATTCAAGAGGCCGTCAGTTCAATTCTGTCCAGCTCCACCAGATTTCTTAAAAACCCCCGATCATCACACAGATGATCGGGGGTTTGGCGTTTTGAGAGGCTCTTAGTAGAAAAGACTAGAGCTTAGTCGCCATGGTGTTATTCGTTTTTGTTGCATTTGATGCTTAATATGTTATGGGAATATACATAATAACATTACTGTTCTCCGCAGTCATTTAAGGCTATCTTGAATCAAAATCGCTATGGCTCACTGACACAAGTACGATGAATGATACAATGGGAGGAGTATGGTATAAAAATATATTAATTGATGAACTTGAAAAAAATACTATAAAAGGTAAAAATGAACAATTACTCAACAATATATATAATACTGTAGTTCACAATTTGACAAATAAGTTTATTTGTTGTCTTTCTGAGCATGGAGATATTTTAAGTCAATGGCGCACATATGCTGATGATGGGAGAGGGTTTGCAATTGGATTTTCTGTTGAGAATACAAATTTTTACAAAAAATTCCATTTTACATGGCTGTTGATGACAATAAACATTCGATTGGCATTGCGCCAGTTATTTATGACAAAGAACGTCAAGAGATGCTAATCTCAAACCAAGTATCTAAAATGACAAAAGATGATGCCACTCATGGCGGCTGTGTACCAGAAATGCCGGGCGCGGAAAAGGGCAAGGAGGAGAGCCCGGCAGGGTAACTTGGCAAGGACGCCATACCCCGTAGTACTTTATTTTTATGGGCATGGGCTGACGGCCCTATGCCTTTTTATCAAGTCCGCAAGGGAAGGCATGTGAGATACGCTGGAAAAATTTCTGTGGGAACGTTTGGAGGCTCTGTGCCGCGAGAGTGGCGTGGAGAATATGCCGCCCGATCCGCTGGTGCGGGAGGACGCTGCCTGTTCAAGCGTGACGGTAGTTGCGGCCTGTGTGTACGGCGCTATTGACGGAGCGTGGTTTTGACCGTTTGGCCTGCCTTGCGCAATGCCTGAGAAATGAGGACGGTATGCGGGTGCGGAGGACGTGTGCGGCCAGTGCGTGGTGGACTGTCCTGTTCGCATGTCTGCTTTGTCGCGGCGGCGTGAGCGCGGCGCCAGCGTGAGAGCGGCACCGTGATGTGCGTAAAAAACCGTATAAAAGCGGGATAATTCGCCTAAAACCCAGAAAAAGGCCTTGCGACTTTCATCGTAACCCATTGATATTTCTGGTGGCGCTGAAGAGAATTGAACTGGCGGCCTCTTGAATGCCATAATCAGACACACGTTCCTCGGAAAATTGACAGCCAACCTTCCGGGCAAGCAGTGCTATATTCCGGTTCCGTCACTATACATTTTAATCAATCCGTATACCCGCTCAAATCTCATGCATAATGATTTCAAGCACTTCCTTATCCTCAATGTCCGGTAGCGCATGGTGGCACTCGGTAGTGAGATAACAGATAGCGGCATGCAAGCTGCTGACTCTGGAAAAATCGGCTGACGCTCTGAATATGAATGTCTGCCTGTTCACACACAGTAAAGAAAGCCCCTTCGCCTGACAGCGTCCCGCGCGGATCAGAAACTCTGTTCCGGCGACAGCGCCGCTTCCCTTTTCCCTTTTTGCTTCAACGCGCGCTTGTGGGCATACATCTGAGCGTCCGCGCGGGTCATGGTGTCATGCACGTCGGCGTCGCACGCCGGGTCAAAACTGGCGATGCCGTAGGCGAAAAAAAGCGGAAACCCGGCCACTTGAATTTTCAGAGCCTGTGCGTGCAGTTCATCCATTGCAGCCCGCAGGGCGTCCACATCCGCATTTCGCAGCAGGGTGGCGAACTCGTCGCCGCCGATCCGGTAGGTTTCGCCCCGGTCCCTGAACCGCTCCACCAGCAGACGCGCGAGGCTGATGATATATTCGTCGCCCGCGGCATGGCCGCGCTGGTCATTAACGTTTTTGAGCATGTTCAGGTCGCAGGTCAGCACGGTCAGATCCTGCTGCTCGCTGCGCTGAAGGCGTTTGGTATCCAGTTCAAACGCATTGCGATTGTTGATGCCGGTCAGCAGGTCGGTATAGGCCAGCTTGCGATACAGGGGCACGGAAAGGCGACGCAGCAGCCAGGTAGTGACGAAAATGAACAGCGCCACCAGAACGCAGGAAATGAGCAGGCTGATGGACATGGCCTTGCGGATGCTCCCGCCAATGAGGCCTGCGTCAAATTCCATGACAATGGCCCCAACCGTGCGGCCGTCCTGCCGGATGGGCTCGCAGGCCGGAAGCACGTCGCCCCACTCCGTATACAGCACCTTGGCGGCGTGCGCGGAATGGCCCTGAAGGCAGCGCGTCAGCAGGGGCAACACCTCGGGCTCGATGAGATCCCCGATATGGCGGAAGTCTTCAGCCTCCGGATCAAGGCCGTCCACCACGTAAACGGCTTTGCCCTCGTCATTGAGCTTGGCCGTGTAGAGATAGCGCACCGCCGTGAGCTGCCGCACGCTTTTGAGCAGGGCCTGAACCTGCACGTACAGGAGGTGGTCCTCATCCGCCGCGCTGTTGAGCTCCAGCAGGCTGCGCGGCGGAATTCTGTTGGTCACATAGGAGAAAATGGCGCCCGAGCGCTCCAGCACCATGTGGCTGACGCCCTTGGTCATCTGGGAATAAAAGACGCCGAAAATAGAGATCGCCGTGGCCAGGATGGCCAGGGTGACGCTGAGCGGGATTTTTCTTTCCGCGGTGGACAGCGGAGTGCCGCTGGAATCCGTTTTCATGACCGATCCATGTTCCGGGGGAAGCCCCTTGTGGAGCGTGCGGGTTACAGCGCACAAATTTTAAAGAGTATATACCAGGCCCGGACGCGCTTCAATGAAAAGCTGACGCTCCGCCCCGGCAGGAACTTGCCTCAAGCCCCGCCCGCCTGTATAAGGATTAGAGCGGCCGCCCCGGAGTCACCTGACGCGAGGCGCGGCCAAGGAGTGTCGCATGTCCCCTTTCACAAAAAACAGCGAGGTCACCTCTCTCATTCTGGACAGCCTGCCCATGGGCGTGCTGTTTTGCGATATGGACGGCGTCATCCGCTTTGTGAACAAGGCCTATGCCGATCTGCTGGGCCAGAGGCCCGAAGAACTGCTGGGACGCGACATCACCGAGATCATCCCCCACTCGCGCGCGCGCGTCGTGCTGCGCGACGGCCGGGCCGAAATGGGCGAACTCTGCCAGCTCGGACCGGGCAACGCCCTGCCC
>ERZ506979.690-NODE-690-length-19009-cov-4.752242_pt1 | contig 19009 bp, 13 predicted proteins | sample MGYA00512887_ERZ506979 | MGnify/ENA metagenome assembly ERZ506979 | reverse complement strand
AAAAGTAGACGGCGCAGTCGGCGGCGTCGGTGCTTTGAGTGGGCTGTGCGGGGGCGCTTGAGTCTGTGTTCGGCGCACCGGTGAGGTACGTTTCAAGCTCCGGGAAATAATAGACAAGCACCGCCGCGAGCACAAGGACGGCGCTGATGACGGCGGAAAGCGTTTTTTTGTTCCGGGGTTGGCGGCGACGGACTGCGCCGGTTCTTTTTTGTGGCATGAGTCTCTCCTTTTTGTTTACATAATTTGTTTTACGTGATACAAAAAAGCTGCCGCAGTTTTTACTTGCAGCAGCTTACTTTGCAAATCCTACTCTTTACTTACCTTGCGTTTCGTCCTTGTAAAGGTTAAAGCGGAACAGCTTGGATTCATCCGCTTCATTATCGCAGACCACAAAGGCTTCTGCGATCTTTCCGCCTTCGATCAGAGACGTAAGACCGATGAGCTGACACAGCTTGCTTTTCAGGTTCAGCTTATCACCGTCGCGCGTCATCAGATACACATTGCCCTCGCAGCTATCCAGTACAGACAGGAAGCCCGGAACATCGATGTCGTGAAGTTCGATCATCTTGGACATCAGTCATCTCTCCTTCGATATGAGATTTAGTCTCATTATGGTTTGCCGATAGGGTTCTATGTGGAAAACCATAACATCCTATGATGGCTTTATTCTATCACAACAGCAGAGAATACACAAGAGCTAAACGGAAAAAAGGTGTGTTGCATTTAGGTTAAATTTTCAGTGAATTTGTTAAACATTGAGAAAGTTTATGAATCTTTCCAATCATTCGCCGGAGGCACCGTAGTTCGCGAGCACGCGGGCGCTGGGATCGTTGACGTCGCAGCCCTCCCACGCTTTGTTCGGCATCCAGAAGTCCTTGACCATTTCCGCCTGACCGGGATAGTATTTTTCAAAAATTTCACGGTAGAGAAGGGATTCTTTCGTAAACGGCGTTGCGAACGGATATTTTGCGGCGCGGAGCTTCATTTCGTCATCGGTATACTTTGTTTCGGCGTAGGCCTTGAGGTAATCGACCATAGAGTGACCGACGGCATCGGAGAACGCGGCTTTTTCGCGGTATAAAATCGGCAGCGGGAGGTAATCGCCCTCGAACGCGTGGCGCAGGAGGTATTTGCCTTTTTTGTACTTGTTGAGCTTCATCTCGGGATCGACGGACATGACGTATTTGACGAAATCGAGATCACCGAACGGAACGCGGGCTTCGAGCGAGTTGGCGGAGATGCAGCGGTCGGCACGGAGCACGTCGTACATATGAAGCTCCCGCACGCGCTTTTGGGCTTCCGTTTGGAACGCGGCGGCACTGGGAGCGAAATCTGTATATTTGTAGCCGAAGAGCTCATCGGAAATTTCACCGGTGAGCAGCACACGGACATCGGTCTGCTCGTGAATGGCTTTGCAGACGAGGTACATGCCCATGCTGGCGCGGATGGTGGTGATGTCATACGTGCCAAGCAGCGCAATGACGGTTTCGAGATTTTCGATAACATCGTCCTTTGTGATGATGACCTCGGTGTGGTCGCTGTGAATGTAATCGGCAACTTCGCGGGCGTATTTTAAATCGATGGCATCTTCACTCATGCCGATGGCGAACGTGCGAATGGGCTTCTTTAAAAGCTTTGCTGCGACGGAGCAGACGAGGGAGCTATCGAGCCCACCGCTGAGAAGAAAGCCGAGCGGGGCGTCGGCATCGAGTCGCTTTTCGATGCCGGCAACGAGCTTATCATGGATGTTTTTACAGACGGTCTCGAGGTCATCGTGGCAAACTTCTTCGACTTCGGCGATGTCGCAGTAGCAGGTGAATTTGCCGTCCTTATAGTAGTGGCCCGGCGGAAACGGCATAACGCGATGGCACAGGCCGACGAGGTTTTTCGGCTCGCTGGCAAACATAATGTGGCCGCTTTCGCTGTACCCGTAGTAGAGCGGGCGGATGCCGATGGGGTCGCGCGCAGCGATGAAGCTATCGGTCTCGGCATCGTAAATAATCAGGGCGAACTCGGCGTCGAGCTTTTTGAACATCTCGGTGCCCTCTTCTTTGTAGAGAGGGAGTAAGATTTCGCAGTCGGAATCACTTTTGAAGGTGTAGCCTTTTCTCCGGAGCTCCTCTTTAACGGAACGGAAACCGTAGAGCTCGCCGTTGCAGACGACGGCGGAACCGTCCTGCTCAAACGGCTGCATGCCTTCTTCTGTGAGGCCCATGATGGCGAGGCGGTGGAAAAAGAGCCAGCCTGCGGGCGTTTCCAGTGTGCGGGACATATCCGGCCCGCGGGAAACGGTTTTATCAAAGCCCTTTCGTAAATCTTCCAAACGAATGTCTTTTGCTGTGTAACCCATGATCGAACACATATCGGTTCCCTCCAAATAAAATAATTTCAGTCCAAACGCAAATAAAAAACAGCCGTTTGTCCCAATTTCTTAGGACGAATAGCTGTTGTATCCGCGGTGCCACCTAAATTATCTTATAAAGAAGATCACCTTTACTGTCTCTAACAAGACAGGCACGGCTTAACGCGCCGCCACACGTCGCACCTACTGAGATATGCGCATCTTTTCGGCTTGAGGCTCCGAAGTGTTATTCGCCGGTGTGCTTACGCGGGGTTCACACTCTCCCCCGCTCACTGTGCAAAGCGGTCTGCCGGGTACTTCTCTTCATCTGTGCCCTTGAATTATTATGCTAAGTTTATACCACCAAAATTTCATTTTGTCAACACTTTTTTGAAAAAATTTTTGATTTTACATAAAATTTGCAATTTTTCGGTTTACAACTTGCAGTTTGTAAGCGGTTTTTGCCAAACTAAAACGTATTTGTCAAAAATCAAAAAGCTCTTTTCATTTTACGGGAGTTGTATTATAATAAGCTTGGATAAAATGCAAAATGAAACAGGAGGTCTTTTCCATGTTTGCCTATAAAACTTTGAAAAGCGGCACTGACATTCGCGGTGTTGCAAGTGAAGGCGGCGGCGCGCCGATTAACCTGACCGATGAGGTCGTGGAGCGCATTGCGGCCGGTTTTCTCGTTTGGTGCGAAAAGCACCTGGATAAGTGCGCCGAGGGGCTGAAAATTGCCGTCGGCCATGACTCCCGCATTTCCGCAGACCGTATTGCGGCGGCGCTGTTCCGCGCGTTTACGACATACGGTGCTTCGGTTTACGACTGCGGCCTTGCCTCTACCCCGTCGATGTTCATGGCGGTTTTGGAGCTGCCGTGCGACTGCTCGGTGCAGATTACGGCGAGCCACCACCCGTTCTTCCGCAACGGACTGAAGTTCTTCACGCCTGCGGGCGGCCTGGACAGCCCGGATATTTCCGAGATTTTGGAATATGCACAGAACGGCGCTGCGCCGAAGGAGACCGACAACGGCACGCTGGTGCCGGTGGACTATATGTCGAAATATGCAGATAATCTGCGCGAGATGATCCGCAAGGGCGTGAACGCGGAAGATTATGCGCATCCGCTTGCGGGCTTTAAGATCGTTGTAGATGCCGGCAACGGCGCGGGCGGTTTTTACGCAAACGACGTGCTGAAGCCGCTTGGTGCGGACATTACAGGCAGCCAGTTTTTGGAGCCGGACGGCCGCTTCCCGAACCACATTCCAAACCCGGAGAACGAGGAGGCCATGGCGAGCGTTTGCGCGGCGACCGTGAAGGCCGGTGCGGACCTTGGCGTAATTTTTGACACAGACGTAGACCGCGGCGGCGCTGTGGACAGCCGCGGCGAAGAGATCAACCGCAACCGTCTTGTGGCGATTGCCTCCGCCATTGCGTTGGAGGGCAACCCGGGCGGCACCATTGTGACGGACTCCATTACGTCCGACGGACTCAAGACCTACATTGAGCAGACGCTCGGCGGCAAGCATCACCGCTTTAAGCGCGGTTACAAGAATGTCATCAACGAAGCGGTACGCCTGAATAACGAGGGCGTGAACTGCCCGCTGGCGATTGAGACGAGCGGCCATGCGGCGCTGCGCGAGAACTACTTCCTTGACGACGGTGCCTATCTGGTGACGAAGATCATCATTAAGGGGGCACAGTTGCGCCGCGAGGGCAAATCGCTCGATAGTCTCATCGCCGATCTGAAAGAAGCCAAGGAAGAAAAAGAGTTGCGCTTCCCCATTACCGCGGAGGATTTCCGCCCCTATGGTGAGAGCACCATTGCGGCGCTTGAAAGCCACGCGAAAGCACACAACTGGAACATTGCGCCGGACAACCGCGAAGGCATCCGCATTTCGTTCCCGGAAAACGACGGCGACGGCTGGTTCCTGCTGCGCATGAGCGTACACGACCCCATTCTACCGCTGAATATCGAAAGCAATTCCGTCGGCGGCGTACGCGTGCTGGCCGAAAAGCTGCTGAAGTTCTTTGACGAAGTGAAGCCGGAGAATGTGGACTATGCGGCGCTGAAGGGATTTTTGGAAAAGTAAGCTGAAATTGAATATTTAAATAAAAAGAACTCCCGACTGCTGCAGTTCATCATTTGCGGCAGTCGGGAGTTTTTGGTTTTTACGGTTCGATGGGCGGTGTCGGCTGCGGTTGAGTGAGCGCGGCGCGGCGGTTTTTACGGTGGTTTAAGATGGCATAGATGGTGATTTGGATGAGCATGGCTAGGACGTTGGAGAGACCGATAATCATGGGAATCAGTGTGACCAACGCATCGCCGAGCCAACTGGCATCCGGCGGTCTGAAATACACTTTGCAGTACTGCCACACAAAGAAAGCCGAGCAGACGCTCTGTACGACCAGTACTTCTGCTGTATTCCAGATTTTTTGTATGTAACCGCCTTTTTCAAGTTCGAGGTTGATGAAAGGGGTTACGCTTGTCGTCATGGTAAGTACAATAAACGCTGACACGTAAGCAAAGAACTCCTCTAAACCGCTATTCTCACCGCCTATACGGCCAAGAGCAGTTGAAAGCCACCCAAAAAGAATAAAGCCGAAAACGCCGCTTACGGCTTGCGCGACTAAGATCAGGAGCGGCAGGAGAACTTTGAAATGCTTTTTGAAAGTCATGGGGTCACCTCGCGATCAGTTGTATGAGGGTTACGGATGAAAGAGATATTGGGGACATGGGCTCTCCCCTTTCTATGGTCTGTATGCTTTTAGTATACTGTTTTTCAGGTGGGTGTCAAGGGATTTCGTCAAAACTCGATGATATGAAGTTTTTGGGCAACTTCTTTGGCTTCGCCGCGGCGTTTGACGCCGAGCTTTTGGAGGATGTGGATGACATGCGTTTTGACGGTGGCGACCTTGACACCGAGGATGTCGGCGATCTCCTGGTTGCTACGGTTGCCGCACAGGAGCCGGAGCACCTGCATTTCTGCGGGCGAAAGCGGTTCTGAGAGCCGCGGCATGGGACGCAAGAAATTCGGGTACAAAACAGCCTGACGGCGCGTTTCCTGTAAAAGGAGTGAAAAGAAGGACTCGTCCTTTTTGTAGCCGGTAAACGTCAGCATGGGCATTACGGCGGTGCCAAACTGCGCAATGGGCATAACGAAGCGGTACTCATGGGCGGCGTCAAGCGCCTGCATCCACTCCTCCTGCCACCGGGCGTTATTTTGCCGCTGATAGCAAACGGCCGTTAGGATACGGATATATATGCGGTCCATCACGCGGCCGCAGCGTTCGCAGAACGGGATGAGTGAGGCCAATGTGAGCAGCGCCGCATTTTCTTCTCCGAGCGCGATCTCAACCATGGCACGCGTTATATACTGGTAGCGCCACATGGTACGGATGCGCGGCGTGATCTGCGGAGCAGATGTACGGTACCACTGCTCTGCCTTTTCCATTTCACCGATGCGCAGCCATATACGGCAGCGCATGGCATCAATATTCGGCAGGAAACGCTTGTTGTCCTCCTCAAACTCTGTTCGCAGACTGTCTAAAGAGGAAAGCGCCATGATGGCGTTGCCCTGCTTCGTTTGGGCGCGCGCCATGAGACCGATGATGGCGAACGTCATATCCGGCGTACCGTGACGCTCGATCTCGGGCAACTGGGCTACAAGCGTCATGAGCCACGGAAGGTTATCCTCCCCTTTTTCAAATTTGCTTTCGCAAAGGGCGCAATCGGCAAAACCGATGCCGTCTTTGCCGAGAATGGCCTCCATCGGCTTGCGGATGGTTTTGTAGAGCAGTTCATCGTGCTTGGACCACGAACAGAAATCTTTGCCGCCGTTCATAATACTTGGCAGCATGCTGGTGACAGAAAACGTGGGTGTTTGCAAGCTTTTATCCGTTAGAATTTTGAAATAGTTGCCGATGTTCTCTGCGATGCCTTTGCTGCTGCGCTGCGGGAGGGAGATATCGAGATATGCAAGCTTGCCGCGCACCTCTTTGTAGGCGGTGTCGGTCTTTTTGAGCGGGGCTGCATACTCCTGCAGGGCGGAATACCACATTTCGGAGGCTTCGTAATCCATGCAGAGGGACGTGAGCATGCTCATGCCGCACATGAGCGATGGCGAGCGGAGAATCTCCTCTTTCGGGATAGCATAGTAATACTTTTCCATCTCATAGTAATGTCCCACACCGGGGTGCTGTTCTGCGTTGCGGATGAGCATTTCCGAGACGCGGCGGTGGTCTTTGCAGCGCGAATAGCACTCGAGCGCATGCTCGTAATCTTCGTGCAGCTCATAGTAAAGCCCGGCGCGGCTGTACACTGCGGCCTGCTCCTGCGGCGTATAGACTTGGCGGAGTTCCCACAGGAGGAACTGTTGGAAAAAGCTCCAGAAGCGGTATTTCTGTGCATCGGCATTTAAAAGCATGGTGGTATCGTGCCGAACGATGGAAATAAGCTCGTTGATGTGGCTGTCGCCGGAAATCATCTGGGCAAGCTCGGCGTCGAATGTATCGAACGGGGCGATGTCGAGCAACATACGGCGCAGCGGCATTGAAAAGCGGTTGAAGATGTTATCCTCAAAATAGTGATAGATTTCCTGCTGCACAATGCCGACGATCTCCGGCGTATAGGGCTGACCGTTTTGCATCAGGCGCGAAAGCGCCGTTAGGGCCAGCGGGTAGCCGAGAGAATCGTGGATGATGACGTTGATCTCTGCTTCCGTTGGTGTGCAGCCATTCTTTTCCAGAAAAACACGCACGGTATCGCGGTCAAACAGCAGATCTCTGGCCTCGATGAGCTGCAAAAGCCCCGTAAAGCGGAACGGCATGAGCCAGCCGGGCAGCACGCCGCGGCTTAAAATGACGAAGTGCAGCTCCGGATTTTCGCGGATCCATGCGCAGAGCGTTTGCTGGTCTTCCGGGTCTTTGAGCGCGGGCAGGGAATCGATCACAATCGCATCTACATTTTTCGGCACGGACTCGCGCAGGAATTCCGGGTCTTCTGCCGAAAACACGCAGGTTTTGTGATTGCTGAGCAAGGCGGTGGCGGCTGTAGACTTGCCGAAGCCGCACGGCGCGCTGAAGAAAATGACGCGGCACTGAGCCCAACCCTGTAAGAATTGCTCACGCAGCGATGGCTTGATGACGACTTCATTCATGTGCTCTACTCCCCTTTTATGGTTTATAACCACAATATATCATATTTCGCGCGAAATGTAATCCATCTAAAGATGGATTTTTGAAAAAATTTTGGTTTTGTCGAGGAGAAAAGGTGGAAAGGTAGTACGATTTTGCGGAAATGAAAAAAGCCCCTCGAACATCGGCACGTGCATGCGGTGTTCGAGGGGCAATTTTGTTGTATTTTGTACAACTGTATTTTATACAGCTTTTATGCGGCTTTTTCCTGAAGCTTCTGCTTTTTTCTCTGCGTCTTCGACGAGACGGCTCTTGGAAAGGTCGGCGTGGCGATAATAGAGCAGTGTGAGGGTGCTGCACACGAGCCAACCGGCAGGGTAGCCTAAGGCGATGGGAATGATGGTGTTGGAGATGAAGTTCGCCATGATAAAGAGGTAAATCTGGCGGAAGACGACGAACGAGCTCAACATGATAATCATCGGTGCGCGGGAATTGCCTGCACCGCGCAGCACGCCGGAGTAGACCTGATTGACGCAGCAGAACACGTAGAACGGCGAGCAATAACGCAGCAGCATGGAACCGTATGCGACGACCTCTGCTTTGCCGTTGAAGAACGAGACGAGCTGCGGCGCGAAGATGAGCAACGGGATTGTCAGAATGACGGTTGCGACGACGGACATGATGAACGCCGTGCGTGCGCCCTTCTTGGCGCGGCCGACCTGATCGATGCCGAGGTTCTGGCCGACGAATGTGGTAGACGCGAGCGCGAGAGACTGCATCGGCAGGAAGAGAAGCTGGTCAATCTTACTGTACGCTGTCCAGCCGGACATGCAGTCTGCGCCGAAGTAGTTCACATAAGACTGTACAAATACGTTCGAGAACGCGGTGATCGCCATTTGGATGGCGGCCGGGATGCCGACGCGCACAATCTTCGCGAGCATTTCTTTATCGAGCTTCAAATATTTGAGCTCGACCTTGATGCAGGAATCCGTGCGGAACAGCGTAATCATCGTAAGCATGGCGGAGACACCCTGCGAGATGATGGTCGCATACGCAACACCCTCAACGCCCATGCCGAACGACAGCACGAAAACGAGATCGAGAATGATGTTGAGCACGGCGGAAACGACGAGGAAATAGAACGGGCGCTTGGAATCACCCACGGCACGCAGAATGCCCGAGCCCATGTTGTAGAGCATAAGGCCGATGACGCCCGCGAAGTAGATGGTGAGGTACGCGGAGGACTCCGGCATGACCTCTGCCGGGGTCTTCATGAAATTAAGCACGAAGGGGATCATAGCGATGCCGATGATCGTAAAGAACACAGCCAAAATGAGCGTCATGGCGATGGAGGTGTGGACGGTATCGCGCACCTTATCATACCGCTTTGCGCCATAATACTGTGAAATGACGACGCCGGCGCCGCTGGAAAGCCCTAAGAATATGCCGATGAGCATGTTGATAACGGGACCGACCGTGCCGACCGCCGAGAAAGCCTCATTGCTGACATAGTTGCCGACAACCCACGTATCGACCGTGTTGTAGAGCTGCTGGAAAATGTTGCCGATGAGAAGCGGAAGCGCGAATGTGATGAGGTGGCGGAAGATGCTGCCCTGCGTCATATCCACATCGCGCTTAGTTTTCTGCTTCAGGATGCTGAGTTTAGACATAATAATATCACCTGCAACTGATTATACACGCTCTGTTTGAGATAATCAACTAAAATCTTAAAAATGTGGAATATCTTTTACCTCGATACGCACAATAAACCCGGTTAAACAGAAAGGGTGGTCGTATGAAAAAGAAAACACCGCAGCAATATGACGCGATGGTGCAGAAGGCTTCGCCGCACTCCCCCGTACTGAAAAACTGCCTGTTTGCGTTTTTATCCGGCGGGGCCATCTGCACGCTGGGGCAGGCGCTTGCGAACACGTTCATGCTGCTGGGGCTCGATTTAAAAGACGCGCGGACGTGCGTTTCGATCTCGCTCATTTTCATTTCCGCCGCGCTGACAGCCTGCGGCGTATACGACAACATAGCGAAATATGCCGGGGCAGGCACGCTGGTTCCGATTACGGGGTTTGCGAACTCGATGGTCTCCCCTGCGCTGGAATTTAAAAGCGAGGGCTTTGTGACGGGCCTCGGCGCGAAGCTGTTCACGGTGGCGGGGCCGGTACTGGTGTTCGGCATTTCGGCTTCGGTTTTGTACGGGATCGTGCTGTATATCATCGGGCTGTTTTAAGGAGGGCTTATGAAAAGACTCGGACGTTACACGCTTCTATTTGAGCGCCGCCCGGCGATTTTGGGCCACGCGGCGGTGTGCGGAAAAAAAGAAGCCGCGGGCCCGCTGGCGCGCGACTTTGACCAGACGTTTCTCGATTCTTATTTGAATCAGGAAAGCTGGGAAAAAGCGGAAAGCATGCTGCAAACGGAAGCCGCGAACCTTGCGATACGCAAGGCGGGGCTTCAAAAGCAGGACATTAACATGGTATTTGCGGGAGATCTGCTGAACCAGTGTATTTCGAGCACGTTTGGTCTGCGCGGAATGGACATTCCGTTCCTTGGGCAATATGGGGCGTGCTCCACGATGGCGCAGACGCTCACCATGGCATCCATCATGGTGGAATGCGGCGCGGCGAACTACGCCTGCGCGGTGACTTCCTCCCACTTCTGCACAGCGGAGCGGCAATTCCGCACGCCGCTGGAATACGGCAGCCAGCGTGCGCCGACTGCGCAGTGGACGGCGACAGCTTCGGGCAGCGCGGTGCTCGGTATGAGCGGCGACATTCAAGTACGGCACGCGACCGTGGGGCGCATTGTCGATCTCGGTGTGACCGACATGACGAACATGGGCGCGGCGATGGCCCCCGCTGCGGCACAGACTTTGCTGGATTTTTTTAACGATACGGCGACAAAGCCTGAGGACTACGACCGCATTTACACAGGCGACCTCGGGGCGGTTGGCACAAAATTATTATACGAACTGCTGTGCGAAAACGGGATCGTTCTGCGCAACCACGAGGACTGCGGGCTGATTCTATTTGACCGCGAGGCACAGGACGTGCACGCGGGCGGCTCCGGCTGCGGATGCTCAGCCGGTGTATTATGCGGGCATATTTTGAACCGCATGGATCGCGGAGAGCTGAAAAATATTCTCTTTATGGCGACCGGCGCGCTGATGTCCACAACCTCTTCGCAGCAGGGCGAGAGCATACCGGGCATCGCGCATTTGGTGCATGTGGGGAGGGGATAAAAAAACCGACACAATCTGTACCGAGCTTTTACGGCGGATGATGCAATTAAGCTACGTCATCCGCCTTATTTTTTCTTTTAAGTTTTGAAAGTAACCCGAACACAATCTCTTTTACGAGCGGTTCTTTGAGCAACAGTAAGACGATGCCGTAGAGGCCAAAGAACAATACCGCTGCAAGCAACAGCAACCAGAATGTGCCGATTTGCAGATGACTGACCCAAACTGCGCTGAGCACAGCCGGAATGAGTGCTGCAAAAATTTTAAAATAACGTATATCCAGAAAAGCACCGCGCACTTCTGAACGCAACGCAATATACTGCACCACGAGCACCGCAAACTCGGCGGCAAGCGTACCTATGGCCGCACCGGCCGCGCCGTACAGCGGAATTAAAATCGCATTTAATATTAGATCGGTAACAGCACCGACGATTTCGGAAACGAGCACTGTTTTTTCACGCCCAAGCGGCACAAGAATTTGAATGCCCAACACATTTGTGATGCCGATGAACAATAGCGTCGGCATAATGATCTGCATAGGCAGGGTTGCCGATTCATACAGTGTGCCGCCGGTCAGGAAACGAATGCTCTGCTCGGCAAATAGCATGAAAAAGATCATCAGCGGCAGTGCCACCAGCATGACAAAGTTCAGAGCCTTTGCACTGATACGCCTGAATTCGCCCTTCATCTCCATCTCAACGTAATACGAGGCGCGCGGCAACAGAACCGTGCCAAGCGATGTAACTAAGCTGACTAAAATGACCTTCACCTTTACAGCTGCATCGTAGTATCCGACTTGTTCTTTTGTCGTCATAATCCCCAGCATGACGTTGTCGAGATTCGTATAGATTGTCGTGGCACAGGACATGGCGAAAAAAATCAGCACCGGCTTTAAGTGACGGTGTATGCTGTAATATCCGACTGGGTGAAAATCGATGTACTTTCGCGCATGAAACAAATTGATAATATTTGCAGCACTGGATGCAAATACGGTGATGCCTCCATAAACTACATAATCGCTTTTTTGGTGGATCAAAAGAAACATGCCGACCATGGCGATGATCTTGAAGACAATCGACCGCACCGCAATATAAATGTACTGCTCCAAAGCTTTATAGAGCCACTCCATACCAATGGCAGAAAGCAGAATCATAGAGCTGACCACGATATACAGTGCTCTGTCCTCCCGCAGCCGCGGCACAAAAATGATGGCCAGTGCCAGCGCAACATATGATAACGCCCCGACTACAAGGTTAATGGCGAGCAGTTCGTGTGCCGTTCGCGTCAGCTGCTCCCGGTCATCTCGCACCATAGCGCAGATGCGTATGCCGTAAATTGGGATGCCGAGCTGTGCAAACAAGTTGAAATAGGTGATTAACGAGATGGCAAACGAAACCTTGCCTGTTCCATCCGGCAACAGAATATTGGAAACATAGCGGAAGGTGATGAGCGGAAAAATGATGGACGACATTGTGAGAATGGCGTTCATCACAAAATTTAATTTCAGGGATTTCCCTTTCATAAGCAGAACCTTTATCCTTTCGGTCTAAACCGCATCCGGTAAGCTCCGCAATTCTTACCGTATATATCTTTATGGAAACAAATATTTGCCGACATACGGGATCTTCTGCAATACCTTTACAAGCAGCAGAGCGGCAAAATAAACCGCAAACGCACCGAATAGCCGCCACCATCCGCTTAATGTATCGACCGAAAACCACGATGTAATTCGATCGATAACCAGCACGTGTATCAAGTAGATTCCAAAACTTGCCCCTGAAAGCCATTTGATGAGACGGATAAATTTCTCGTTTCGAAAAATCGGATAATCGCAAGCATACTTTATGAATACAAAAATGGCAGCAGCCAGAAGAATCGTCGGCCAATTTGTGTATTCCCAAGTCAGTTTATTTATAGCACCCTCGCGCACGGAGAAAATTACCGTGTAAAAATACCGAACCGCCGCGCCTAAGATTCCCAGCACATAAATTGCACTGCGTTGTAACCGGGAAAGCTCCGTTGTATGGAGAAGATAGCCAAGTACCGCAAAGAGTAAATACCCCCCATCATGGGAAAAGCAAAGCTGCCCCAATATGTAAGTCCCAGTGCCGTACAAACAAACGGAAATACGGAACAGGACGCAAACGCCAGAACTGTCATATACCAAAGGATTTTCCTATTTTGTACCAACAATGACAAAACCGGCAAGGAAAGATACACCATAAAAAGCGGCGGAAAGAACCAATACACCGGTACGATGGAGAAATTAATCACACTATTTGAAAATGCACGCCACCCTGCCCACGCGATCGTCCCCCGTGTACGATAGAAAACATAAAAGAACACAGTCCAAATCACAAGCGGAACACCAGTTTTCAGAAAGCGCCGTCTTAAAAATACCTTTGTGGAATATCGTCTGCGGTAATTCATCAACGTGGCACCGGAAAGCATAACAAATACCGGTACTGCCCAATACGCCAAAACATCCACAAGCAGACTTTGCCGCCAGACGGAAGAATCGGAAAACGCATGAACTGCGCCGTTGCAATGCATGCCTACAACGCAAAGACATGCCAAAACATTTAACACATCAAAATAAACAATTCGCTTTCGTTCTACTGTTTTTTCCATGTTGTCCTCTTAACCGTTCGCACCGACTTCTCGCTTTTTCATGGAAGCAAGTACCGGGAAAAGCAGGAAATTTGTAGATGTCAGCATTTTAAAGCTCTTAGCGCCATTGAGTTCGGTATAAAGCGTTTCGCTTTTACCTTTAATTGTTTTCACCATAGCTTTTGCGGACTGCTTTGCCGCTTTGCTGTCTGTGGCTGTCAGATAAATGAAAAGCTGCATACCGGCAATTCGGGCGATATTTCTGCGCAGGAATGCGGCAATTTTCGGTTCTGACGTACCGCTGTTTTCATACGCCGCATATGCATCGGAAAGGTGACCGAGTACCAACTCGTGCATCGCACAGTTACGCTGTAAGCTGTTGATATTCATGCTCTGTGTGGAAAGCGAAACACGATACATATAGATTGTTTGCGGTGCAACGGTGGCTGTTTTCACATACGGGATGGGGTACAAAAGGTACTCTGCATCTGTATAGAAACAGTTATCAAGATGAATGTTATTCTTTTGCAGAATATCCGTGCGATAGGTCACATTGTGCATCGCCACGGTGAGTTGATCGCAAACAGAAGAAAACGGCACGTCCATACACGGAGCAACGTTCGTTTTCTCTTCCTTTTTTTGCCCTGTTTCATGGTCTACACAGCAATGATCCGCACAGACCATATCGGCATTTGTCTTTTCCAGTATATCCAGAAAAGCGCCCATCTGCGCTGTGTTTACCCAGTCATCACCGTCTACCATACGAAAATATTTTCCGGTAGCGTGCTTGATGCCGCTATTTACAGTGGAACCGGGTCCTGCATTTTTTTGTGAGATCAAACGGAATGTTCCGGGATATTTTTTTTCATATGCGGAAACGATTTCCGGCGTGCGGTCTTTGGAGCCGTCATCGGTCACGAGGACCTCCACACGATCTAAAATTGCAGGATCGATAAAGGAATCAAGACACTGTTCGATAAATTTTTCTATGTTATACGCTGCGACTGAGATGCTTAGCACTTTTTGCATAATGCTCTCCCTCTTCCTTTTTTACAGTCTGCATCAATGCACCTAAGGCCATCCAGAACATAAAGGACATCGGTGAACAGACGTACAAAATTTCAGACATAAAACAGCTTGCACACACCATGGCTGCCAAAACGGCTAAATACGCCGGTGCGATTCCTTGCAGCTGCATAGAAATCTGTTTCCAATTTTTAAATACGGCAATGATACACCACACAGCCAACGCAAGATACAAAAGCAAGCCAACCGCGCCCTGTGCGACTAAAATATCAAAGAAGGCGTTGTGCATACTGGAAAAGTGCATATGGTCGTTATTGATTAAATAGGAATCTTCCTGTTCGGCTTCAACGTAAGCCAAAACTGTGTTATGCCCCACACCGAAAACCGGTTTTTCTTTAAATATCTCGATTGCGCTTTTCCAAATATCTATACGGCGATTTGATATATCTGCCGCGTTCGTTTCTTTGGGGCGGATTGTCACCTCTGTTGCGTCGGGTTCAGCGCTTGGCTTTTCTGCTGCACTTGGTTTCGCTGAACTGCTTGCGCTCACAGCTTCTTTTTTCTCCATAACTGCCACACTGTTATTATAAACTGTCTTTATAGCTGTCGGCAAAGCTACCGAGGCTACAACCGCTACAACAGCAAGCAAAACGGTAACTCCTCTTCTGCGGCTTTTAACCGTATAAAGCACGGCACAAACCGCCACGCCGATAGTGAGCGCAATGCGGCACGCGCGGGAATCTGAAAACGTGATATACAACACATCTAATGCCACTAAACAGCTCATTGCAATACGCAAAATGATGTTGTGATTTTTACTAAAAATACCAATTGTAAGCAAAAGTGAGACGCAGCACATTAAAGCGCCGATATTCGGATCCCAATAGACACCGTAGAGGCGTCCCCAGTAAAAGCCAGTATAGTAAAGCGGCATTTCCGGTGTTTCGGGATAAAAGATCTCATTTTTTCCGAGAAGCATATAAGCAAAGCTCATAACGGTCAGTACAGCACATACACTTAAATAAAATCCAATCCAAACGCGCCGCTTTCTTATATCTTCCGCGGAACGGCTCTCCTTATAGCAATACACCATTAAGAATAAGATTCCCTGCATGATGAGTGTTCGGATATTCTCATACCAACCATACTGGCGATTCAAAAAGGTTGAAAGCAGATAGGTTACGCAAAGTGCTGCGATCAGCCAAAAGCCACGGCTTTTACTGTACGTCTTAAAGTGTAAAAGTCGATATACGCAGACTGCGGCAGATAAAAACAGTGTTGGCCATAATGCTAAAGAAATGATTGCCGTACCGAATGTCAGCGAGCAATCCTGAAAGAAGCCGACGGTCATAAACCCTAAGCCGGCAAATAGTTCAATCCACCAAAATGTGCGGTCGGCGAGTTTTTTCATAACAACTTCTTCCCCCTAACCCAATATGGATAATATCTCCTCTTTTTGTGCATCTAAGTCAAACGGACGAATTTGTTCGCGGAACGAGTGGACATCCTTATGAACACACGGCTGTGCATTTACGATCGCATTTGCCCACGTTCCTCCGTTGTTTTCGATATCAAGAAAAACACAATCATCTGTGAGCTTTACTTCATCCGTGATACGGTCGCTTAAAAATGTTTTCAAGCCCGCGACTTGTGCTTCGATTGCAGAAATAGGTAACCCCTCGAAAAGTGACGGCAATAAAAATGCGTCCATCGCCTGCAAAAGCGACGGTACATCGTCACGAATTCCCAAAAACTGTATATGTTCAAATAGCTGCATTTCTTTTGCCTGTGCTTCCACTGCCAGACGATCAGGCCCATCACCAATCAAAAGCAGCTTGGCATTCGGCAGCTTTTCACGTGTTTTTTGCAGGATTTTTAAAAGGTAAGCGCTATTTTTAGCCGTGACATAGTTACCGATATGCCCGAGCACAACGTCTTTCTCCGAAAATCCGAGTACACTGCGCATTTTTGCGCGTACAGCAGAATCAAACGCATAGCGCTCTACTTCGATCGGATTGTATAAAATTTTCACCTTGTTTTGTTCAACCAATTCCGATGGGAACAACCATTTTGCTGCGGCTTTGGAACAGGCGTAATAATCATTGGCGTACTTTGGCAGCTTGTTGCGGCTTCTGCCATTCATGAAAGACTTCAAAAACGCTTTTACTATGCTGCTTTCTCCCTGGGACGTGCTGTGACTATGCAAAATCACGCGCGGTACACCGGCATCGTGTGCGGCTTTGGCACCAATACAGTGCATCGGCTCTGAAATATTGAAATATGCTGCATCATAAGCTTTTTGAGATAAGATTTTCCGCATCGCTTTATACTGCTTTTGCGGGTGCATCAATCCGGGAATCTCGTGGATTTCTGCTTTAAACGGCGCTAAGCAGGCACGTAAATCTACATTATCCTTTCCTGTGAGAATGTCCGCGTGTATACCTGCATCATAAAAGACACGCAGAACACGCAAAAGATATTTATCAATACCGCTGTTTCTGCCGTCTATCATATATCCGATCAGAACTTCCATACTTTCTCCTAAAAACAAGCAAATTCGGTCAGTGCTGTTGTTTGAGTGTCGAAAAGACCGTGGGAAACGCGCTTTTTACTGCAAAAATACTGCGAGCAATCATCAGACACAACGGGATATTGCCTGCACAAAACGCCTTTGCCATGCACTTGAAAAGCGTGCCGCTTGCCTGAACCGCCGACAGCAGTTCTTTGCACAACGGTGTTTTATACTGCTGCTTGAGCCATTCTTTGCGCTGCGCGTGGTTCATGTCAGAGCGTTTATCACAGTTGCGCTGCAAGGCGGAAAACAGGTAGCGCACATAGATATTGGCTAAAATTCTGCGCACCTCTTCTGTGCACATGCCCCAGTTTTTATACTGCTCCAGCACCAAGAAAACCCGCTCCGCGTTGAGTGTGAAATAATCCGGCAGAAATTTATTTGTCAGGCTGCCGTCTATACGCTTCAAATAATGATACGGTGTTGTATTCAGTACGTTCATGGAGCACACCGAATCAAAATAAGAAACGTTGAATTTGATGTCCTCGATCAGCGTGATCTTTTCAAATACCACACCGCTTTCACGCAGAGACTGAACACGGTAGACTTTGTTCCACGCATAGCCGTACAGCGTTTTTTCTTCCAAATGAATAACCTCACGGCGCACGTCTTCCGGCGTATACAGATACAGCGTTTTTTCCGCTGCGACCGGGAAAGTCTGCTTTAAAACACCTGCGCGGTCATAATACTGCTCTAAAAGTCCGAGAACAACAACGTCTGCCCTGTTTACTTCCAAAGAGGCTTTTACTTGCTCCAACAGATTCGCATCGATCACATCGTCGGAATCCATAAAGAACACATACTCCCCTCGCACATGCGGGAAACCGGCGTTGCGTGCGTTGCTGAGGCCGCCGTTTTCGGGCAGATGCAGTACGGTCATACGCTCGTCTTTTTTGACCCACGCATCGCAAATTTTCGGAGAATCATCCGGTGAACAGTCATCAACCAAAATGACTTCAAAATCATCAAAAGTCTGTGCAGCCACACTTTGTAGCGTTTGTTCCAAATAATCCGCAACGCCGTATACGGGCATCACGATGCTGAAAAACGGAGTTGTCTTATCCATTTACAGCCTCCGTTATCTGCCGGCCTTCAGCTTAGCAAAAAGCTCTGTATTACCGGACTTTACCTTGGAAATAATGCGACCTTCAAGATACGTCAGCCCAGTGCTGTGCATTTTAAGCGGCACAAGCATGAGCTTCATATAGGCTGAGCGCGCTTTGGTGAGCTTTACAGACTGCATAGCTGTCGGGGTAGAAATCATTTCACGGATTTTCGCTTTTTTCTCTTTTGTGGTGAGCGTACAGTTGCGGTTTGTTACATTTTCGATACAGCCGATAAGGCGCTCGGAATAACGGCGTGCGAGGAATTCTTCTGTTTCCGGCGTATGAATATTCCAGTGCTCATAAAGGTCAATCATCCAGCCGTGTTCTTCCTCGCGCTTATCGTACATATCGCTTCTGTAACGCGCAGTCTCACTTTCCTGACGCTTGCGGATAAAGTGATAATACTTGCCGGAAAGCACCGTAACGCGCTCCACATCGCGGATAACGCTTAAAATAAACGGGAAATCATCCCAGAAGGTCTGCGGAAAATAAATACCGTTGCCCTTTACATACTCTGTCAAAAAGAGCTTATTCCACGGAGAATACAACAAATTCAGATCAAACAGGTGATGGGCGTCCTCACGGAACGCCTGTTGTGTGGGATACGCACAATCCTTATACGCCTGCTCCTGTACAAATTTTTCCGAATCCGTGTAATACGTATCAATATAAAAGCCCGTTACAACAAACTGGGAACTGTTCTTCTCTGCTGCCGTCACCATATCTTCCAGCATGGTCGACTCCGCCCAATCATCGGAATCCATAAAATACAAATACTTGCCGGTAGCTTGATCGATTGCGACATTTCTTGCGCTTGGCGCACCGCCGTTTTCCTTGTGAATGACTTTGATGCGTGGATCTTTTGCTGCATATTCGTCACAAATCTCACCGCTGCGATCCTTTGTGCCGTCATCTACACAGAAAAACTCCCAGTTTTTATAAGTCTGTTTTTGTATGCTCTCTATT